>Ga0214472_10001913_pt1 | contig 22610 bp, 23 predicted proteins | sample RVTome_6_FD_207662 | JGI IMG/M metagenome (GOLD analysis project Ga0214472, IMG submission 207662) | Soil microbial communities from uranium-contaminated site in the Upper Colorado River Basin, Wyoming, United States - RVT140D175 | ecosystem: Environmental > Terrestrial > Soil > Contaminated >...
TAACCATACACCGCATACGCTGCAACAGAGGCTTCAATTCGAGGGCTTAGAGATGATGGTTCTGCCGATCCGGGTATTCGTTTCCTCGAAGACCCAGGAGGCTATCGGTTAATTTTTCCGCTTGCACTTCTCTTCCATGCGGCCCCGACCCGGACACAACCCTAGCGTTTTTTCTTTAGTCCTTTTTTAACTTCCCAGACATAACTTTCAATTTGGCTATTCACCCATGGCCCCTTACCGTGACGGCATGAGCACGGAGAGGAGCAATTGACATGGCTGACGCAGGCTTCGCGAGCGTCACCGCGGGTTTCATTCTTCTCTGTTACAAAGTCCAATTTCCTTAATCATCGGGTGTGGGAGGCACTGAGGAAGCTGGACGACATCCTCTTCATCGTTGTCGCCGAGTGGGCGAGCGTCGAGACTTGGGCTTGCCGCCGAAAAATGACGCGTTATCTTGGCGAACATGAAGCAACGCAGAGGGGACTGGCCAGTTGAATCAGTTGGCGCTATCCTCAATCTAGACTTAGGTCGCAGAAAACCAAAAAATATGATGTCTCGTATGGCAAAACGCCCGCAATCGGACTCCGACTTTGCTCAACCCGAAAGAGAGCCGTCCAGAGATCACGCGAGCAGTGGACGGAGTCTATGCCGCCCGTGAAGGAATTTGTTTTCGGCGGTCTTTCCATTCTCCTGGTGACGGGAGCTTCTTGGCTGCTTCAGCCATTCACGGGTTATCAAACCGTGGCGCTGCTCTTTCTCCTGCTGGTTGTCGCTGTGGGGTTGAAATTAAGCCGCGGGCCCGTTCTAACCGTAGCCGCGACCAGCGTCGTTTTGTGGAACTTTCTTTTTGTTCCACCGCGCTACACCTTCTATATCGAGAAGTTTCACGACGGTATTCTATTCGTAACGTTTTTCGTGGTCGCCCTGGCCATGGGACACTTAACGACCCGCCTGCGGCGCAGTGAGGTGGCAGAACGCCAGAAAGAGAGACGAACCGCGGCGCTTTACGAACTAGCCCGTCAGGCAGCCTTCGCGAGCGATCTCAATCTCGGCCTTCAGGCGGCCGTGGGGTTAATCGACTCAATCTTCGGCGTTAAAGCCGCCCTTCTACTTCGCCGGCCCGATCACACGCTGTCAGACAAGACCCATTCGTCTAGCAGTCTGGCCCTCTCCGACAAAGAAACCAGTGTGGCCGCGTGGGCTTTCAGCCGTGGCGCCCCGGCCGGTAAATTTGCCGACACTCTTCAGCAGTCCGGTGTCATGCACTTACCGCTGAGGGGACGGACGGCTGTGATGGGCGTGCTATCGGTTGCCCCGCCAGCGGGTCGATCATTCGACCTGACCGATAAAGATCTGCTGGAAGCCTTCGCGGTCTTGATCGGATTGATCTTGGAAAAAGATCACATCGTCCAGGCTTTTAAACGCGCCGAGATTCTCGAGGCTTCGGAGCAATTACGGCGCACACTGCTGGAAAGTGTGTCCCATGAATTGAAAACGCCACTTGCTGCCGTCCAGGCGGGCATCGAAGCTTTAAGTCGCCAGGTCGGAGGCGAAGACCTCAAGCAGAAAACGCTCGCGGAGGTTCAATTGGCGGTCAGACGGCTTCACCGCGTGATCAACAATCTGCTCGACATGACGCGCATTGAATCGGGAGTCGTCCAACCGAAGCTCGACTGGTGCGACGTCGGAGAACTAATCCAGGAGGCGGTCGACCTCTGCGGTGAAATCCTCGGAGAGCACCACATCACGCTTCACCTGGAGCCAGCCCTGCCGATGGTTAAATTGGATCAAGCCCTCATGGAGCAATGCCTTTGCAACCTGATCTTGAATGCAGCTTCTTGGAGCCCGCCCGGCACCGCGATTACTCTCGACGCGCGCCTGAAGGAGAATCAGTTGATATTGTCCGTTCAGGATGAAGGCCGAGGAATACCCGAAACGGAGATTCATCGCATATTTGACACGTTCTACCGCGGGTCGCAGTCCAAGCCGGGGGGAACCGGACTCGGCTTGTCCATTGTCGACGGCTTCGTGCGCGCGCATGGCGGGCAGGTGCGCGCGGCGAACCGGCAACCGCACGGGGCGGAGTTCGTCATCACGATTCCAGTGGAAACTCTTCCTGCGAATGTTATGGAGGAGTTGGCATGAGTGACAAGTTGACTGCTCTGGTCATCGATGATGAGCGGCAGATACGTAAACTCCTGCGCATTATCCTGGAAGAGCAGAATTACCGAGTCTTGGAAGCGGAAACCGGTCGCCAGGGCCTTGCGGATGTTGCCCAGCGAAAGCCCGATGTGGTCTTGCTCGACCTCGGCCTGCCGGACATGGACGGGTTGACGGCATTGAAGCGCCTACGAGAGTGGAGCCGCGTGCCGGCGCTGATTTTATCCGTGCGGGAAGGGCCGGAGGATAAAGTTGCAGCGCTGGACGCCGGCGCCGATGATTACGTGACGAAACCTTTTGAGTCGGCTGAATTGTTGGCGCGGCTGCGGGCCATTCAACGACGCGGCGGTACTACTACGGAGGAACCTTATTTTCAAACAGGTCATCTGGCAGTTGATTTCAACAGCCACCTGGTGACCGTGAACGGGCGCGAGGTAAAGCTTACATCGACGGAATACGCATTGCTTCGCGTGCTGGCCCTTAACGCCGGCAAAGTGGTTACTCACCAACATCTGCTGTGTGAAGTCTGGGGACCCAACGCCGCGGATCAATCGCAGTACCTGCGGGTTTACATGAATCACCTGCGCAAGAAGATCGAAATCCCGCAAGCCAAGCAAAAACTTCTCAAAACCGAAAGCGGTATCGGCTACCGCCTCGCGGTATTGGAAGACAAATCGCAGTGACTTCATTGCTCGTGTAGTGTCCCGCTTCTTTACATAAGATGCTCCAACAGGGGCGGGCCTTGCGCCCGTGGTCAATGAGTCGGTGGCTCGAGGGCCGCCACCCCGACCCCTTCGAGTGGGATATTTCACGGCTGGGCCTGGCGAAACCTTCACGTTCCTGTGCCCACGGGCTCCAGTCCCACCCCCGTTGGAGCCTGAAAGTGGACCGCCTCGATGGTCAAGAGATTTCTGGGACACTACACTAGAGCGACTCACGGTAAAAGATCCGCGTACCTTCCGGTTGAGCGAAGAGCGGGAGTTTATGTTCATGACAGCCGTCGTCCATGATATGGCGCACGGCACGACCGCGCACCACGAACGCGTCGGCGAGTAGTTGGCGGTGACAGCGCCAGGGCACGGCCTTGGCGCACATGAGAGCGATGCGCTTTTCCTCCGCCAGCTTTTCCATCTCAGCCATGATCGAGTGGAATTCCGCCGTCAGCATGAAATCCGCGTAGGCGCGGAACGCGCCGACTCTCCAGCCGTTATTCACTGAATCCGGCGCCGGTTTGCGAAAACCGCCAAGATCACCGCGCCAGGTATATGCAATGCCGGCGTCTGCCAGGGAATTCGACAACGCCTCGCGACGAAAGTGCGGATAACGGCGCGACGCCGGCCAGCGGCGGACGTCGGCGAGCAGCTCGACCGTATGCGTCCTCAACAGCGCGAGAAAAACTTCGATCGTCCGTGTCGAGTGGCCGATGGTGTGAACAGTTCGGAGTGAATCGCAGGTCATCGTTCGCGTTCCAATTGTTCCAGTAGTTCCAGTCGTTCCAACCCCCTCTTACATCTCCCCCGCGTCGCGGGGGAGAGAAGAGAGGGGGCTTGAACTATTGGAACGGCTGGAACGTTTGGAACCTCATGCTCTATTGGAACCGCCGTCGTAGACGGCGTAATTGGATGCTATCATCGCGCCATGTGGCATTCCATTCCGCTCACGCTCTATTGGTTCATATATTTTGGTTCGCTGGGGATATTTTTTCCATATTTTAGCCTTTATCTTCGTGAGAACGCGGATCTGTCGGGGACAGAGTTGGGAGTGATCCTCGCCATTCCTCCTCTCGTCGGCATGATTGCGCAACCGTTTTGGGGGCAAGTAGCGGACCGGACCGGGGCGCGCGGCCGGATATTGGCGTTGCTGACATTAGGCACGGCGTTGGGATATCTCGGACTCGGCTTCGCTCAGGGCTTTTGGCCGATCGTTTTCACGACGGCGGCGCTGGCGCTGCTCGGGACCGCGGTATTTCCGATCTTGACCTCCGTAAGCTTCGGGATACTACGTGGCGCCGGGCCGCACGCCTTCGGTCATGTGCGGGTGTGGGGCACCATCGGTTTTTTCGTTCTGATCGTCGGATTTCCCATGCTGCTGAACGCGCGGCGAGCGTCGGTCGGGTTGGCAATGGCGGCTGCAACTGTTTCGCAGCCCGGCCTTGAGTTGATGTTTCCGGTCATGGCGGCGCTGGTCTTGGTCGCCGCATGCGTCGCTATGTTGCTGCCAAAAAAAGGCGCGGTGGCTTTGCGCGCCGCCCGCGGCGACTGGCGCGAGCTGTTGCGCAATCGCGCCTTCGTCAGGTTTCTATTGTTCGCCCTCATGGCGCATTTTCTGATGCATGGGCCGATGTGGCTGTTCCCGCTCTTCGTGCGCTCGCGCGGCGGCGACATGGAAACGATACGGGGGATGTGGATTCTCATGCTGCTCGTCGAGATTCCGCTGGTGCTCGCGACCGGCAGCGGGTTGAAGCGCATCGGCGCCCGCGGTCTTCTCGCCGTCGGTGTTTTGGTCGGCGGCCTGCGCTGGTCGCTCTGCGCGCTGATTGCCAATCCTCATCTGCTGTTCGCCGTCCAGGCGCTCCACGGGGTCACCGTTGTCGGATTGAATTTAGGCAGCCCGCTTTACCTCGACGCCGTGGCGCCGGAGAAATTGCGCTCGACGGCGCAGGGGGTTTTTTCGATGGTGAGCGTGGGGGTCGCGGGTATCGTGTCGAATATCGCGGCGGGGTGGCTCGTCGACCGAGGCGGTACCGACCTCTTATACCTTATCTGCGGGATTGGCTCTTTGGCGCTCGGCGCGCTATCCGTGTGGATTCTCCCCGCGGTGACACGTCATAGTGCAGAGATTCGTGAAGCGGTGTTGACGAGTGAAACGTTGACGTGAGACTGCGTCGCGCCGGCGCTAGTGTACTGTCCCTAACGCTTCTTTACATAAGCTGCTCCAACAGGGGCGGGCCTTGCGCCCGTGGTCAATGAGCCGGTGGCTTGAGGGCCGCGACCCCGACCCCTTCGAGTGGGATATTTCACGGCTGGGCCTGGCGAAACCTTCGCGTTCCTGTGCCCACGGGCTTCAGTCCCACCCCTCTTGGAGCCTGAAAGTATGCAGCCTCGATGGTCAAGAGATTTCTGGGACACCACACTAGAGCGGCAATCCGGTTCCTTCCGGTATGCCCAGCATGAGGTTCAAATTCTGGATCGCCACGCCGGCCGCGCCTTTGCCCAGATTATCGAGCCGGGCCATTAGCAGGATGTGGCCGGACTGATGCGGCAGCACACAAAGCGAAATGCGATTGGTGTCGTTGTGCGCTTGTGGGTCGAAGGTGAATTCATCGACCGCGCTTGCGTCCGTCCGTGGTTCGACTTCGACGAACGCTTCTTTGTCGTAGCGCGCCGCGAGCGTGTCCCACATCGCTTCGCCGGTGGCTGATTTCGCCAGAGCGTTCGCCGGGATCATCACCTCCACGCGCATGCCGCAGCGAAACGAACCGACATTAGGCAAAAATTGCGGCTCAGCGCTCAGCGCGCCGTAACGTATGATCTCAGGAATATGCTTGTGCAGCTTGCCGATGCTGTACGGTGCCTCGTACGGCAACGCGATCAGCTTACGCTTCGGGTCTTCCCAGCGCTCGATGAGCGCGCGCCCGCCGCCGGAATATCCCGACAGCGCGTGAATCGAAAGCGGCGTATCGGGAGCGATCAATCCGGCATCGACCAGCGGGCGTAAGAGCAAAATCACCGCGGAAGCATAACAGCCGGGATTCGCCACCACTTTGGCTTTGGCAATTCGCTCGCGCTGACCGGCAATCAGTTCCGGCAGACCGTACACCCAGCCATCGGTCACGCGGTGCGCCGTGCTCGCGTCGAGAATCCGCACCGGCGAGTCGGCGAGCCAACTGGCGGCTTCGCGCGCAGCATCGTCGGGAAGGCAAAGCAGCACGATGGTCGCGTCTCTAAGGGCCTCTTTCCGAGCCGCTGGCTCTTTGCGCAGATTTTCCGGCAGAGTCAGGACTTCGAGATCGTCTCGCCCCGCGAGCCAGTCGCGAATTCTCAGCGCGGTGGTTCCGGCCTGACCGTCGATATAGATCTTGGGTCGCATTTAAGATTTCCTAACTTCGCAGCCGAGAAAAATATTACGCTTATTTCTGCGGATTGGCAAAACCAGTGCGCGCTGGAGCTTGGAACCGCGCATAACGGCACTCATCGCCGGATGGTTCTGGGTGATGGTTCACGCGTACCGGGAGCTGACGATTTCACTGATGCTGGCTCGGTCGAACAATCGCACCGCATCCGTCATCATCTTCGACCTCTGGTCGAACGGCTCTTTCCAGCAGCTCAGCGCCTTCGGCGTCTTGATGTTCACGATTTTGATCGTCCTCGTGTCCATCGCGCAGAAGGTCAGCGCGCGCTACGGGATTCAGGAGCGGATATAATAGGGAGAATTTTGGTTGCGGCGTGGATTGGGATGTTGAAATAAAAGTGCGCGAGTTTCGAAAGGTTAACTCTTGAGGCCACGGCTGAGCAGAGAAGGCTGGTTAGCGCAAAGCTCAGCCTGTGCTCTTAACGATCGCTCCCAAACGCAAGTGAGGCATGGCCTAAGCGTACAACAGCCGGCCTTTGGGTTCGGGGATCGGACGGCTCAGTTCCTTTGCCGTATCGATCCACTCTTGGATGACCACCTCCACGTTGGCTAAGGCCTGCCGGTACGTCGGTCCGTCGGCCGCACAGCCTGGTAGCTCCGGCACCTCAGCGATATAGGATCGATCTTCTTCGCTCCAGTAGATGATGATCTCGTATTTCCACTTACTTTTCATCGTTGCCTCCGGCCAGACTATATTTTACGATGACACCTCGTACCTGCTTTACCTGATAGGGCTTCGCATGGTGTCCCCTTGGTTGAAGATTGAGGATCTCCTCAACCCCGTCCTTGGTGAAGATGTGGTGGTCCCCGCGAATTCGTTCCTCGAAACCCAAACGCCGCAGCAAGTGGCAGAGTTGGTTAAAGGGAATGTTGGCGTCAGATGTACCGCGCAGGATGCGGGCGAGAAGTTCGTCGTACCTGGCCACACGGAATCTTATACAATATTTAACATCCCATGCATAACGTTTCCAGTCACCCGCGAGCCGCGCCCCATGTTGCGTCAATCAGGCCGACCGTAGCGCGCCAATCGCGCTGCCGAGCGTTGTGCTCGGCTCCGCCTTTCTCTGGCTCTATCTTCTCGTGCCGCTGCCGGCGATCGGCGCGTTCCAACAACCGCACCGCATCCGTTATCATCCTCGACCTCTGGTCCAACGGCTCCTTCCAGCAGCTGAGCGCCATCGGCGTCGTGATGTTCACGATTTTGATCGTCCTCGTGTCCATCGCGCAAAAGCTCAGCGCGAGGTTTGGGATTCGGGAGCAGATTTAGGATCGACCGAGGAAACCTCGAAATCAGGGGGTCCGTTTCTTTTTAGGTATTTCAACCGAGCTATCTCTGGTCTGACATAGGCAGCAGCTCGCGATTCGCTTGCTACCTGAAGATCCAGTTGCGGACTCTGTCGAGCGCGACAGGGTCTTTGCTGAGTACCATTTTAATCTCTACGGGTGTAATTCCCCGCAGCTTGCTGCGTCGCGATTCACGCGTAGGATGGGTTGAGCGTTAGCGATACCCATCGTTCCCCGTGGTGGGTATCGGCGCTTTGCGCCTCCACCCACCCTACAATTTCGCTCGAGGGGCTTGTGCTTCGATACCCCCGCTGCTTGCGGCGGTGTTCTTCATCGTAAGCCCGCGGCCTTAGTGAAGTGCATGACGATCTGGCTGAGGGTTTCAAAATAGCGGCGGTGTGTCCGGCGGAGCGCTTCTTCGCTCGCTGCCTCAAGCAAGACAATCTCATGGTTGATCCGCTTGCGGCTCCGGTCCAACTCGATGTCAAGCCTTAAGTTCTCGGCTTTCAATCGATCTGAATCGTCGAAGGTTGTGAAGGTAACGATGCGGCCCTCAGAACGATTGTACTCAATTAGGAAAATCACTTGTGGTTCTTTAGCGTCCGGTACTTGCCAACTCTCGCCTCGCTTGTTCGGCGAAGCTCCAATTGCGGACTTTGTCGAGCGGGACGGGTTCTTTGCTTTTAAGCTCCAGCATCGACTGATCCACCAGGAGTTTTACCGCCGCGTCGGAAACGACACCTCCTTCCAACCAACCGCGCTTGCCGAGTTCATAGCTTCGCGCGGCGACTTCTTGGTCGACTCGTAGCCAGTTCACGAGTATTTGCGTCGTTTCCTCCCGATTGGCGCTGGCGAAGGCTATGGCGCGGAAGACTGCTCTCACCACGCCGAGAACTTGTTTCGCATTCTTCTGAATCGTTTCGTCTCGCACTGCGAGACCCGAGAGCGGGAATTCCACGCGTTCCCCGAACCAAAGCAGATCTTTGTAGCCCGCTTTTTCCGCTTGCAAGTTATAAGGCAGAGTCAGAATCGTCGCGTCCACGCTCCCTCCGAGCAGGGCGGCATAGCGGGCGGCGCCGCCGCCCATTTGCAATCGGATAAGATCGCGGTCGGGGTCCAATCCATCTTGTTTGGCGACCGCGCGCAAAGCGAGATCGGCGGCGGCACCGAAACTGCCTATCGCGATGCGCTTGTTCTTAAGCTCTTTAACAGACTTTATCTCTCTCTTAACGGTGAGAAAGAAATCGGGGCGGCCCATGAGTACTGCGACCGTCTTGACTGGCAAGCCGGCGGTGGCCGCCTTAATCATCGAAGTGCTCGGGGTGGCGTATTCGACGCCTCTCGTGAGCAGGGCATTGACAGCGATATTCGCCCGCATCGTGATGGTCAATACGTCGAACCCTTCGTCCCGGAAGAAGCCTTTACGGGCGGCAATCTCTAGCGGAAGAGTGCTGAGACCCTGGCCGGTAGAGGCGATCTTTATTTCCTCGGCGGCCTTGACGGTCAGCGGCAGCACGCTGAGAAGCAAGATTAAACTGACGAGCAGCGAAAATACCGACGACATGGTCAATAGTTTCTCCAGAGCGAGGTGCTAGGCAGTCTTGGCGAGCGGGCGCACGGATGGGATTGCGTCGGCGGTGAGCGGTTCGACGGCCGATTCCGCTACCGTGATCACGGCGATGGTCTCCCCGACCGCGTTGAACACTTCGAGAGCATAACCGTCTTCGCATCCTTGGCCCGGCAAGTGTTCGACAATCGTTACGACATCACCTTTTCGGAGCCCGTGCTCTGGGGGATCGATCCGCAGAGCTACCCGTTTGAAAAGATCTATCTTCATATTTCCGCCTCGACGATATTGATTGTCTGCTTTAGTCCGTCAAATCCAGCAACACGCCGTCTGGGTCGGCCAGCGCATGCTTGCAGAGCTTGCAGCCTTCGAGATTTTTTTGCCGCGCCTCGCCGTCGCGGCCGATGGCAATCTTTCTCGCCGCGGAGCCGGGCGCGGTGTTGGGAAGATTCTCGATATCCTTCTTAGCCGCCTCGAGATTCTCTACCTTAAACCCGAAGTGGTCGAGTCCCGCCATCAACCCGCGGTACTTCACCATGTCCCAGGGCCGCAGCGCGATCGTCACTTTGCCGTCGGTGACGTAGTAGCTATTGTCTCCAGACAGACCCTCGACGGGCCGGAGATCGAAAACCTTCTGGTAATATTCCGCCAGGTAAGCCGGGCGCGCGCTGCGGATAGCGATGTGATTGACCCATCGGGGTTGCTCCCAACCCTCTTGAAGGTAGCCCTCGCGCACGTTGGTCATCCCTTTTTGCGAAAGATCGAACTGATTGCCGTCGGGATCATGGGATCTTAGGCCGGCGAAGGGAACATGGCCTTGGCTCTGGGCGACGGAAACGTCCGGGTAGCATTCTTTGAGCCGGTCTTTGACTCTTTGAATATCTTCCACCTCGAAGCCGAAGTGGTCGAGTCCCGCCAGAGCGCCGGGCTGGCGTTGGAGCAAGGCCAGGCCGATGGTGCCGTCGCTCAGATGGCCGCGTTCTTTGTCATAGTTTCCGTTCTCGTCGGTCATCCCGGCGGTGATCTTCTTCATGCCGAAAAGAGTTTTGTAAAAGTTCGCCATGCGGAAATGGTTGTCGGTGTGAATGGCAACGTGTCGGATCTTAGTGGACATATTCCGGGTCTCCTTGTTGCCCGGATTCTGCTCAAAGATGGGCGCTCGTGTCAACTGTCGCAGGCGGCGCCGACGACGGCGGTTTCGAGTTCCAGGTTCCGGGTTTCGGGTTGGTCAGGCGATTCGAGACTCTAAACCCGAAACCCGAAACTTTTCGAAACCTTGACTTCTGGCGGGCAAGTAGGTTAGGTGCGGAGGTATCAACTATGACGATCCGTTCCTTCGAATTACTCCAGCCACGCTCGTTGCCTGAGGCGGTTGAGATGCTCAGAAAGCATGGCGATGACGCTCGGCCCCTCGGCGGCGGCACGACGCTGATCATTCTGATGAAGCAGCGGGTGGTCCATTATCCCTTCTTGGTCGACTTGCAGACCATTCCGGGATTGGACGGCATCGCGCAAGAAAGCGACGGCCTGCGCCTTGGCGCGCTGGCTTCCCATCGGATGGTGGAGCTGTCTCCCGTGGTTCGCCAAACATTTCCGGCGGTAGCGGAGGCGTTCAGTCACATCGGCAACGTGCGCGTGCGTGAGACGGCGTCAGTGGGCGGCAATCTAGCGCATGCGGACTATCGCCTCGATCCGCCGCCGCCGTTGCTTGTGTTGGGCGCCGAGATCGGCGCCGTCGGTCCCAACGGCTCGCGCAGGATTCCGCTTAAGAATTTTTTTCGCGGCATGTATGAGACCGCGCTGGAGCCTGGTGAGATCCTCGTCGATGTTAAAATTCCCTCGCTGCCGGCGAGCAGCAAAGCGGTATATCTGCGCTACAGCACTCTTTCGGCCAACGATTGGCCTTGCCTGAGTGTCGCTGCGTTGCTCACCAAAGAAAACGGCCGGTGCAAGGAATTGAGACTGGCGCTTGGCGGCGTGGCGACGACGCCTTTATTGATCAACGGTCTTGAGTTCGCGCGGGACCAGTCGCTCGACGATGGAGTCGTCGATAAAGTTTTGCAGAAGGTCGAAGAACAGATCTCGCCTTCGTCGGATTTGCGCGGCTCGGAGTGGTACAAGCGGCGGATGGCGCGCCTGTTCGTGCAAAAGGCGATCGCCCAGCTCAATGGCGAACAGGGATAAGGACATGGCAGACTTGTCAGTCGTTGGACAATCCGTTTACCGAACCGACGCCAATCCAAAAGTAACCGGGCGGGCGCTGCACGTCGGCAACATCGAGATGCCGGGCACGCTCCACGTCGCCGTATTGCGCAGTCCCTATCCCCATGCGCGCATCAAACGGATCGACAAGACTAAAGCTGAAGCGCTGAACGGCGTCGCAGTCGTTTTGACCGGCGCGGAGATCGCGAAGATGCCAGGCGTGGATGCGCACTTCGGTCCGGCGTTTCGCGACCAGCCGATGCTCGCCGTGGAAAAAGTTTGCTACGCTGGCGATCCTGTGGTGGCAGCGGCCGCGGTTGACAGACGCACCGCCGAGGACGCGCTCCAGCTTGTCGAGGTCGATTACGAGCCGTTGCCGGCGGTTTTCGATGTCCTCGAAGCCGCCAAATCGGATTCGCCGCTCGTGCACGAACAACATAGACCGGCCAAGGCATTCGCCGATCTCGCTCATGTGAAGGCTGGGCAGCAATCAAACATTTGCTACCACTTCAAGCTTCGCACCGGCGACGTCGATAAGGCATTCGCCGAGGCGGATCGGGTGTTCGAAGATACGTTCACCTCCCCGCCGGCACAGCATGTGCCGATGGAGCCGCACGTTACTTTGGCTTACCTGGACGAGCACGAGCGCCTCAACGTCTGGACCTCGAGTCAGTCGCCCTCCTACGTGCGCACCGAGCTTTCCGCCACATTCGGCATGCCGATGAACCGCATTCGCGTGCGCGTTCCCTATATCGGCGGCGGCTACGGCGCCAAGCTCTATGCCAAGCTCGAGCCGCTAGTGACCGCGCTCGCCCTGATTACGAGAAAGCCGGTGCGTTACGCGCTCACGCGCGAAGAGGAATTCTTAACCCTCACCAAGCATAGGGTCGTGACTAAAATCAAAACCGCGATCAAAAATGGCGCGATCACGGCGCGCAAATGCGAAGTCTACTGGGACACCGGCGCCTATGCGGAGATCGGGCCGCGCATCGGCCACAAGTCGGGTTACACCTCGGCGGGCCCGTACCGGATTCCCAATGTGTGGATCGATTCCTACTGTGTTTATACCCATCGCGTGCCGGCGGGAGCGTTTCGCGGCTTCGGCGTGCCCCAGGTCATTTGGGCGTACGACTCGCAGACGGACATGATCGCGCGGGCGCTCGGCGCGGACCCGGTGGAGTTTCGTTTAAAGCCTGCTTTGGAAGAGGGGGAGCCTTTTGCCACCGGCACTCTGGTGCACTCGTTCGGCGTCAAAGAAGCGATCCGCCAGGCGGCGCAGGCGATTGACTGGACGAAGCCAAGAGCGGTCCAAACCGGTACCAAGCGCCGCGGCAAGGGAATCGCGGTGGGCGTGAAGGCGGTGCTGACGCCGTCGATTTCCGGCGCCATCGTCATCCTAAACGCCGACGGCACGGCGAATGTGCTTAGCAGCACCGTGGAAATGGGACAGGGATCGGAGACGACGCTGGGGCAGATCGTTGCGGAAGAATTGGGACTGTCATTGGATCAGGTTCATATCGTTCAGCCCGATACCGACGTGACACCGTACGACACGATCACCGCCGGCAGCCGATCGACGTACCACATGGGCAATGCCGTGCGCATGGCTGCGGCTAAAGTCAAAACGGCGTTGTGCGAGATCGTCGCCTCGAAACTGGAGGCCGATCCGGATGATCTGCTCGCGCGCAATGGACGGGTATTTGTGCGGGGCATGGAAGAGCGTGGCATGACGATCGGCGAAATTTTCCTGGCCAAGTTCGGCAGTCTCGGCACCACGCTAGCGGCGGAGGCGGTATGTCAACCGACCGCCGCCCACATGGACCCGGAAACCGGCCAGTCGGAAAAGTGCACCGAGTACTGGTTTCCTTCCGCCACCGCCGTGGAAGTCGAGGTCGATAGCGAAACCGGGCGCGTCGTAGTTCTACAACTCATCAGCGTTGGCGACACCGGCACGGCGATCAATCCGAAACACTGCGAACAACAGCTCCTCAGCGCCGCGGTGATGCATTTGGGACTCACGCTCTTCGAGGAGATGATTTTCGACGAAGGCCAGCTCCTTAACGGCTCGCTGCTGGACTACCAGGTCGGCTCCATCAAGGACATGCCGCGCTCTTTCCGCTCCGTCGTCGTCGAAGTGCCGCACGCAGACGGGCCGTTCGGCGCGAAAGGAGCGGGGGAGACCGGCGCGTTAACGGTCGCGCCGGCGGTGGCAAACGCCATCGAAGATGCCGTCGGCGTACGTGTCCGCGACTTGCCGATCACGCCGGAGAAGATTCTCCGCGCCTTAGCCGAGAAAAATGGCGCGAAGGTTCCGGGGAATTAGTTTTTATGCAACGCGAAATCACGCTACGCATCAACGACCGGGACGAGACTCTTGTCGTCGAAGACGCGGATACTTTGCTCGACGTGCTGCGCGATCGTCTTAAACTCTGGAGCGTGCGCGAAAGCTGCGGCGTCGGCGCCTGCGGCAGTTGCACGGTGTTGCTCGATGGACGGCCGGTGAGCGCATGTCTGTTACTTGCCGTTCGTTCTACGGGCCGAGAAATTATCACCCTCGAAGGTCTTGGCGACGGTCAGTCGCTGCACCCGATTCAGGAAGCCTTCGTGAGCGAGCGCGCTTTACAATGCGCCTATTGCACCCCCGGATTCGTCCTCACGGTCAAAGCATTACTGGACAAAAATCCGAACCCTTCCGACGATGAAATCCGCGAATATCTTTCCGGCAATCTATGCCGCTGCGCGGGTTACGCCGATATCCTCCGCGCCGTGCAACTCGCGCGGGAGAAGCAATCTCGCGCACCGGTGCAGCGCAAATGACCGCAGGCGCTGCCGGAATCGATTCGTCAGCTTCATAAACATTTCATCTCGAAGCTCCTTTATTATCTCGACAATTTTGTCCCGAGATGAATAGCTTTGTCCGTCGGCCGCGATGGCCGGCCGATGGGTTCGACTCCCGGCGGCTTCGCCGGGCTAGAATTCCTCGAAAATTCGGATACTTGACCCGATGCGGCAAAAGGCTGCCGTGGCATACAATATGCACAACTGACCATTTGACCGGATGACTCTATGCCGGCCAGAGGTGATTAAGCGTGATGAGTAAGACGCAAAGCATCGATAACCCGCAACCCTTGGCCGGCCTTTGCAGACTGGATGAACTGTTCGAGGCGGCGAAAAAAACAACGGTGATTCAGCTTCGTTGGCCGCTGGTGATTCTCTGTTCGTACCTGTTGCTTTATTCTCCAGGTCTTTGGCTGACGCCTACCCAGATCCAGTTCGTGGTCGTTTTCTACCTGCTCACGAATACAACCCTTTACCTCGTCGGTGATAAGTTTTTTAACGCACCCCGTTTTTACGGTCCGCTCTTGCTTTTCGATGCCGTATTCTTGGCTGTGGCGCTAGGGCTGAGCGGGGGCGCCACGTCGGACTTTTACCTTGCCTGTTCGTTTACGCTGGTTCTCAGTTGTATCTGCAACGATTCACGCGGCCTGCTGATTGTGACTCTGCTGGCGCCGCTGATTTATGCGTACAGCGTTTTCAATTCGGAGGCGGCCAGAGACCCCAGCGTCTATTTGCGCGTGCTTTTTCCGTTGGTGATTTCCCTCTTCTACGGCTACTTCGCGCAGGTCGAACGGATAAAGCGCTTGGCGCGGAAGAATGAGGAGCAAGCCAAACGGGAACGCGGCAGCGCCGAAGAAATTCGGCGACAGCGCGAGCGGCTCGAGGCGCTTCACGCCGTCAACGTCGCGGTTAGCTCGACCATCATCGATCGCACAAAAGTCCTCGACGCCTTCCTTGAAAAAGTGGCGACTTACTTCTCGTTCGGAGCGGCCATCGTACGGTTGCGCAATCGCGAAACCGGTAGTTTTGCGACGGCCGCCGCCAAAGGAATTCGATCGAGCGCGCTTGAGGGCTCGGTCAATCCGATCGCTTGGGCCGATCGATCGGCGAAACGTCAAACGCCGCTGGTGATTCGCAACGTCTTCGAGGAGTGCGGCGCCGAGGACTTGCAGTGGTGGCGCGATGAAGGTCTGGTCTCGTTTCTGGGCATACCCCTGGCCGCGAACGGGGAACGGCTCGGGAGCTTAACGTTCTTGATGCGGCAAGAGCATGATTTTTCCGCGGAAGAGATTGAGTGTCTCTCCACTATGGCCGGGCAGGTGGCTCTGGTCATGCATCGCTCCGAGCTTTTCGAACGGCTCCAACAGCAGGCAAATGACTTGCGCCTTGTGAGCCAGGTCAAGGACGAATTTCTCGGGATCGTCTCGCACGAACTCAAAACGCCGTTGAACGTGATCTCCGGCTATATCAACATTTTGGTCGAAGGCATTCTCGGAGAATTGAGCCCGATCCAGGAGAAAGCGTTGCAGACGATCATGAGGCAGACCAAGGAATTGAACGGTTTGATCAACCGAGTGCTACAGGTGTGCACCTTGGAAACGGAAGCGCCGCGGGCCGAATCGCATAAAATCAATTTCTGGGAATTTCTCTATGAGTTAAAGTCGATGTACGAAGACCCGTTGTCCAAAGATATACGGCTCCACTGGGCATTTTCTTCGGACCTTCCAACGCTCTACAGCGACCGGGGAAAACTCAAACACATCCTCGATAATCTCATTAGCAATGCCCTTAAATTTACCGACGTGGGCAACGTGACCGTTTCCGCGCGTTACCTTCCGGACGATAAGATGATGGAATTCAAGATCGCGGATACCGGCATTGGCATATCGAAAGAGCAATTGCCCACTATCTTCGACAGGTTTCATCAGGTGGACAGCTCAGGCACCCGGGAATACGGCGGAATGGGTCTGGGACTTTACATCGTGAAAAAATACACTGAACTATTGGGCGCCACGATCCATGTAGAAAGCAGACTCCGGCAAGGTTCGACGTTCGTGCTGCAGGTTCCCTGTCGGCCGGATATGTCCGCGGCTCCACGCCCAGAGGAACTGTTCCCACCAGACATCCAAACCGCCGCCGGCCTCCTGTAGATCGCCCCCAATCATCCTACGATTCATCAGTCCGGAACGCTTCGACCTTTCGCCGGCCTGGCTGCGATTCAGCAGGCAAATGGTTCCAATCGTTCCAGCCGTTCAAAACGTTCAAGTAGTTCAAATCGAAAGAAGCCGGGGCAGAGAAAACGTCCTCCGACTTTTTTTTGCGTCCTTTGGGTTCCTCGCGGTTAATCTGTCTTTATTGCTGCGGCGAGGTTGGGAAGATCAGCGATTTGATGACTACCGGAACCGATCCCGAAGACGGAATCAAAGTCCCGATATCGATGTAGTCGAAATCGTTGAGGGCGATGCCGTCGATGGAAATGATCGGATTTTGAATCTGCAGCTCTTCTTGGAAGTGGAGCCCGACGATGCCGCCGATGTCGCCGTCGTTGACCAGCACCAGCGGGTGGCCCTTCGCCAAAATATCCTTGAGTCCCTCGGCGATGCCGCCACAGAACGCTTGCAAGCGGAAAAACGTCGCCGAGCCTTCCCAGTGAAAGGCCAGGGCTACCGGCTGGCGGGCGCTAAGCAAGTCCAATCGCCGAAGTGCGTTGAGCGTGGCATCGCGCACGGTATCCTTGGCGAGATCATCGGCCGCCAACGGAAGTTCCGGCGCCACAACGGCTATGTTGCGCAATGGCACAGCATCCTCTGGTGCGATGAAGACGGTATTGCCACTCACTTGTACGGTATATTGGGACGCCCCGATGACCGTTGCGCGGATGCGCGCGTTGGGTTCCATGACAAGTATCCCCAAGTCCGCCATGCGCCGGTGAATGTCATCGGCCATCAGTGGACCGAGGTCGCCAAAACTGGTCTTGGTCCGATTGTAGATGAACTCCGAGACGCCGCCGGAAAACATCACGCAGTCGATCTCCCCGCGGTACGCGAGCGGCGGCAGCCGCAGCAGCCCTTTGACGTCTTCAGTGACGGCTTGCGGTTTAAGCATGGCGAACAGTTTGTCCGTCATGCCCGCGGCCATTTTTTTCAGGTTGTCCTGCGAAACCTTCTGCCCAAGCTCGACTGAAAACCCCGCCCAGCCTGCGTGCTTGCGTCCGGCTTCTTCGATGCGGACGACGGCGCCGTCTTTATCAAAGGCGAGCAGGCGCGCGCCGATGTCGATGGCCGAGACTTCCTGGACTTTACCGGCGTTGCACAAGGCGAACTTGCTCGTGCCGCCGCCGACGTCGATGTTTAACACAACGCCGCCGGTCTTGGCGGAATGAGCGACGGCGCCCGAGCCATGCGCCGCCATGGTGGCTTCAAGACCGTCGCCCGCGCTCACGGCGACGAATTTGCCGGCTTCCTGGGCGAAGAGCTCGCCGATGGCGCGCGCATTGCGCCGTCGCACCGCCACGCCGGTGAGAATGAGCGCGCCGGTATCGACTTCTTCCCGCTTGATTCCGGCGTTTTTGTACTGCTGATTGATAAACGCTTCGAGCGCTTCGACGTCGATTCGAGTGTCGTCAACGTAAGGCGTCAGGAGGATTTCCGATTCGTTCAGCACGTCGCGCTTTGTGACGCGATAGCGCGATCCTTCGAGTTGGAGTACCAGGCGGGAAAAAACCAGATGCGACGTCGATGAGCCGATGTCCACGCCGACACTCGTGAGTTGAAGTTCTTCCTCCTCCTGCATGTGGCGGTTGGCGTTGGAAAACGACGCCTTGGGCGTGGTGCTGTCCATGAAACTCCTTGGGTATCAGAGAATAGTTGCGGGTTTCGAGTTCCGGGTTCCGCGTTAACCCGATACTCGAAACTTTGAACTCGGAACCCCTGAGCTAATACGACTTCTCGTAAAGCACGGGTTCCATGCGCGACTTGGCGCCGACGTTGGCGAGCGTCTCCTCGAACTCTTTGCGCAGGTATGGATCTTCTTCATTGTATGGGATCGCCGTGCCGCCGTCCTTCATGTCGATGGCGCCGTAGTCGATCGCTTTTTCGCCCGGACGGCCGCGCTCGCGGCCTGGCGCGTTGGGACCGAACCAGGCGGTAAGGCGCAGCGGTTCCTTGCTCGCGCCGAAGTGCGCGTGGAACCAGTTGCCGCTCATCGGTGCCGCGCTGACCATGCCCACCGGCTCGTAATCCTGCCGTCTGATTTCCTCAGTGGTGCCTTTTTCCCAGGGATGCGTGCCTAGCTTTGCCGGCCAGGTGTAGGTGTAGCCTTTGCCGCTGAGGCAAATGAGCACCGCCGCCGAGCCGTGAGCGTGGGCTTTGGAATAGCGGCCGGTTTCATGCTGGCCGATCCACATGTAGAAATGCTGCCCCGCCATGTGCGGTTCGATGCGCCGATAACCCGGCGATCGGCGGTTATCCATGGGCAACTCACAACCCATGACGTCCGGAATAATATTAGTTTTGCGCATCGCCAGACCGCGCACCGGGTCGGGCGTCACATCTTCCTTGTATTTGAAATAATCGCTCGCTTCCGGATCGAAACGGTCTTTGAACTGGTACGGGCAATTGAAGATGAAATCCTCGCTGCCGAAATTGTTCATGATGTTCGGCGCCGTGGTGCCGGCCAGGAGCAAGGCCGGGCTCGAAGTGGCATTGACGATGCGATGGCTCGCGTTCATTGGAATCGCGAAAATGGAGCCTTTCTGCCATTCGAAAGTGAGCTTCTTCGGATTACCTTCGACCCAAACTTCCGTTGTGCCGCGGCCGTCGACGACAAGATACTGTTCTTCGTAGAGATGCTTTTCGGGATTGAGCGCCCCCGCGCCGGGAACTTCGACTACGTAACAGCCCCACAGACCTTCGGTGCCGAGCAGTTGAATGAACGTGCCGTTCCCGCCCATCCGTTTCCACGGCTTGCGCGGCAGGTCCTGCACGCGCCGCACGCCGATGTCGCGGTAGATGGGAATCCCTTGGGATTCCATGAAATTGTCATAGGGAGTGTTAGGCCGAAGGAATTTGCCTAAACCGGCCCTGGTCTTGTTATCTGTCGGTTCCTTGAATGTTTGCTCGGATGGATGATCCATAAAGCCTCCTCGTTAGATTTTGTAAGTATCTGCGACTCGGCAAGAGTTGAATTGCCAAGATTCAGCGGATTTACTCAGCTAACTTATAGGCTGCTGAATTTGGAGTCAAACGGGCCGGTTTCGTGAAGATGATTGTGAGAAACTCCCGTTGGAAGGGTCGGAGCGCCAAGCGCCGAAACCCATCGCGTTATCGGCGCGGGTTTTGAGCCGGTGGCTTCGTCGCCGCGCTCCTTAACCCACTGTGCAGATTCGTGATTCAATATATTCGGCCCTAGCGTGCGTGGGTTTCCGTGCTTACAATTTCTGCAATTTCTCGGGTTAAGCGGCCGGGTTTCGAGCGGTCCGCCTGGGCAGTTTGTTCGATGCCCGGTGCGCGCGCCGCGAAGGACCTGCCGCAGCCTCAGCAGTGTCGGCCAACAAACGCAACGCTCGATTGACTGACTCGGTGTCGGGGAAGACGTTTGCCAGGTCTGGTTCAATCAAGACAAGGTTGGTCCCGGCGCGCGCCTTTTCATAGTACTTTCCCCGGACTCCACCCTTCAGTTTCGAAAGATCGTATTCTGGCCGTAACTCATCGACCTTTCTATTGCTATGTGCCCTCTGCATATTGCTTGCGCTCCTTTCGAGTTGCCCTACGTACGCTGATGATCCGCGTACGATCTCCGCGCGGGCAGTGCGACACGAACACCACCCGATGTTTTTTGCTCAAACCGATCGTGATCTCTCGATCCTCTTCGTCGGAATGATCGGGGTCGGGAAAAGTTATCGCGAGCGGATCCAAGAACACCGATCCCGCTTCTTCAAACGAGATGCCGTGCCTGCGTAGATTGCTTTTTGCCTTCCGCGGATCCCACTCATAAGTCACCCCATCAGCATAGCATGGTCGAGTCGAGAAGCCGAATGTTTGACGTGATTCGAAATAACGCCCCGGCGACGCTCCTGATGCGATAGAAGCGCGAAGCGCCGAAACCCATCGCATTATCGGCGCGGGGATTGAACCGGTGGGTTCGTCGCCGCGCTCCTTAACCCGACCCTATAAAGTTAAGATTCGATAGATGGGCGCCTTCAACCTTCAGCGCTTAACGAGCCGGAAAAGACTCCCAGTACATTTTCCCCCCTCGACTTAAGCGCGCTCGGCTTCATGAACATTCTCGCTGCCTTCATGGAACGCGCGCTCCTAAGGTGGTTGCGGCAATTCTCTCAAATTGCCATTGACAAGATATACCAATACTCGCAGATTGAACGGTGTCGGATAAGCGTCTATCGAGAGAGGTAGGTTCAAAATGAAACTTAAGGTAACTCAATCAGGCGGCAACGTGTTCCGGGATCTGGGTTTTCCTGCGGAGGAGGCCGAGCGCCTGCTTGTGCGATCGGACCTGATGATCAAGATTCAGAAACTAATCGTATCTCGACGCCTTAAGCAAGCGGAACTGGCAAAGATTCTTCGGGTGACCCAGCCGCGGGTGAGTGACCTGCTTCGAGGGCGGATCGATCTGTTCAGCACCGATGCGCTGATCGACATGCTTGCCCGCATGGGTGTTCGTGTCCGGCTCGTTCTCAAACCCAGCCGTCGCGGCCTCAAGGCTGCCTAAGAAAAAAAGTTTTCCGACTCCGAACTTCTAGCTTTTTCGCCTTTGCGATCGGCTTGAAGCGGATGGTTAGGCTAAAGACTTTAGGGTGTTCCTACTTTCCCAAGCTGTTCACGCTGAAGCCTTGAGCGGCGGAGAATGGCGGCGATTTCGCCGTGCCCCGCCGCTTCTGCGTGCTCCTGTGCCGATCGACCGCCGTGGTCGCGCTGTGTGGGATCAGCACCGGCCGATAGGAGCAGCTCGACGACTCGAACATGGCCGCTCGCGGCCGCCGAGCTAAGCGCGCTGGAATCATCCGATTCGTTGAAATCCGGTTTCGCGCCATGCTGGAGGAGCTCACGGACGAGGTCTTCGCTCCCGTAGCGGGCCGCAAACATTAGAGCATTCCGGCCGAGCAAGTTGCTGCGATTCGGATCTGCGGCGTGGTCCAGTAGAAGCATGGCGGCCTCTCGGTGATGATTTGCCACTGCGATCATGAGAGCCGTCCATCCGTGCCTGTTCGGCTCGTCTGGATTTGTGCCACCTGTGAGTAGCTCGCGTACAGCCTCTGTGTTTCCGCGCTCTGCGGCTTGGTAGAGGGGGGTGTTCGACGGTGGAATCCGTTTGTCCCAGCCACCTAGTTGATACTCAACGTCGTGTCGATCAAAAATCCAACGCAAGCTCTTGATGAAGTCCTTTCGCGAGACAACGGTGCCGTCCGGTCTCATATGGCGACGGAGTGCCAGTGAAGCCATTCCCGAAGTAAGCAATATCGCGATCGGAGAGAGGAGGAACCATGGCCATAGGTGGGACATCGGGGGCGAGAAGCTGGGTGTCAAGCAGAGAACCAGAATCAGGCACGGGAGCACGATTAATCCCATCCGTAGGTTAGCACGCACGGCAGCGGGCACCCTAGGTAGCGCAAGTCGGCGAGCCTCCTCTCGTGATCGAAGCAAGAACAAGTCGAAGATTGCCAGATTCGTCCATTCACCGGTTGCGATACCGAGCACGACGAGGGCGAAGGCAGACACGGGAGAAACAGTTGGAAGATCAACACTTCGAAGAAGTCGAAACCCAAGGAGAGCCGCAGCTATTCCTCCTAGGAGAAGCGTGAGGCAAAGATCGAGACGGGACGCCAACCGGCGCCGACGCTCCGACTCAGATTGCGCCCATTCAGTGAGCAGCCGGATCAGTCCGTACGTAAGGACGCATGCCAACAAATACGGCGCTTTGCTGAGATCTTTGAGATCGACGTTGAGCACCGGAATACGGCCCTCAACAGGTACTTCGAGCCACCACAAAAACACCAACGCCGAGGAAACTACGACGACCAGACGCGCGCGGTGGTATTCGGGAACGAGATGAGCCGTCATCAGGATGATTCCATGGCCGACCAACGAGGCTGTAGAAAAAGTTCCGACAAACTAAAAATGGCCAAATTGGGGGTGCCTAAATGGCACTCGACCCGAGGTCGTCGCTTCAGTCGCAAATACAAACCTCACTTTTTCTGTTAATTTCTCGCTCTATCTTTTTCCACCGCCTCCATGTTTCAGCTGAGGCGACTTCAAGACCGTCACTCACCAGGGTCAAATCTGCTTTTCACCAGGGTCATCACCTCACCAGACCTCACCAGGGTCAAATCTGCTTTTGGCTTTTCTGAGCTTATTTACAACGGCCCCGCAGGTTCGAAAAGAAACTTTGACGGTCATGTGTTCTTCGCAAACGT
>Ga0214472_10001914_pt1 | contig 22594 bp, 15 predicted proteins | sample RVTome_6_FD_207662 | JGI IMG/M metagenome (GOLD analysis project Ga0214472, IMG submission 207662) | Soil microbial communities from uranium-contaminated site in the Upper Colorado River Basin, Wyoming, United States - RVT140D175 | ecosystem: Environmental > Terrestrial > Soil > Contaminated >...
CTCACTCTGCATAATCACATCTTCGTTGACGACTGCGATAATACGATCCAGGGGCACGCCGGCATTTGCCGCGCCGGTCAGCATCAGGGGAATCATAAATCCTGCGGTATAAACACAGGAATGAAATATCTTCAAAAAATTAAAACCCACTCTGGTATCCGGGAATATTCTCACGTAGATAATCTGCGGTATTTTGTCCTATACCAGCAAGACCTTTGAGCTCGAACTGGAAGAATATGCCGGTATTATAATCAGCCTCAGCACTGGTAATGAATCTTCTGGCTACAACCCTGAAGGCCCAGCAGCAACTTTCATATTCTACACCACCAAAAACGTCAAGTGTGCGATTTTCAGGCAGGTCGTAGTACCAGCGGCCGACGATGTTCCATTGATGGGTGACAGGCCACATGAAAGACAATTCTGTCTGTTCGATTTCCGTGACTTTTGTCGTGCCAAGGCTGGAAATACTGTCGGTGAAATTTCGACGATAACCCATGTTAATGACCTTGTTAAGCGCCGGATTGTATTGTGCAAACGCAACCAGTTTTTCGATTTCATTGTCATTTGGATCCCATTGCAGAGTACTGCGAAGACGCCAGTTTTCAACGATAGATGTGCCAATCTCGGTAACAAAAGGAGAAATATCTTCATCAGTTTCTGTCTCGCCCGGTAAAAATACTTCAGGGTCATGCAGATAATAGATTTGCCCCAGGCTGATATATCCTGCCTCTTTTCCGGAAGACTGGTTAACCAGTCTTGAGGTCACAGCCAGGGTTACCTGGTTGGCATCTCCCATGCGGTCTGCACCGGTAAAACGATCTTCGCGGAATAATGAGTCAAAGGAAAAATCATATAGAACAGTATCGAACACCGGGAGATCAGCCTGATCATCAAATGGGATATAAAGATAAAACAACCGAGGTTCCAGTGTTTGTAAAAATGATTTATTGAAGAGGCTGGTTTCGCGTTCGAAGAATATTCCGCTGTCCAGGCTTAATATGGGTAACACCCTGCTCGGACTGGTATCAAATAATGCGCCGGTATCCTGAAGTTCGTATTGTGTATATCGGAAACCGGCTTTGGGTTCCAGGTAAGTCGAAGCTGTATACATGGGATAGCTGATTGATGGAAACAGGTCAAATCTGGCACCGACTACATCAGTGGTGAGAGCAGCATTATCACCACGATCAAAATAGCTGAATTCAGTATTCAGGTTAAGGTTCAATTGCCGGTTTCTGTGTGGAGAATAGGCATTGAATTTGACCTGGGGTAGACGTTTATATGGCCTGGATGTAGCTGGAATGCTGCTGTCTACGGTCTGGTAGTCCTGAATTCTGGCTTTGGCGTCCCACCACGAACCGCGATATTCAGCATCGGCGCGCCGTTCGAGATATCTGGTACTGGTCAGGTTAATGCTGGAGCCAAAATCTTCGAAATACTGTTTGTCCGAGACCCTGTTGTAGGTAAGAAAAATATTGGCATTATCAGCAAATGACTGATTGTGAGTGAAGCCTATCAGGTTACGATCCCGGTCACCAAAATTGCTATCACTGGGCAGGTATTCACCTTTTAGCTCACCTTTGCCATCTTGTAATAAATAACGGAAATTTCCCATTAGCATCAGACCGCTATCGCTGAGCAACCGCGGGGTCAGGGTGGCATCCATTTCAGGGGTGATATTCCAGTAAAATGGTGTCTGCACTTCGTAGCCATTTCTGCTGGTATTGCCAAAATTGGGAAACAGAAAACCGGTTTTTCGTTCCTTGCTCAATGGAAACGACATATATGGGGTATATAAGACCGGAACATTTTTTATGCGTAGTATAACATTTCTGGCATCCCCCCAGTTTTTATCATGATCGAGGTTGATTTCATCGGCAGAAAACTCCCAGAAATTGTCTTCGGGATCACATGTTGAGTAATCAACGGAATTCAGTTGCGTCAGTGTGGGATATTCATGACGGACTTTACTTGCCTGGCCACGGGCACGATTGTCCCTGAGTACATAACGCGCATTTTCAAACTGGCCGGTATCTGTTCCAAACTCGAGATGGGCTATCTCACTGGAGAAATAAAGTGCATCATCCCAATATTCAATATTTCCCTCGAGATCGGCAGTTTCTGACCCCTGATTGTAAGTAATGGCATCGGCACTGACCTGCTGGCGGTCACGTGTGATTTCGGCATTACCGTGCAGTGTTGAAATTCCAGCTTCTTCAAGGTCTGCCTCATCAGCGCTGATATGGATATCACCAGCAGCCAGATCAGCTTCAACTTTTGGCCGTTCGGGGATAGGCAGTGGGGCAGGGCATAAAGGCCAGTCATTTGCAGCAGGCGAGGCTTCCCTGCCGGGTTCCGCACCCGGGCTGTTCATGGCTAATAGTAGTATGACAGCCAGTAGCTGGTTATAAGATCTCGGTTCCACTGTGCTTATATTGTTAGAATTATGAATGGCACGAAGCTGCTAAAATCTCATAGAATGCCTTTATCTTCAAATTTTTATGCGTCTGTTGTTGTCTAATCTAGAATAACCCGGTTTTATGCCTATTTTAGCCCAAAAAGTACTGCAATCGCTTGGCCTGATGTTGCTGGCAGGAATAACTGTCGCCATGTTGTTCTGGACCCGTCCGGATACCCAGGCAGAACTGCAACCTTTACCCCCGGCAAGGGTATTCACGGATGTAGTACAACAGAGGAGTATTCAGCCGGTAACCCGAATTACCGGCAAACTGCAGCCCGCACGCAAGGCCTCACTGCGCCTGGAAGTCTCCGGTAATGTGGTCCAGCGGTTAGTGGAACCTGGGCAGAAGGTTGCTGCAGGAGAGCCCCTGTTACAACTGGATGACGGAGAATTTAGGGATGCCCTGACCGAGACACGTGCCATGTATTCCCTGGAGCAGAATGCTATCAAGCGGGACCGGGCCCTGCTGGATCTGGTGACCAGAGTAAGGGTGATACAAGAGCGTGAAGTGGGAAGGATGGAAACACTGGGCCGTGATTCACTCGCCTCGAAGTCAAAATACGATGAGGCGCTGAAATTGTTGTTAAAACAGCAGGAAGAAGAAACACACTTAAAGCACAGTGTCGATACCACCGAGGCCAGACTGGATTCCCGCCGGGCAGCAGTGAATTTAGCGGAACGTAATCTGGAGCGCAGTCTGCTGGTTGCACCATTTGCGGGCACAGTTAATTCAGTACTGTTTGATGTCGGTGATCATATCGCTCTCGGGCAGGTTGCCGTGGAGCTGGTACAGTTGAATGAACTGGACCTGTATCTTGAGGTCACGGGACATCTGGCCCATCAGTTACGACTGGGTCAGGAAGTAAAGCTCACAATAAGTAACACTGACCTGACAGGCAACGTCCATGCAATAGCGACAGATCCAAATCCGGTCACACATACCCATGCAATACGTATACGGCTGCCGGCAGAAAACCCCTCAATTGAACTTTATCCTGGACAACTGGCCGGGGCTGAATTGCCAGGCAAGCCATTGATTGACGTCGAGGTGGTGCCCGTCTCTGCTATCTTGCATGAAGAAGGCCGCGCTTTTGTATTTGCGGTGGAAGGAACTCATATCAGCAAGCGGCCGGTTGAACTGATCGACAGACAAAATAATATGCAGGTGATTCATGGGGTCACAGCAGGGACCAGGATAGTCGCCAGAGATGTGACCGTGTTTGCTGATGGACAGGAAGTGCATGTTGAATAGGACCCATCTCAATTTTGCTGCACCCGCTTGATTTTTAAACGGGTTTCTTGCATTTTCTCGAGCAGGTAAAACTCATACAGAAATTTTCCGGATTACAATTATCTCATCATGCCTATCATTCGTTTTTCCATTGATAACCCGATACTCGTTAATCTAGGGCTGGTGATCATTCTGATCATGGGTGTCCTGGCCTGGCGTGCACTACCTCAGGAAATCTTCCCGGTAGTCGAGCTGGATATGGTCAGCATCGTTACTGAATTTGAAGGCGCTTCACCGGCGGAGGTTGAACAGCAGATCACCCTGGCCATTGAGGAAGAATTTATCGACAGTCAGGATATCGATTACATCACGTCCAGCAGTAGTGAAGGGATATCCAGTATTTTCATCAAGCTGAAGCCGGGATCGAATGTCGATGATTTCGTGAATGAATCACGTACTATCCTGGACCGCATTGATAACCTCCCGGATATTGCAAAAGACCCCGAATTGACCCGTATCCGGGCCCGATTCCCGGTTATCACGCTGGTTTTGTATGGCGACCTTTCAAAAGCCGAATTGTATGACGTGGCTGAAAAGGTTCGCCGGAAAATGGTTGAAATACGGGGTGTTGCCAGTGTGGGCGTGGCAGGTGACAGGGATTGGGAGATCTGGGTTGAAGTTGATCCACATATACTGGCGGCGCTCGGGATCCCGCTGGAACTGGTAATGAATGCCCTCAGTGAAAACCTGCGGGATCAACCGGGTGGTTCCATAAAGTCAATTGAAGGTGATATCCGTTTACGTGGCCAGGGCGTGTTGCCGGAACCGGAGGATATAGAAAATATTGTCTTGCGTACCAACCCGGATGGTGGACAACTGCGCCTTGGTGAAATTGCAAAAGTTACCAGGCGGTTTGAAGAAGCACAGACTTATGCAAGATTTAATGGCAAGCCATCAATCAACCTGACGGTTACAAAAACCGCGGAGGCTTCAACGATTAAAGTTTCTGAGGCCATTAAGGAACTCGCACAGGAACTGAAGCTGACATTGCCAGCGAGTATATATGCCGGCTATCACACAGACATGTCAGTTTATGTAAAAACCCGCCTCAATACTGTCCTGTCGTCCGGTTTTATTGGTTTGATCCTGGTATTGCTATCACTTTATTTGTTGATAAATTTACGTGTAGCCGCAATCACTGCTTTCGGTATCCCCGTGTCATTCCTGTTTGCAGTGATATTGCTTTACTATTTCAATTTTACTATCAACATGGTGTCCCTGTTTGCGTTTTTAATCGTACTTGGCATGATCGTGGATGATGCGATCATCGTGACGGAAAATGTCTACCGGCATATCGAAGACGGAATGCTTCCGGTGCTGGCAGCCCAACAAGGCACGCGTGAAGTATTGTGGCCTGTAGTTGTCTCCACATTTACGACTATTGCTGCGTTTATTCCCATGTTTGCGATAGGCAGTACACTGGGCGAGTTTATCAAGGTGATTCCGGTGGTGGTCAGTTGTGCCTTGCTGGGATCATTGATTGAGGCTTTTGTGGTATTGCCGTCACATGCCGGTCATTACTTGCGCCAGGAAAAAAATAAACGTGAAGGCCTCCGGTGGAAAACACTGCTGGAAAAGTATTGCCGGCTGCTCCACTGGTCTGCGCTTAACCGTTATACCGTTGCGGTTGCCAGTATTTGCGTCCTCGTTGTTACATTGGCTTATGCCAGTACCCGCATGGATTTCGAGATGTTTGGCCATGTCGAAATCGGCCAGTTTTTTCTGAATATCGAAACACCCAATACCTACAGTCTCGATGACAGTCTCGCGCTGGCCGATGATATAGAAAAAACCCTGAAAGAGGTGATTGGGGAAGATGAACTGGAAACATTACTCAGTAACGTGGGTATCAGCTTCATCGATTTTAACCGGTTCAAAAGAGGCAGCAATCTCCTGCAGTTTGTCGTGGACCTTAAAAAACCAGTCCCCCGGGGGTTCATAGAAAAATGGGTATCGCCGCTCGTCAGCATGGAGTTTGATAATTATGGTACCCGGACACGTAGCGCTGATGACATTATTGATGCTGTACGTGAACGCATGTTACTTGTCCCGGCCGTACAACGCATGTATATCCTGAAGCCGGATGCAGGTCCCGCCGGTGCTGATATAGAAATCGGGATCAAGAGTGCCGACATTGATTTACTAAAGACCAAGGCTGATGAAATGTCCGCCTGGCTTCAGCGTATCCCCGGTGTCAGGGATGTGAAACACGATCAGGACATAGGCAAGCTGGAATATAAATATCAGTTAAACGCTCATGGCAAACGGCTCGGTCTTAACCAGTCACAACTCGCCAATGTTGTGCGCAGTGGTTATCTCGGCAATGAAGTTGTATATGTCACCTGGAATGAAAAACGCATACCGGTCAGGGTCATATTCCCGGAATCCATGCGGCATGATTCTACCAGCCTTGAAGAATTGCCGCTCGTTATGCCAACCGGGGAAACAGTTTATCTCGGCGATGTAGCGGACATCACGGTGGGGCATGGTCTGAACCAGATCAAGCGCAGGGATCGGCAACGTATGGCCACGATTACCGCAGAAGTTGATTCCAGGACCATTACTGCAAACGAAGTGATCAGCCAGTTTGAAAAAGAGTACGCGCAGGATGCAATTAAAAATAATTACAAACTGCTGTTTCTTGGTGAAAAGAAAGATGCGGATGAGGCATTCAAGGGCATGAACCAGGCACTCATCATTGCCTTGGTGGCCATATTTTTCATGCTGACAGCATTATTCAAATCATTACTGGATCCGCTGATAGTGATGTTTGCTATCCCGTTTGGGCTGATCGGTGTCATTATCGGTCATGCCATATTTGGCTATCACATCCAGTTTCTTTCGGCAGTTGGCATGCTGGCCCTGGCCGGTATTATCGTGAATGACTCATTATTACTGGTTGATTTCATTAAAAACATGCGGGCACAGGGCAAGGACCGGATCACAGCAGTTGTTGAGGCCGGACGCATCCGTGCACGGCCGATTCTACTAACCACTATTACAACGTTTCTTGGTGTATCACCGTTGATATTTTTTGCCACCGGGCAGACGGCGTTTCTTTCGCCCATGGCAGTGAGTCTCGGATTTGGACTGGTGTTTGCTACAGCACTGATATTACTGGCCTTGCCCTGTTTTTATCTGATTGCAGATGATGTCCGTGCATTATTTTATGGCAAGGCTGGGGCAGATCTGAAGGATGCTGCATGATGGAACAGCGCAGTGTGCTGATTACCGGCTGTTCCAGCGGGATAGGCCGCCATGCGGCACATGGATTAAAGGCCCGTGGTTACCGGGTATTTGCCACAGCACGCAAACAGGCTGATGTTAATAATCTGGTTTCGGAAGGACTGGAATCTGTACAACTTGATATTGCCAATTCTGCTTCAATACATGATGCATTTGAATGCATCATGCAAAAAACGGATGGTAAACTCTATGCGCTTTTTAATAATGCGGCCTTCGGTATATCCGGTGCGGTGGAAGATCTTTCCCGGGCTGCCCTGCGCGATATTTTTGAAGTCAATCTTTTCGGTACACATGAACTCACACGCCGGGTTATCCCGGTCATGCGGCAGCAAGGCCATGGTCGCATCATACAGAACAGTTCTGTGCTCGGGTTTGTCGCACTCAAATATCGCGGAGCCTACAACGCCAGCAAATTTGCCCTGGAAGGACTGAGCGATACATTGCGCATGGAGCTGGAAGACACGGATATTTTTGTTTCCCTGATTGAACCTGGGCCGATTGAAAGTAACTTCAGAAAAAATGCCTATGCTGCATACAAACGTTATATCGACAAGAATGGCAGTGTCTTCAGGCAAATCTATGAGCAAACAGAAGTGCGCCTGCAAACAGAAGGGCCGGCTGTCCCGTTTACATCAGGGCCTGAGGCTGTATTCAAAATGGTCATCCATGCACTGGAAAGCAAACGACCCAGGACACGTTATCGCGTAACATTTCCCACCTGGCTGTTCGCTTATATGAAACGCCTGTTACCGGACCGGGCCATGGATAAAATTCTTATGCGGATTTAACACAGGCAGTTTCAGCAAAGCACCATTGCTGTTATTTCGGCAGGACTATACCGGGGTGTTTTCTGTTCTTGCGGTAAATGGTGTTGATGTTGCCGATACGTTGTACTATTTCGGCCCTGGTTTTGGTGTATATGTCTTCTATGGTCTTGTCACGCAGGTCACGGTCACCCACCCTGAGCTTGACCTTGACCAGTTCGTGGTAATCCAGTGCGGTTTCGAGTTCAACAAGTACATTTTCGGACAAACCATACTGACCGAGCCAGATGATCGGTTTTCTTTCATGCGCAAGTGTACGTAAAAAACTTTTCTGGTTTTTAGTGAGTAGCATGATGCCCGTTAGTTCCTTCAATCATTATGGTCAGACGTGTCAGCATAGCAGACTGTCTTGTTCAGGATTACCGTTAAATCATCGCAACATAACAGGGGGACTATGTCCATGGCCCGCTATTATATGGGGCAATACCGGGGAATGGCGCCTTACACCAGGCAAATACCAGGCCAGGGGTCAGGTCAGGTTATGCCGGAATGTTCATGTAACAGCCTAAACCCACGAAATACATCATTTCAGAGGCCCCAATATTACCGGTCACGATGCGGTTGATTTCCTGAAAATATTAATAAATATTATTAATGCTGGCTATAATAACAAAACTGACCAACTGCAGGGATATTTTGCCAGATCTGCGCGGGCCCGACTTTAAACTGTGAATCAAATTAAAATAACGATATGAATAAATTAGCGCTATGCCTTGTTATATTTATGGTCATTTTCCCCCTTTCGATACAGGCAGAGGATAAAAGTCTGCAAGACCAGATTGATGAAATAAAAATAATGATAGAACGTGAGCAGATAAGAAATATTGAATTAAAAGCGGAACTGGCCAGAAAAGAACAGAATGCAGATGAATTAAAGCAAAAATTACAGGATATCGAGAATGAAATTGACGTCCTGAAAGCAAAATACAATCTGAATTGAATTTAAAATTTAACAGGAACTTTTGAAAATGAACAGACACACAATTTTATTGACAATGCTGCTGGCTATGCTTTCTGTAACAGTCGTTGCGGAGGAGGCCAGTATCCAGGATCAGATTATCGAATTCAAAAACAGGATAGAAGAACTGGAAAAATCAAATGAGCAATTAAGGGCGGAAATTACCAACAAGGATGAAGAAGTTATGAGAATGAAACAGCAACTGCAGGAACTGGAGGAGAAAATTAGAAATAATTAATTATATATTTTCGTATCACTCGCGGTGAATAAAAAACCTCCATTAAGGAGGTTTTTTATTTATTGGTGGAGGCGGTGGGAGGCTGATTGCCAGGTTGTGCAACCCTAGCGTTCTCTCCATACCCCTTTAAAAGGTTTGTCATCGGACTTCTGGTCCATAAACCGGCCGGTATCGGTGTTGCGTTTTACCCAGGAACCGGTTTTCGGGTTGTAAGTCTGCGAGCGGCCGGTAACAGCGCTTTGCGATGGTTATCGCCGGGTGGCGGGTTCTTTGCCATGTAAGTACCTCTCAAATTTCTGGTTGACGATACAGAATAATAATACTATTCTGTCAACTGTTGACAGTCTAGTAATTAATATCTTTTTCGTCAACTGTCCGGAGCCCCAAATGATAGGTGAGCGACTGAAAAAGGCCAGACTCGGTGCGGGTTTGTCCATGGACCAATTGGTGACCAGAATGGATCACTTCCTTACCAAACAGGCCATTTCCAAGTATGAAACCGGCAAGAGTGTGCCCGGCCCGGAAGTGCTTGTGCGTCTGGCAGAAGTGCTAGGCGTCAAAACGAGTTACTTCCTGCAGGAACCGAAGGTCAACGTGGAATTTATTGCCTATCGAAAACACAGCCGTTTGCCCAAAGCTGAATCCGGCCGGCTTCAGGCCCGGATATCCAATTATCTCGAGAGCTATCATTCGTTGGCCACCTTGTTTCCTGTGTCTGAACGAAAAACCGGACGTCGAACCATCAGAATTCCGAAACAATGGCAGGCAAAGTCTATTGAGGATGCAGAAAGGATCGCCAGGGAACTCAGAGGTGATTGGAAAATCGGTCTGGATCCTATCGAGAATCTGGTCGAAACTCTTGAAGACCACGATGCCGCTGTGCTGGCTCTGGATGCGGATGAACGATTCGATGGAATTTCCGCATGGGCAATGGTGCGTGATGATGACGAGCAAAAGATTCCCGTGCTGGTTACCAATGCAGGCATGCCCGGAGATCGTCAACGCTTCAACCTTGCCCACGAACTGGGGCATCTGGTTATTAAACCAAAGCAGACCAAAGAAGATGAAGATATCGCACATCGTTTTGCGGCTGCATTCCTTGTTCCGGATGAAGCCGCCTATAAGGAACTTGGCCGGTCACGCAGCCGTATTGAATTCGATGAGTTGTTGTTACTGAAGCATAAATACGGAATGAGCATGCAGGCATGGCTGCGCCGCGCCAAAGACTTGGAGATTATTTCTTTCAGTTGGTACAAAAACACACTCGTTACCTTCCGGAAACACGGATGGCATAAACACGAACCAGGTGAAAGAGTGGAATCAGAACAACCGATACGTTTCAGGCAATTTGTCCTGCGGGCGATGGCAGAAGGCATTATTTCGCGAGAGCGAGCCGAGGAACTCCACCCCGGAATTGTATCGATTAACAATAAAGAACAGAAAATGTCCAGAATAAAGAATTTCGCTGCATTGCCGCTGGATGAACGCCGCAAACTGCTCGAAGCAGCAGCGGAGCGTGCCGCGCATGAGTATGAAACAGACAAAGAGTTGACCGCCTTCACGGATCTTGATTGGGCGGTCAATGATTAGCCGGGGAGAGATTTGGCTGGTTAACCTGGATCCAACCATAGGACAGGAAATCAAGAAAACCCGGCCAGCGGTTGTAGTCAGTTCTAACAGCATCGGCAAACTGCCGTTGAAGATAATAGTTCCAATCACGGATTGGAAATCACAGTATGCTGATTATCCGTGGATGGTGTATCTGGCGCCGGCTCAACAAAATGGCCTGACGAAGGATTCAGGGGCCGATACGTTTCAAATCCGATCTGTTGATCAATCTCGCTTGATCAAAAAGATAGGACAACTTTCTGATCCAATCATGGAAGAAATTGCGGCGGGGGTTGCAGTCTGCATCGAATACAAATGAGATTATATTAAGGCACCTGTTTTGAGTGACTATATTTAGTACACGATGCTCATTATTTCTATTGTCAAACTCAATGACTAGGTACGGCAAGTTCAATATAAAAACTGTAATCTAAATTTTAAATTCAATTGTACCTTGTTAGTCGATTTAAGTGGGGGAGATGGCCCATTAGTCTATGGATTTATCGGCACAAGAAAATATACGTTCCAAGGAATTGATTGGTAAGCGGCTGATTTGCGAACTTTCATTTGGAAAAGCAGATGTTGAGCAGCTTAGACAGTTGCTACTGTCTAAAGGTATTCAGGCATGGAACTTTCCTGTCTTGGCTTCAATCATGACCGTTGGAATCGGTATATATTATTATAATAAGGGTGATTTCTGGAGTGATTTTCCTGATATAGAACCAAGAGCTTGGGGTCAGAATTTTGAAGATTTCATTGCTAAACATGATTCACTCGAATCCTTTAGGTCGGTCAAAGATGAAGGTGGTCACCGTTACGTTGGGCCCATATTGGCTCACGGGGGTATACCCCAAGCATGCTTACCCGACTTCTTTAGTTTAATTACCCGTTACGGGGACAGGGAGCAGTCAGGTCAAGATCTAATTGATAACCTTAAGCACTCACCGGCGAAATTAACCCAGGCAGATCGGCCGGTGCAGCGATTCCTGAGATACGGCGGTGAAGTTGCAGAAGAATTCGTGAACCGCTTTCTGGCACTCTGGCAATGTTACGAGCGCAGCGACATGGAAGCTAAGTGTGCACTACCTAGCAGAGTTGTTGAAGTATTCTCTGTGTGGTGGCCTGAACACAGACCTAAAAGAAGGGAATATTCTAAACGAATGCCGAGGCCGGAATTGCGTATTGAACCTTCCGGCTTAGGTGTTTACTTATTTCTCCCGCGTTGCGACGATCATACAGATATTGGCCCCAATGCACGATGGAATGCAATCGGAAAAGACTGGGCGGTTACTCGTATGCATGAAGTACCGGTATCGCCTAACGATGGTTGGGAGGTAACAGGAGTGGGTCCAACATACACCCTGCAAGGTGTAACCGACGAATTTCCGGTGTTGTTTTTCGACCCAAAAACAGGGAAACAGATCCCCGATCCAAATTTGCGGCGCCTTCCAGATAAAGTATGGATACTTTCTAACTGTAAAGTACAGTCTGAACCACTACCGATTTTCGAGGAAGAATTTTGGCAGTGGCCTGGCTATTATCTTGCTGTATTCGATCTAAGTGATAAGAATCACTTACGCATTGGAAGCCATACGTTTGACGTCCAACGGCGATTTTTTCACTGCGGAGCCGACCCTGTTGTTCATGGTGTGAGCGATCGAGATAAAACTCCAGTCTTCAGTGTGGTACCCAAAATCGGATGGGAAGGAAAGGCAAATTTATCATTGACTTTTAATGGTAAGCCAGAAGGTAATATCGATATTCTGTCAAATGAGTCATCAATATTATTGGATAAGCCAGGTAGATATCTCATTGAGCTTCGTGGATCACTTGGAGCGAATATGCCTAAGAATTTTGTTTTAGTTCCTGGGCTGATTGTTCAGCCACACCCTCAAATCATGTGGCCAGAGCAAAATCTGATTAAATGGAATTTGTCAGCTGATGAACCTGGAACTATAAAATCTGGCGATGCTTTTCCTCCATTCACTCGTTATGGTTTATCTCTGGAATTTAAAGTTGAGTACATCGATTACGAAATCGAGTTATATGCAGAAGTTCCAAGATTGCAATGGCGGCTTTTATCTCAGCAAAATGGGCAAACAGTCGAGTGGTCTAATGAACCGCTTTCAGTATGGCTTGATGATCTCTCACGAAGCTATTACCCACTACTCGAATGCGAGTTCGGAGTTACTGCGCAGCATACTAAGGTGTTTCTGATGGGGAAGCATTCATGTATTAAGTATGAAGCCATACGGCAGAGATCAGGAGAACAAAAATCCTTGTATTTCGATCTGCGTACAATCCGCGATGAATTAGAGGCGACTGGAAAGTCAGAAGAGTTTGATCTACTGATACAGTCAATGGATGGAACTGTGCAGTTTCGTGGCAAGGCATTGTCCATTAAGCCCCATTGGCATCTACAAAACTTTTCTGTCAAATGGAAAAAAGAGGAAAACCAGCATGTAATTCATGTTTCATGGCAAGAATCCGGCAAATCCGTAACAGGCCGATGGTTGGTTGTTATTCCATTATGGAGACCATGGGAGGGTGCTGTCTTGCAACATCACTTTGGCGATACTGAACGAAACAGACACGAGTGGCGAATACCACTCTCAGATCTGCAATCAGGTAGATATATGGTTAAGGCCGTGCATGCTCCTTGGGGTTGCGATGATTGGATCGAGGCACAAGCAGCGTGTGAACAAGCTATTAATGTTTACCCGGAGCAGTGGCCGGACTCTTTTGGTGAGCAGCAAACGGTACCGACGGTTGATTTCTATTTTCAGGCACTGCTTGCGTATTGGTATCGCCCTGAACGGGTGCAGAAGCTGCCGCCACCACCATCCGGACTGACAGCCGATAAAATCAAATGGTTTCTTGATGGCTTAAGCAAGTCGAATTTGCTGGAACGCATCAATATCCCCCGGGACGGTAGTGGCTCTCTCAATATTTTCTGTGCAAATGCAAGAGCTACCACTGAGGCATATGCAGCCATTTCAGGACAGGCAATTGCTGATATATGCAGGCATGTTCTGCCGAATCCGGAGATTATTATGGTAGAACTTACTGAAAATGATAAGGGCTTTGTAAGAGAAATTGCATTCCAGTATACAACCCTTAAGTCTGCGGCAAGGAGCATCAGGCTAGAGTATCGTCAACGCGTGTTGTCAGGTAGATTGGCCATATGGCATAAAAATCTTGGCAAAGAAAGTCCGCCTGTGGATGAAGTAATTTTCCTATGCGAGAAGTTTCAGATTTTCGAAGAACAAAGTCCGGCACTGAAACATGAGTATGAACAACTGAAATCCGATTACCAAAGCCGGGAGGCGATATGAGCGCAGCTATGAGCCCGACGGATGTGCATGAGGCGTTGCGTGCCTCCTATCTTCGTTACCTCGAAACATCATTCCATCTCAAGGATCCGCTGCTGCTTAAGCAATTCAGGGACTTGCTGTGCGACAAGACCCAGCCACCCCTTGTTCGCCCGCCCATCTTGGAAGTATCGCCGGGCTTCAAGCCTGGGGCTTCCATCGAACAACTGATTGAGGAGGGGATTCTTCCTGAATTATTCAGAAAATTCGAAAGGAGTATTCTGAAGCGCCCGTTATATTCGCACCAAGATAAAGCACTGCGGAAGGCAGTCCAAGACAGGCGGAATCTTGTGGTAGCCACGGGTACCGGTAGCGGAAAAACCGAGATATTCCTCTACCCGATCATTAGTCATCTGCTGCGGGAGTCGGAGTCGGGAACTCTTAACAACCCCGGTGTGCGTGCATTGCTGCTTTATCCGATGAATGCACTTGCAAACGACCAGATAGCGCGTTTGCGAACCCTAGCCAAACTATTTCCGGACATCACATTCGGCCGCTATACAGGCGAAACGGATCAAGAGTACGACAAAGCGCTGCGGAGTTACCATGAATTTCATGACGGCGAGAATCCTTTACCGAACGAATTGATCTGCCGTGATCAGATGCGAGATACCTCACCGCATATCCTCTTCACGAATTATGCCATGCTTGAATACCTATTGATTCGCCCACGGGACTCAACCCTGTTCGGAGGTGATCATTGGCGACTCCTGGTCCTGGATGAAGTGCATAGCTATTCCGGGGCGCTCGGTATTGAAATAGCCATGCTCTTACGTCGCCTGAAAGAACGGGTTGTGCAGAGTGAGCCGGGAAGACTGCAATGTATCGCTACCAGCGCCACGCTAGGCGGTGGTAAGAAAGATTTTTCAAAGATCGCTAAATTTGCCTCCAGCTTGTTCGGCGAGCCATTTGAGATAGATGACATCATTGGTGCCGATCATGTCGAGTTGAAATCGGAAGTACTGCCGTGGGGTAACGGCTCGTCGGAAATGTACGCCGCGTTAAGGGAAGCAATTTTTGACGCGGGTAATCATGCAATCGAGAGCCTAGCAGAAATTACTAAGGAACATGGTGTGCCAGCGACAGTCGTGGCAGCCGCCGTAGCAGACGCGGGCAACGCCCAAGGTAAGGAGAAACACCAAGTGTTTTTGTATCGCCTCATGGAAGGAGACAGCTTTGTTCATCAGTTACGAGAAGAGTTGAACAGAAAAAGAGCACTAGAACTGCGCGAAATAATAGGCGCAAAAGAAAGTGAGGTCATTGATCTGGTTGCGTTAGGCGGACAAGCGCGCAAACCCGGAGACCCAATCCCATTGATACCGGCGCGATACCATATTATGGCGCGCGCCATCAGCGGGATTTATGCGTGGTTTGATGCGAACGGTAAGCCGCAACTCCTCGCTAAACGCGAAAGACGTCACCAGCAAGCCGGTCGCGAGTATGCAGTATTTGAGCTGGCAAGCTGTAACCGCTGCGGTGAAATTATGTTGGTTGGAGAAGATAAAGGCGGGCTGGTCGTACAGCCACCGGATGTTGGTGATGATCCTATTGCGAAACTCAGCTGGTTTCAATTGCGCGTCGGCACAGGTGATAGCGCTGTGGATGAAGATGATGCTGTAGATGCTGATGAAGACCTGTTGCTAGCGCGTTCGGCTAATCTGAGTCCTATGCATTTATGCCGGGTTTGTGGGCGCGTAGACGATGCGAGTACCTTCGATCTCAGTGGTTGCGAAGGACATCCTGCAGAAACGATTCAAATCTTCAAAATCGAAAACAAACCGCATCGCAATACCCCCCGGCAGTGTCCATCATGTAGGAATTTATACCGCTCAGTAGCGAGACGGATTGTGACAGGAAAGCAAGTGCCTGTCGCAGTATTGGCGACGGCCCTTTATCAGAAAATTCCGGCATCGCCAAAACCGGAGGAAGCGGTTCGCCCAGGTGGAGGGCGTAAGTTGATGATGTTTTCTGATTCACGCCAAGATGCCGCTTTCTTTGCGCCCTTCATGGACAGCACCTACAACAAATTCAAACAGCGGCGCTATCTTGTCGCGGCGTTGGAAGATGAATCCGAGCTAATCAATCTCCAGGGATGGGCGCAGCGGGCGAGGAAGATTGCTGAAAAGGCGGGCGAATGGGATGAAGAATCGGACGAGTCAAGAAGAAAAAAGGACGCCGGTCACTGGGTATTGCGCGAATGGATAGCCATGGATCGAAGGCTGGCCCTGGAAGGCGCCGGCTGCGTGGTTTTCCGCCTACGCAAACCAAAGTTATTCTCGGCATTGCCCGTGCTATCTGGCGCGCCATGGAACCTGATTCAGGAGGAACAGTGGATATTAGTCCAGGTGTTGCTCGACACTATTCGCTATCAAGGCGTTGCCTCGTTTGATGACGATGACGGGGTGTTCAATGGCATCGAGCATGGTGATGCTATTTTCGCGCCGCGCAATGTTGCTTGTTACCTGCGGGGCACCAATAGTATTTCCAAGAAGCGCATCCATGCATGGGAACCGGCTCCGAATTACACTAACAAGAGGCTTGATTATTTATACCGTGTGCTGCAAAGAAGGGGGATCGCGGAGGATCAGGCGAAGGAGTATGCCTTTTCGGCATTGAGAGAAATATGGACCGCAATAAATCATCCCAATGGACCGCTGGGCAAGCTGTTTGAGCGTGTGGCACATAGCAAATATCGGGATGAATCCAACCTTTTCCGCCTTAAGCCGAACTGGTGGCAGGTCCGATCCGCGGGTGATAACGATATCTATCGTTGCGATACTTGCGGAACAGTGACAGCTTTCGCCGTGAATGATGTTTGTCCGATGTCCGGGTGCACTGGAGTCGTCAAGCCATACCCATCAGCGGAACGTCAACGCAATCATTATTTCAATCTATTCACCAGCATGACGCCAATTCCGCTCAAAGTGAGTGAGCACACGGCGCAACTCACCAAAGAGAAGGCTTTCGAGGCCCAGCAGGATTTTATCAACGGCAAGGTCAATATGCTGAGTTGTACTACGACCTTCGAATTGGGCGTGGATGTCGGTGACCTGCAGGCCGTGTTTATGCGCAATATGCCACCCAGTCCGGGAAATTACGTGCAGCGGGCAGGTCGTGCGGGACGGCGCGCGGACAACGCGGCCATTATCGTGAGTTTCGCCCAGCGGCGTACTCACGATTTTGCCTATTTTGAGGATTGGTCGCGGATGGTGCGGGGGTCGGTCCGCCCTCCCTCCATACCCCTTAACAACATCAAGATTATCCGCCGCCACATACATGCGGAGGCTATGGCCGACTACTTCCGTACAAATCCTGAAATATTTGCTAACAGACTTGAAAGTTTGTTCGATCCATCTTCTTCTCGCCCGGATGAGTTGAACGGATATTTGGCAAAGCGCCCCGAGCATCTTAAGGAAAGACTTAAACGCGTTATTCCATCGCCATTGCATGCTACGCTTGGGATTGATGACTGGGAATGGCTGGACGGACAAGGAATGAATGAAGAGGACAAACGCGAATGCTTTATTGAGAGATTGGCCAGTGCTGCTCGCGATGTTCAAGGCGACTGGAAGGCCTTGCAGCAAGCGGAAGAAATTGCCTCACAACTGAAAAAGCATAAGTCCGCAGATTTCTTCTTGCGGCAATTAAATACGCTAAAAAAACGCTCCCTGCTTGGAAAACTGGGAACATATGGTCTGATGCCGAAGTACGGGTTCCCTACGGAGGTAGTCGAACTGAAAATCCGCAGCAGCAGCAAAGAAAGCGGAGAGATCGAGTTGGATCGAGACATGAAACTTGCATTATCCGAGTTTGCGCCGGGGAATCAGGTCATTGCCGGGGGCAAGGTTTGGATGTCGCAGGCTGTTGTGCTTCCCAGCGGTGATCGCAAGCTCCATGAATTCCATTACTGGCACTGCGACACTTGTCAGTTTTTCTCTGCCGAGAATATCGTTTCCACAGGAGTTCAATTGGCACTGGATAAGAGTTGCTATTGTGATGGTCCAGATAACGTAAAACAAGCAAAGATATATATCTATCCTGAGTTCGGTTTCTCAACAGCCGCCGGTAATGGCGAGAATGTTGGTGATGAACGTCCATCATTGAAATCGTATAGCGAAGTATTTTTCCATGACGATGCAACTGAATCCGAGTTTATCCCAATCGATGGTCTTCCTAAAATTCTCTATCGTGAAGCCAAACAGGGATGGATACACATTATCAATAATAATCGGGGTGATGATTTTTACATTTGTGAATCGTGTGGTTATGCGACGAAAGATAACCCTGTTTTTGACAAGCCTAAGTCCAAGACCAAACCCAAACTCGCTGATCATCTTAAACCCTGGTCTAGCGATCAGCATTGCTCAAATTCATATCTGGAAAGGCGTGGCTTGGGCTATCGTTACCGAACCGATGTTCTGGAATTGCGCTTCCCGCTTGATTACCTCGACAAGATAGAGTTGCATAGTTCCGATGATTTTCATTCGCTTTGGTTGTCAGTTTTGTACGCGCTTGTGAATGGTGCGTGTCAGGCACGGGAGATTGATGAGCGGGATCTGGGCGGATGCATGTACTATTCGCAAAAAAGCCATCCATCGTTGGTGCTATTTGATACAGCACCTGGTGGCGCCGGTTTTGTGCATGAAATCCGTGATCATTTTCCAGAGGTTATGAACATGGCTTTAGATAAACTGAACTGCGGATCATGCGGTGAAGACTCGTCCTGTATCGCTTGCCTAAGAACCTACTTTAATCAGCGCGTTCATAATAGCCTACAACGAGGTTTGGCAAAGCGTTATCTTGAAGCGTTGATATAGTGGTAAAAATGAGATATTGCTCTGACACTACTCTCATTATTCACAATGGTTTTTGCTAATTCGCTTCGCCCAGCGTCCGTGCCGGACGTGGTTTCAAAACCATCAGCTTCAACTGAATAAAACAAAACGGCCGCACCCTTGCGGGCAGACCGTTTTGTTTTAGTGTGGGGTTAGGATGATGTTTTTTTATGTGCCATGTTGTCTCCTTTGGGGGGTACCCCAGGCTTGGCAATAATCAAACCCGCAGTGGTTCGATCTCACGGATCTCTTTTTTCTGCCGTACCTCCCACAAATCCCGCGCTGTTTGCATGTTCAGCCAGGATTCCGGCGTGGTTTTAAGCAGTCTTGCCAGGCGTGCGGCCATCTCCGGCGAACAGGCCCGCTTTTCGTGGAGTAATTCGGAGACAGTCAAACGCGATACGCCCAGCCGTTCCGCAAATTCGGCCTGGGTCATGTTCAAGGCGGGCAATACATCTTCACGCAAGATAGCGCCCGGATGGGTCGGCTTGCGGTTGGGGTTTCTCAAGCTCATTAGTGGTCATCCTCCAGGTGAACGTCAAAGGCATCCTCACCTTCAAAGCGGAAGGTCAGCCGCCAATTACCCGATACGCTCACGGCATAGTGGCTTTTGCGAGTACCCTTGAGGGGATGGAAACGATACCCCGGCAGGCGCATGTCTTCAGGACGTGAGCATGTATCCAGCCGGTCCAACAGCCGGTCCAGACGGGCGGCATACTGCGCCGGTATACCCCGGTAGTCTCCACGGGTAAAAAACCGCTCCAGACCACGATGCTTGAATGATCGTATCATGTTATGTAATGCATTACATTGTACTGCAATGGATTACTATAGACAAGATTAAGACGGCTTCGATAAGCCCCGGCCCTGCCGTCCGCTGGCAAGGCGCTTACCGGGCAAAAGGTCCACTGGACCTTTTGCTTGATCCGGTTCGCCTCACGTCCGTACCGGACGTGGATTTAACTCCAGCTACTTCGATCAGATAAAACAAAACGGCCCACTCTTTCGAGCAGGCCGTTTTGTTTTATTGGTGGAGGCGGCCGGAATCGAACCGGCGTCCGCAAGTACTCCGCCTTTGGTTCTACATGCTTAGCCGACTCTATTAGTTTAACTGGTGGCTACCCGACCGGCAGGGAAAACCATCAGCGATTTCAGTTAAGTTTTAGCGTATCCACCCTGAACGTGTTTCAACGCGAGCTTGTGTAAGTCGACGCCTGGGTCCGGTTGCACAAGCACATCCCGGTCAGACGGCACCCTACCGGGTTTTAAGCAGCGAGTGCGTAGTTGTCGTCGTTGGCAACTATAATGTTGCAGATGGATTTACGAGGTCTTCTGCTCCTCGGCATGCCCCTCAGGTTTCATCACCCACGTCGAAGCCAAGTACGCCCCCGGACATCAGTAACAAGTTACAAGTGAAAAGTAACAAGTAGAAAAACGAGGTACAAATATCATACACATAACTGTCGACCGGGGACAGGCGAAATAGTTCTTTGGTAGAGGCTCAGTTTGTCATCCCGAGCGAACGCGAGGGATCTTATGTTTTCATAAATACAGGATTTCTCAGTCGCTACGCATCTTCGAAATGACTGTACCCGGGTTAAAGAATTCAAACTGTGCCACCACCTAGTTTTTTAAAACACTTGCTGTTGTTTGATCTATGTCAATGTAACCCCTTCTTTCCTGACTAGAATCATTACTGAGAGAGTGTTTCCGGAATATATTCCCGGAGGAGCAGGAGATATGAGCCCACTTACAATTATTATTATTCTGGCGTTATTGCTGACCATCGCGGTACTGGTGACTGGTATAGGTGCTATGGCGCAGGGTGAAGAGTTTGACAGGAAGTATGGCACGCAATTGATGTTTGCCCGGGTCGGAATGCAGGGTGTCACGTTAATACTGCTGTTTATTGCGCTCTATCTTGCCAGCGGCTAGCCTGATTTTTGCAATAAGAATTTAAAAGCGTGGCTAGCCATGCTTGACGAGGCGTTGTTTTTGTCTCTGCCAGTCACGTTCTTTCTCGGTTTCGCGTTTGTCATGTGTCTTCTTGCCCTGGGCCAGACCAATTTCAACTTTGACTTTACCCGCCTTCCAGTACATGGCGGTAGGTACGAGTGCATAGCCCTTGCGCTCAACCGCGCCTATCAGTTTATTGAGCTGGTGTCTGTGCAGGAGCAGTTTGCGGTTGCGTTGCGGATCGGGATGAATATGGGTGGAGGCCGTAGGCAGGGGTGTAATCAGGGCGCCAAACAAATAAGCCTCTCCATTTTTCAATAAAATATAGCTGTCACGGATCTGTACTTTGCCGGCGCGCAGGCTTTTCACTTCCCAGCCTTCAAGTGCAACGCCTGCCTCAAACCTTTCCTCGATAAAATAATCGAATTTGGCCTTTTTATTGAGCGCAATGGTGCTGCCCTGCTTATTATTTTTTGGTTGTTTGGCCATGCTGTGTGATCAAGTTATAAAACCCGCGTGATTATAGCAGGTACCTGGATGAATAATGGCAGAGTTGAGTGTCTGCCGGATTTCACGCAGAATTGGATCGAAATAATCTAAGGAATAACTGAAATGACAGGCAAGCGTAAGTCAATTCATGGCCAGTGGTCCTCTCGCTGGGCATTTATTCTGGCAGCCACCGGCTCGGCGGTGGGTCTGGGCAATATCTGGCGTTTCCCCTATATCACCGGGACCAATGGCGGCGGGGCGTTTGTCTGTGTTTATATATTGTGTGTATTACTCGTGGCGATTCCGATCATGATGGCCGAAATTATGTTGGGTCGCCGCGGCCGGCAAAGCCCGATCAATACCATGCAGGCATTGGCAATAGAAGAAAGTCTGAATCCCGCCTGGCGTTATCTGGGCTGGATGGGCGTCGTTGCCGGATTCATGATCCTGTCTTTTTACAGCGTCGTCGCCGGCTGGACGATTGATTATATTATTCGTGCCGGTTCAGGGATATTTACGACTTCATCGGATACTGAAATTGCCGGTTATTTTGACGCCTTGCTGGCCAATCCGGAAAGATTACTGGTGATACATACCATCTTCATGGCCCTGACCGTGATCGTGGTATCCATGGGCGTACGCAGTGGCCTGGAGCGTGCGGTAAAATTCATGATGCCGGCCCTGTTCATACTGCTCATCATCATGGTGGGTTATGCCATGTCTACCACCGGTTTTAGCCAGGGTCTGAGCTATATGTTTTATCCGGACTTTTCAAAACTGTCTGCCGACGGAGTACTGGCCGCCATGGGCCAGGCCTTTTTCAGTCTCAGCCTCGGCATGGGCGCCATCATGATGTATGGTTCCTATCTGCCCGAAAAGGCCTCGATCGCCAGGACCACATTTGTTATCGCTGCTGCTGATACGCTGGTGGCCATCCTGGCAGGTATCGCTATATTTCCATTGGTCTTTGCATATGGACTGGAGCCGGACAAGGGGCCTGGCCTGATCTTTATTACATTGCCGATAGCCTTTGGCAAGATGCCATACGGGGAGTTTTTCGGGGCGGGATTTTTTATATTGTTACTTTTTGCGGCCTGGACATCTTCAATTTCCCTGCTTGAACCTGCGGTTGCCTGGCTGGTGGAAAATCGCGGTTTGACCCGCCCGCGGGCCTCTGCTCTGGCAGGACTGATGGCATGGGTATTGGGCATAGGTTCATTGTTATCGTTCAATCACTGGGCAGAATACAAATTATTCGGCAAGACCTGGTTCGACATGATGGATTATCTGACATCCAACATCATGTTGCCGTTGGGT
>Ga0214472_10001915_pt1 | contig 22591 bp, 24 predicted proteins | sample RVTome_6_FD_207662 | JGI IMG/M metagenome (GOLD analysis project Ga0214472, IMG submission 207662) | Soil microbial communities from uranium-contaminated site in the Upper Colorado River Basin, Wyoming, United States - RVT140D175 | ecosystem: Environmental > Terrestrial > Soil > Contaminated >...
GAACTGTTCTGGGCGATCAACACGAGTTCGGAAACACCGCTCTGAACCAGACGTTCCGCCTCGAGGACGAGATCGGCGATCGGGCGGCTGCGCTGCTTGCCGCGCAGAAGGGGGATCGTGCAGAAGCTGCAGCTCTGATTGCAACCTTCGGCGATCTTCAGATGGGCGAAGTGACGCCGCCCCAGCTCGGCGCGCAATGCGCCGCCACCGTAGGGAGCCTCCTCGGGCGCGACCGCGACCGCGCCGCGACCCGTGTCGAACAGCCGTGCCAACGCCTCGTACTGGCCGACGCCGAGGACATGATCCACCGCGGGGATGAGCGCCTGGACGTCATGGCTGCGGTTCTGGATCAGACAGCCCATCGCGACGAGTTGGGCGTGGCCCTTGATTTCGCCGAGTTCCCGCAAACGCTGCACGGACTCTTCGCGCGCCGTCGCAAGGAAACCACAGGTATTGACGACGATCAGATCCGCGTCTTCGGGCCGGGACACCAACGCAAAGCCGCGCTGAAGCAGAAGCCCCAGCGCGCTCTCGCTGTCGACGGTGTTCTTTTCACAGCCCAGCGAATCCAAATAGACTTTGTGCGGCCCGGTCATGCCTCCGCTTCGAACTCCTCTCGCGCGACCAACACCTCACGGGCCTTGCTGCCCTCGAACGGTCCGACGATGCCGCCTGCCTCGAGCATGTCCATGAGGCGCGCGGCGCGCGTGTAGCCGACGCGCAGTCTGCGCTGCAGCATGGAGGTGGAACCGCTCTGGCTGAGCACGACGAGTTTCTTCGCCTCGAACAGGAGATCGTCCTCGCCGAGATCGATGCCGCCGGAACCCATGGCCGCGTCGAATTCCAGCTCGGCGTCTTCCTCCGTGTATTGCTGCCAGTGCGCAACGATGCGCTCGCACTCCTCGATCGTGATGAACGCGCCGTGGACGCGTACGGGCTGCGGCGAACCGGCCAACAAGAATAGCATATCGCCCTTGCCCAGGAGCGAGTCGGCGCCCATCGAATCCAGGATCGTGCGGCTGTCCACCTTGGACATGACGCGGAAGGCGATGCGGCTGGGAAAATTCGCCTTGATGACGCCCGTGATCACGTTGACGGAGGGCCGTTGTGTCGCCAGGACGAGATGAATTCCGACGGCGCGCGCCATCTGCGCGAGCCGCGCGATGGGTGTCTCGAGATCCTGCCCCAGCTGCATCATGAGATCGGCCAGCTCGTCCACGATCAGGACGAAGTAGGGCATGCCCTCCAGCACCTTCTCTCCCGCCTCGTCCTTGACGCGACCCTCCTTCACGCGCGCATTGTAGTCGATGATGTTGCGCACGCCATGCTTCGCCAGCTTGTGGTAGCGCACGCTCATCTCTGCGACGGCCCACTTCACGGCCTTCAGAGCCTCGCGCGGTTCCGTGATGACCGGGTGGAGCAGATGCGGGATGCCGTTGTACACCGACAGCTCCAGCATCTTCGGGTCGATCATGAGCATGCGCAGGGCGTCCGGACCATTGCGCAACAGGAGATTGCAGATGATGGCGTTGATGCAGACGCTCTTGCCGCTGCCCGTGGCACCCGCGACGAGGAGATGAGGCATCTCGCGAATGTCGGTGACATGCGGCATGCCCTCGGTGTCCTTCCCCAAGACGATGGAGAGCGGGGAAGCGCCCTCCTCATCCATGGTGCTGATGACCTCCTTGAGCGTCACCATCTGCGGGAAGGGGTTGGGAATCTCGATGCCGACGGCGGCCTTGCCCGGGATGGGCGCCTCGATACGAATGCGGATCGCCTTCATGGCCAGGGCGAGATCGTCCTGGCGCGAGGTGATCGAACTCACCTTCACGCCGGCCGCCGGCTCGAACTCGAAGGTCGTGACCACGGGCCCCGGGCGGATTTCGTTGATGCGCCCCTCGATGCCATAGTTCGCCAGGGTCTCCAGGAGCAGGCGTGCCTTCATCTGCAGCACGTCGGCGCTGAAGCCGCGATTCTCCTTCGTCACGTCGTCGAGGAGATCCAGCGATGGCAAGGGGAGTGCTCCGCGGGGCCTGCGCCTGCTTTTGCGCGCCGCGTTCTGGCTCAGGAGCAGTTCGCTGGGATCCCGGCTCAACTGGAAACTCCCCGCCCCGTCGACCGCCGCGTCATCTGCCGCCTCGTAGCGTTCGTGCTCGTCGGCCTCATCCGACTCGTCGGCCTCGCCGACCTCGACGCGCGCAGCGGTCCAGATCCGCGTCGGCTTGTGCACGGCCTCGACGACGACGGGCGCCGGCTCCGGCCGTCCGTCGCCGCCGCGCGGACGCAGCCTGGCCACGGCGCGCGCGACAACTTCGCGCAGGCGGCCCCCACCCCGTGCCACGCCGGCGGCGGCGCTGGCGAGGATTCGAAGCCTCTCGCCCGCGCCGCGCAGCCAGTCGACGCTGGCGTCCCAGGCCGGCAGGTCGAAATGCAGAGGCGGCAGCAGGCGCAGCAGGAGATAGGAACTCACGCTCGACAAGAGGAGGAAGCTGCCGAGTGGCCCGATGAGCGTGGCCAGGAGATTCTCGATTGCGGCGCCCAGCGCTCCGCCGCTGCGAGCGGGGACGCTCAGTCGAGCCCAGACCTCGTGGGACGCGAGCCCACAGACACTCAGGAAGACTCCGCCGGCGTAGATCCACACGCCACGTCCGCGCCGTTTCGGCGCCCGCTGGAGCCAGGCCAGGATGGCCAGGGGAGCGAATGGGAGGAGCCAGCGCAGCCACGGGCCCAGGAGCCAGAGACCGAGCCGCCCCGCCAGAAGGCCCGCCGGGCCTACGGCGGCGTCCCCCCCCCAACGCAAGGCCTCGCCCAAACTGGGGGGCGCGGGCGGATCGACGCTCCACTGAATCGCGAAGAGGTAGATGGAGAAGAGCCCGAGCAAGACGAGGTCTGCGATCCTGGCCTGTCGCTTCAACGGCGAACCCTCATCTGCGGGGTAAAGGGGCTGCTACGCTCCGCGCAGGGTGTCGCGGAATCTCTGCAGGACATCCACCGTGTGCTCCAGGGGAGTGAACGCCGCTGCCGCGGCCACCCCCGCCACGGAGGCGAGAGGGAGATCCCGCAGGCGTTCCGGCACGATCCCCCCGATGGCGATGAGCGGCAGTGTAGAGCTGGCCCCGGCGAGGGTCAACGCCTGGGGGCCCGTCACACGGGACGCCAGCCTGGTCTTCGTCGAGAACATCGCCCCGAAGCCGAGATAGTCCACCGGGAGGCCCTGGGCTGCCCGGATCTCGTCGAGCGAGTGGGTCGAGTACCCCAGGATCGCCTCGCTGCCGAGCAGCGCGCGCGCCTCGGCGGGCGGCATGTCATCCTGCCCCAGATGCACACCGCGGGCTCCGGCGGCGAGAGCCACATCGACCCGGTCGTTGACGATCAGCGGCACGCCCGCCGCCTCGGCGCGTGGATGCAGGGCGCGCACGAGCGCTTCGAAGCGGCGCGGCGCCAGCTCCTTGGCCCGCAGCTGCACGCAGTCGGCGCCGAAGGAGAAGAGCAGGACTGCGAGTGCCTCGGCCTGCGCGAGGTCGTCCTGTCGAACATCGACGATCGCGTAGACGATTGGCGGCCGGCGGCCGAGCCGTGTGCGAAACGCAGCCTCGATGCCGAGATTCCGACTCGCGCCCGTGGACATGCCAACTCCGCTCAGGCTTCGGCGGCGGCCATGGCCTCTTGCAGATCTGCCAGTCGCTCGGCGACATAGCTGGTCGTCACCCTTCCCTCGCGAAAAACCGGATCTGCGAGGACCTGGAGATGGAAGGGGATGACGGTTGCGACGCCCTCGATGACCATCTCCTTCAGCGCGCGCTGCATCCGCGCGATGGCCTCTACTCGATTGGCGCCATGACAGATCAGCTTGGCGAGGAGCGAATCATAGTGCGGCCCGACGACATATCCCGAATAGAGATGCGTGTCGAGGCGCACGCCCGGCCCGCCCGGCGGATGGAAACTCAGGATCGTACCGGGGCTCGGAGCGAAGCCTCGCTGGGGGTTCTCCGCATTGATGCGGCACTCGATGGCGTGACCGCTCAGGCGAATGTCCTCTTGCCGATGTGAGAGTCTCTTGCCTGATGCGACCTGGATCTGCTCTTTGACGAGGTCGACGCCCGTCACCATCTCCGTGACCGGATGCTCGACCTGGATCCGCGTGTTCATCTCCATGAAGTAGAAGTCGCCACGCTCGTCGAGCAGGAACTCGATCGTCCCGGCGGAGCGATAGCCCACGGACTTCGCCAGGCCGACGGCGGCGTCCCCCATCCGCTTGCGCAGCGCGTCGTTGACGGCGGGAGACGGTGACTCCTCGATGAGTTTCTGGTGGCGTCGCTGGACGGAGCAGTCGCGCTCGCCGAGATGCAGCACGGATCCGTGGTGATCGGCGAGTAACTGGATCTCGACATGACGAGGATTCAGCAGCAGCTTCTCGAGATACATGTCGCCGTTCTTGAAGGCGGCCATCGCCTCGGAGCTCGCCATGGGAAACACGGCGCGCAGCTCCGTCTCATCCGCGGCGGGCCGCATTCCTTTGCCCCCGCCTCCGGCCACGGCCTTCAGCATGACGGGATAGCCGATCTGCGCCGCGACCTTCGCTGCTTCGTCGGCGTCGTTCACCAGGCCGTCGCTTCCGGGCACGATAGGGACCCCCGCCGCGACCGCCGCCAGCCGCGCGAGATTCTTGTCGCCCATCCTGCGGATGGTGTCGGCGTCCGGTCCGATCCACTGGATGTTCGCGCTCTGTACCATGTCCGCGAAATCGGCGTTCTCGGAGAGAAAGCCGTAGCCGGGATGCAGCGCGTCGGCACCGGTGATTTCCGCTGCCGCCATCAGTCGCGAGACGTTGAGATAACTCTGCGGCGAAGCGGGGCCACCGATGCAGACGGACTCGTCTGCGAACTTCACGTGGAGAGAATCGGTATCCGCCGTCGAGTGCACGGCGACGGAAGCGACTCCCAACTCGTGACACGCACGCATGATGCGCAACGCGATTTCACCGCGGTTCGCGACGAGGACCTTTTGAAACATGGAGATCTCCACCAGTTGCGGTCCCGGGCCGGCGGTGTCCGCAAGGCCCGATCCAATGTGCACCAAGCAACTCGAGACGGCAAGCAGTCGCTTCCGCTGCGGGCGCGCCGACAGGGGCGTGCAGCGCGATGGAGGTCTATTCCTCGTGCCTCTTAGATCTTGACGAACCCGTTGGGCAGCGTCTTGCTCTCCTCGCCGCGATCCTCGAAACGCTCCCAGTTCTGATCGGACGAACCCTGGATTCCCTTGACGCGCAGGCTGAACTCGTGGGGGTTGCTGGACGCGCGCAGCGCTTCCTCCAGCGAGATACTCCCCTTCTTGAACAGACCCATGAGGGATTGATCGAACGATTGCATGCCATAGCTGACGAAGCCTTCTGCGATCGCGTCCGAGATCAGGTGGGTCTTCTTCGGGTCGCGGATGAACTCCTGGATCGTGGAGGTGTTGATCATGACCTCGACGGCGGGGATGCGGGAGTTGCCACCCACCGAGGGAATCAGCCTCTGGCTGATGATCGCCTTCAGCGTGTTCGAGAGAAGATAACGGATCTCCTCGTGCTGATACGGCGGGAAGAAACTGATGATGCGCTGAATCGTCTGTGACGCGTCGATGGTGTGAAGCGTGCTGAAGACCATGTGTCCGGTGTCGGCGGCGGTCAGGGCCGTCTTCATGGTCTCTGCGTCGCGAATCTCACCGATCAGAATCACGTCGGGATCCTGGCGCAGGATGTGGCGGAGGGCTTCGATGAAGCTCGCCGTGTCGCTGCCCACTTCGCGTTGGTTCACGATGCATTGCTTGTCTCGGTGCAAGAACTCGACGGGGTCCTCGATCGTGATGATGTTCGACGCGTTGGTGCAGTTGATCAGATCGATCATGGCCGCGATCGTCGTGGACTTGCCCGAGCCGACGGTTCCGGTGACGAGGATCAGTCCGCGCGTGGACAGCGCCAGATCGCTGACGATCGCGGGCACCCTCAGCTCCTCGATCGTCTTGATGTCGACGGGCACATGCCGGAAGACCATCGCCACGGAGCCCCGCTGGACATAGAAGTTCGCGCGAAAGCGAGCCAACCCCGGGATGCCAAACGCGAAGTCCACCTCGCGCGTGGTCTCGAAGATCTCGCGCTGAGCTTCCGTCAACACATGTTCGACCGTACCGGCCATGTCCTGGTGGGTCGGCGCCGGGAAATCGAGCGACTGGAGTCGGCCGTGGACGCGGCACGTCGGCGCCACTCCCACCTTCACGTGCAGATCGGAGCCTTCCAGATCGATCATCCGTTGCAGAATGGCTTTGATTTTGAGCGCCATCGCGTTCACTCCCGGGAGCCGATGCCCTGAGATGGAAGAGGCTTCCCCATCCTGCCTCAGGATGGAGGGACGGGGTCGAGATCGCCCCAACCCCCCCCGGAAATGCAAGCGGCGGTCCATGCCGTGGACCGCCGCCGGGCGCCGGGGCTCCCCCCCGACGGGGGCTGTGAGACTTCGAAGAATCAGTTGGGCTCGATCAGGAACAGCGCCTGGCCGAACTCGACGGGCTGACCGTCTTCGACCAGGATCTCGCGGACGGATCCGGCGAATTCAGCCTCGATCTCGTTCATGACCTTCATGGCCTCGACGATGCAGAGCACATCGCCGGCGCGCACCTGATCGCCCGTCTTCACGAAGACCTCCGCGTCGGGGGAAGGCCCGCGATAGAACGTGCCGACCATGGGGCTCGCGAGCTCGCGCAACGTGCTCACCGCGGCGGGCACCGGCGGCGCGCCTTCCGCGGGCGCCGCGGGCGCACCCTGTACCGGTGCGGGCACGATGGGCGCCTGCGCGGGGGCGACCACGGCTGCGCCGCCCTTGCTGATGCGAATCGTCTCGCCCCGGTTGCCGAGTTCGAGTTCCTGGATCTGGCTCTCTTCGACCAGCTTCACGAGTTCCCGAATCTTGTCCAGCTCCATGACTCTTCCCCATCGCTACCGCGCGCTCAGACGCGCGAGATGTACTTTCCTGTTCGCGTGTCGATCTTGAGCGTGTCGCCTTCCTCGACGAACAGAGGAACGTTGACCACCGCTCCCGTCTCGACCACGGCTGGCTTGGTTGCGTTCGTCGCCGTGTCACCTCGGAGGCCGGGATCGCTCTGGACGACCTTCAGCTCGACCGTCGTCGGCAGATCCACCATGATGGGAAACTCGCCACGCAGGAGGACGGTCACGGTCTCGCTCTCCTTCATGTATGGCAGGGCATCGCTGAGACGTTCCTTGGTAATGTTGATCTGCTCGAATGTCTCGTTGTTCATGAAGTAATAGTGATCGCCATCTTTGTAGAGATACTGAAAACGTCGGCTCTCGAGTCGCACCTCAGTCACTTTTTCACCGGAGCGAAACGTCTTCTCGACGACGCGGCCAGTCTCGACATTCTTCAGCTTGGTCCGGACGAAGGCTCCGCCCTTTCCCGGCTTCACGTGGAGAAACTCGACGATCGCCATCAGATTTCCGTCGAGTTCCATCACGAAGCCATTGCGGAAGTCGCTGGTGTCAGCCATATGGCTCTTCCTCGCTTGAATGCGGGCCCAAATGTGTGTGGCACTTCCACATGCGAAATCGCAGGGCAGGCTAAGCGCATTTTTCCCCGCCGCAAGCCCCCCCCTCACTCCAGATGCTTGAGAATGGCGCGCAGGGCCAGTTCGTAGCTTGCCGCGCCGAAGCCAGAGATGCTCCCGACGGCGACGTCGGCCAGCACGCTGTGGCGGCGGAACTCCTCGCGGGCGTGGACATTCGAGCAGTGCAGCTCGACGAAGGGGATCTCGGCCGAGAGGAAGGCGTCGCGCAGGCTGACGCTGCCATGGCCCAAACCGCCGGGGTTGATGAGGATGCCCTCGACACCCGCACCCACGCTCCCGTGTATCCGGTCGATCAACTCGCCTTCGTGATTGGATTGGAAGCAGTCCAACGACGCCCCGAGCTCGCTCGCCAGGGCCGACAGGCTCGCCTCGACTGCCGCCAGGGTCGTCGAGCCGTAGATCTCGGGTTCACGCTGCCCCAGCCGATCCAGATTCGGCCCGTTCAGCAGAAGAAGGCGGCGTTTTGCCACGTGCGATGCTCCACGGGGATTCCAGCCCCGGCTAGCGGGTGCCCGGCCGTCATCCTACACGAACGCGGTCGCTCGGGCTGCGGGAAATCGGAGTTTCAGCCCTAGTCGTCTTGGCGGACACGGTTCAGCCAGCTGCGAAACTGGGAGTAGTCTTCGCGCTGTGGGTCGGTGGCCTCGATCGACGCCGCGAGGACCTCGACTTCACGGCTCACATCGATGTCGCCCGTATCCGGCCCGGGCAACTCTCGTGGGCCGTGCTTCGCCCAGGGAGCCTCCGCGCGGGCCGCCTCGAGCAAGTCGCCCGCGTCGCTGGCGCGATCGGCGGCCCTGCTCTCGATCTGGGCGAGTTCGGCCCGTATCGTCTCGACCTTTGCGATCAGCTCGGCGTCGCCGGGATTCTGACCCAGGACGCGTTCGTACACTTCGAGGGCCTTCGCCTTGAAGCCCTGGTCGTAGTAGATATGGGCCAGCGTGATCGTGGCGATGCCGCGCGCCTTCGCTTCGCTCGCGATCTCTGCCTCGCGCCCCGCGAGCTCCCCGGACGGCGAGGTGGGCAACTCCTCCTGCTCCGCCGCATCGAGCCTTGACTCCAGGACGGCGGCCCGCGCCGTCGGCCGGGCTTCGCTCTCGTCTTCGACCCCTGGCTCTTCGTTCTGGGCGCTGGCGACGGGCTCGCCGAGGGATGGAGAATCGGCGAGGCGTTCGATCGCCGCCTCCGCCTCTGCGTTGCCGGGATCGCCGGCCAAGAGACGGTTCCAATGTTCGTAGGACTCGCGGATCTGTCCGAGTTCCTCGCCGAGCAACGCACATTCGCGCCGCGCGAGGAGATTCATTTCGTCGAGTCCGACGACGCGTTCGAAGGCGCGGAACGCCGCCTCGGGCTCGCCGCGATCGCGGTGGATCTTGCCGAGGATCACGTGCGCGGTCGAGTAGGTCGGATGCTTCTGGATCCCGGCGAGACAGAAATCGAGGGCTTCGTTCAGTCGTCCGAGCTTGCGGTAGCAGTCGGCCAGCGGCGCGAATGTCCTGCCGGCTGGCTGCGCGTCGTGGCGGCTGCGCAGACGGGCCAGCTCTTCTTCCAGGGCCGGTGTCACGGGCGATCCTCCAGCGGGACGAGGGCGCGCAACGCCTTTCGCATGGTCGCGCGGCCTAGCGGATGGCCGAAACTAGCCGAGCCGATTCCAGGCGTCAAGACGACCTCGAGCCGTCCCCCCCGTCGTTTTTTGTCATAACTCATCGCGCGCCAAAGACTTTCGAACTCCAGCTCAGGAAGTTCATGCGGCAGCCGCAGGCGGCGGAGGAGATCGCGAAGTCGTTGCAGCGTCGTGCTTTGCGTCAACCTCGCGTCGATGGACAACTGGGTAGCAGCAATCATGCCCAAGGCCACCGCCTCACCGTGCAGCGGGCGCGGGGCGGCGCTGCTCTCGAGCGCGTGGGCCAGCGTGTGCCCGAAGTTGAGGAGGGCGCGCGGCCCATGCTCCGTCTCGTCTCTGGCCACGATGTCCGCCTTGACGCGGCAGGCGGCCCGCAGGGCGGGGATCCAGACCGCTGCCCGCGGCCGGGCGAACTCCTCGGCCTGAGCCTCGAGGCGGGCGAAGAGCTTGGCATCGGCGATCATCGCGGACTTCACCACCTCGGCGAGTCCAGCCGTGCGATGTCTCCGCGGCAGCGTGTCGAGCGCCTCGGCACAGCCATACACGGCGCGCGGCTGATGGAACGCGCCGACGACATTCTTGACCCCGCCGAGGTTGAGCCCCGTCTTACCTCCCACCGCGCTGTCGGCCATGGCCAGACTCGTGGTGGCGACGCAGCACCAGTCCAGCCCGCGGAGATGGGTCGCGGCGAAGAAGCCGGTCAGGTCTCCGACGGTGCCACCGCCGACGGCGACGACCAGGGTCTGGCGATCCAGCCTCGCGGCGAGGGCGGCACCCTGGAGCTTCTGGAAGCCGGCCATGCTCTTGCAGCCTTCTCCACCGTTCAACGCCAACAGATCTCGTCGCTGCGCCACCGGCAGCGCATTCAACGCGCGGGGATTCTTGCGGAGCAGGCGCTGATCCACGACGAAGAAGCATCTGCGCCCGCCGTGATCGTCGCGGAACGCCGCCCACAGCTCGCCGAAGCTCTCGCGGAAGCGAACCGGATACCCCGGCCGCAGGCGGACGCGGAGATCGCTCACGGACGCGGCTCGAAGCTCTCGGCGACGGCCAGGGTCTCTCTCATGTACACGTGCTTGGGCAGGTTCGGGGCGTAACAGAGTCGGTTGATCCCGAAGAGTCTCTTGGTCGGCGCGTCGTAGTAGAACGTCGTCCGGAAGGGCCCTCCGTAGGTCGGTCCTTCCCAGAACCCCGCCAGCTCGGGGAGTTCGGCCCCCAAGAACGACGACTGGCTCCAGACGAATCCACCGGCGTCCTGGAGGGTCTCATCGAGATAGCCCTCGCCCCAGCGGCGCCGGCGCTCGAGGAGATACGCGTGATCGTCGAGGATTTCCGGGCCGGGGGCCGGTTCCCAGGCGATGGCGACCGTGCGCGTCGGATTGCGCGCGGCGATCTCGATCGATCCCCGCTCCCGATTGCCGAAGAACCGCGTCGCCTCGTAATCCTGAGGCACCTGGAGGCGGAAGCCCCCGAGTTCGCGAATTTGCTCCTCGACCGGATATCTGCGCCCCAGACTCGTGAGAAAGCTCAGGAGCCGGCTGCGATTGCTCAGCTCGATCTGACCACGAATCGCCGGCGCCTGCCGCCGCGCGGCGCTCTGCATGAGGTTGCGTTCGTGGCCCGCCAGGAAGAGGACGTTCTGGTTGCGCGAGTAGAGATCCTCTCGCGTCGCCAGGAACAGGTCGCGCTCCGCGCTGCCCTTCATGGACTCGCCGGCGAGCTGTCGTTTCAGTTCGCGCGAGCCCGCGTCGTTGCCCTCGAGGAGCCCGAGGACGATGACGTTCTTGTAGATCGCGGCCTCCTTCCGGTCGCGAAAATCGAAGATGTCGACATCGAGGGTCGATTCAGGCTGCAGCGAATATTCGACCTTTGCCTCGAGCGCCTGCTCGAGTGTGGTCGCCACGGGCAACAGTTGCGGGCTGGTGAGGATCGCCACGTCGGAATAGCTCCCGACGGCATTGAGGACGGGCTTGTCGCCGCAACCGCTCGCCAAGATGCACGACGTGCAGAGGAAGCCGGAGGCGACGAAGGCTGCGAGGCGCACTTTTTCCAGACCACCGGTGGGGTCGAGTTTGGATCAGCGCGGCTCCGCCGCCGCGCCGGAATCACCGACGTCGGAAATATGCGCCGCGTTCGCGTGGCTTTGCAAGCTGAGGATGAGCTGGGCTTGCTGCCGATTCTGCATGCGGAGCATTTGATTCTCGCGCTGGAGCGCCAGATAGTCGTCGATTGAGAGCAGGCTGAGATTGGGATCCACCAGTTCGTCGACGCCCGGAATGACTCGGCCGCGCGTGCCGCTGACCGGAGTCACATTGCCGCGGTCGAGGCGTCCGGACCGATAGCCGGGGCCAGGAATGGCGTTTCCGAGATTGGGCGTCGTGTTCAGTTCTGCGAGATTGTCGACGATCTGCGCGCCAGGCCGCGCGTTCGCGGAAGTCGGCTGCCGTCCGCCTGCGGGAAGCGTGAGGATCCCGCTCTGCAGCGCAACCCACCCGAGGCCAACCACGACGAGGGCCGCCGCCGCCGCGCTGAGGCCGGCCGACAGCCACAGGCCGCGCTGCCGCTCCGACACGATCTCGGAGCGCACGCCGTCACGCAGCGCCTTCTGGATCCCCAGTTGCACGTTCCACTCGAAGTTCTCCGACGGCTGCGACATGGGAGCCGTACGAAGGAGTTCGGTGCCGCGCTGCAGCACGGCTTGATAGTCGGCGCACTCGTTGCAGCCCTCGAGATGCTGCACCAATTGGCTCCGGTCGTACTCGCCGATGGCGTCGTCGAGTGAGAGCGAGATGAATTCCTGTGCCTTGTGGCAACGCATGAAAAACCTCAGGGGGTTAGCGGGTCGGGTCTTCTCCCGGCACGGGATCGACGAGTTGAGGTCCGATGATCTTGCGGAAATGAGTCCGCGCGCGGTTGATGCGGCTTCTGACGGTTCCCAGCTTCAAGCCCGTCACGGCGCGAATCTCCTCGTAGCTGAGCTGGTTGACCTCACGCAGCAGGAAGGGCTCGCGATAGCGCTCGGGAATTTTCTCGGTAGCCTCCGCGATGAGGCGTTCGAGATCGCTCCCGATCGCGAGTTGCTCGGGATTGGGAGAGTCGTCGGCGATGTCATGAACGAGTTCTTCGCCATCCGGACTCGCCTTGAAGAACAGCGAGAGGATGAGTGGAGTCCGCTTCTTCTTGCGGTAGCGATTGCGCACGAGATTGGTGGCGATGGTGTAGAGCCAGGTCGAGAAGCGCGCAATCGTGCGGTATTTCTCGGCGTTGATATAGGCGCGGACGAACGCGTCTTGCGCGATCTCTTCGGCCACGTCCGGGTCGCTCACCATCCGCAGGAGATAGTTGTACAGGCGCACTTTGTAGCGGGTCACGAGGATGTCGTAGCAGGACTTCTCGCCCGCCTGCACCCGCAGCATGAGCTCTTCGTCCGACATTTCCTGTCGGCTCTTCGCTTTGCGATCAGGATCCAACGTCTTCACATTCGCCAGGCTCATGAGACCCCTCCGCGCAGACACGAACTCCGAGAGTTCAAACGCTCAGGCCGCGTCGGGGTTCCGTCGAGGAGCCGCCTCAGGGGTCCGCAAGTGGATCAAATACGCTAGCATCCACGTTTTCAATCACTTGCACTGTTAACATCAACTGTACCTCCAAGTCGAGAGGATCGCCGTCGAGCCTCACGCGCCGGGGCATCCTCCCCCCGAGCAGCGGGATCTGTACCTCGAGTTCGGCCGTCAGCTCCCGCGTCTCTCCGTCGTCATCCCAACGGATGGAAGTCCGGCGCAAATGTCCACTCCGGTCCACGCCACGGCCAAAGAGAGACAGCTCCCCGTCGCTTGCCTCCCAGTCGCGCCCGTCGCGGTGGAACTCCGGCGGGGGGACCTCCGCCGGCCAACGGCCGAGGCACAGCCAATGGAGTGCCGCCAGGGAAAAACGCGCGCCCCAGGCGGTCAGCCGCCCCTCCTCCCCCAGCTCGGTGAGACCACCGCGGTCACGGTCGAAGAGCAGCACACTCACCGGCGTCCACAGGAGAACTTCGTGGCGCGGTCTCCCTTCCTCGACATAGTGCAGATCGGCGCGCAGCTGCGCGCCCACGAGCCAGGCATCGAATTCCAAGGACGGACCGAGCCCACCGAGGGGACCCTCGACGCTTCCGGTGAGCCGCAGCGCCGCACCGTTCGGCAGGGGGACGAACAAGCCCGGCGGCAGTTCCTGCCCACCTCGTGGCGCGCTCGTTCCCGCCTGCAGGGTCGCGCAACTCGAGAGCCCGCACCAAAGCCCGAGCCAGAGCGGCCAGATCCCCGCGCTACGGATTCTCAACGATGCTCTTCTCCAGTTCCAGGACGAGGGACTCGAGGCGTTCCCTCTCTCCACCCCGCTCGAGCGCGCGGCGATACATGCCGAGCGCCTCGACGTTCTGACCGAGCGCGCGCAAGGCGTCACCCACATGTTCGAGAATCGTCGGATCTTCCCGGAGGCCTTCCATGGCCTGGTTCAGCGTCTCGTAGGCGAGCTCGAATCTGCCGCTCTTGTAGTACACCCAGCCGAGGCTATCGAGATAGAAGGGATTCTCGGGCTCCGCGTCGAGCGCCTCGAGGATCAGCGACTCGGCCCGCTCGAGTTCCCAGCCCTGCTCCGCCAGGAGATAGCCGAAGAAATTCAGATAGTGCGCGTCGCGCGGCCGGAGTTCGACCAGCCGCTCCAAGCTCAGTCGGGCATCCTGATAGCGGCCGAGTTCTTCCTGGCAGATGGCCAGGTCATAGAGCACGTCCTCACTCTCCGGATCGTTCTCCAGCGCCCGTTCGAGCCGCGTGACCGCCTCTCCGTAGCGGCCCGTGCGACGCATGAGCGTGCCGATCAGGTAGTCGTAGCGAAGATTCGGTCCCCGCGCGAGTCCGTCCGCCCGTGTGAGAAGGCGGTTGAAGGCGTTGATCTCCTCCGTCGGCGGATCGCGGCGTTCGAACAGCTCTGGGTGCTGCTGGCTCTGGACGAGCAAGAGCGCGACATGAGCCTCGAGGTCGTTTTCGTCCGCCTTCACCGCACGGCGAAGCCAACGCTCTGCGGTGGGTAGATCTTCGGATTGTTGCGCCAGCTCACCAGCCAGGCGGAACAGCAGCGCCGCCTCGTGTCCCTCTCGGAGCAGGTCGTCCACCAGAGCCTGCGATTCCTCCAGACGATTCAGTCGGAGGAGGAGATCGGCGAGCAGCATCCGGGGGCCCCAGCTGAGTTCCCCGCCGCCGGCCACCGGCAGGAGCGCCGCGACGGCTCCCTCGGCGTCACCGAGGCCCAGGAGGCGGTCGGCCAGCTGCGTGCGCGGCGGGACGGCCTTCGGATGAAGCTCGACCAGTTCGCGCAGAAACGGCAGCGCATCGGCGGTCTTCTGCTGCGCCTCGAGGATCTGTTTGTGCAGTTCGAGCATTTCGTGATCGTCGGCATCCGCCCGCAGCGCCGTCTCGACCTGGGCCCGCGCTTCCTTCCCGCGGCCCGCCGCGAGGAGCAGTTCGGCTCTGCTCCGCAGGAGGGTCCGATCCCCCGGACGCAGCGCGAGCAGTCGGTCGTAGACGCCGATCGCCAGCCCCGGCTCGGCACCGTTCTCCAAGGTGATTGCGTACAGTTCGAGCAATTCTGCCGACCGAGGATTTGCTTTCGCGGCGCTGGATGCCAACTCGGTGGCCGCGGGTAGATCCCCCAGCGCGAGATGGATCCGGATGCGGCGACTTTCGATGTCGGGATCCCCGGCATGGAGGCGCGCCGCGCGATCGAGCGCCTGCAGCGCCTCGCGCGGCTGCCCCTTCTGGAGGGCGGTGTCGGCGTAGCGCAGGGCGATGTGCGCGTCGTCGGGCAGCAGTTCGTGGGCGAAACGGTAGTAGCTCAGCGCGCCCTCGAGATCGCCGGCCTGCGCGCGCGCCCCGCCCAGGATCAGCGCCGCGGCGACTTGCTCGGGCAGTCGGACCACTTCGGCCGACGCTTCCTGAGGCTCGTTCTCGCCGTTGGTGAGCGGCGGGCGCTGTGTGGCACAGGCGCTCAGCAGCAGGCTGGCCCAGAGTAGAGTCGATGCCGCGCGGGTGATCATTCGCTGTCTCCGTTGCCGCGGCCCGTCCGGGGGCAGTCCTCGGGCGGGCGGCACAGCTGTTCGAGCGCGTGAGGGAGCACATCGAGCATGGCATCGAGCGTTTCGCCGGCCGCCCGGGGATTTCCCGGCAGGTTGACGATCAGCGTCCCGCCTCGACTCATTGCAATTCCCCGTCCAAGAGCGGCGAAGGGCGTCCTTTGAATGCAGCGGGCCCGCACTAATTCCATCAGTCCGGGAATCTCCCTCTCGCCGACCGCCCGGGTGGCCTCGGGGCTCAGATCCCGGGGTGCCAAGCCGCTCCCCCCGGTCGTGAGGATCAGATCCGCCACGCCGCCGTCGCAGGCCTCGCGAAGTCGGGTCGCCAGGGGCTCCACCCCGTCGGGGAGGATCTCGCACCCGATCACGTCGAATCCCAGGGAGCTCAGGCGCTCGCGTAGGAGGGGCCCGCTCGCGTCGGGCCGTTCGCCCGCGGCCGCGCGGTCGCTCAGCGTGAGGAGAAGAACCCGCCAGGGCCGACGCTCGTCGTGGCTCTTTCCGGCCACGTCAGCGCCGCGAGCTACGGGCGTCGAGTTCGATGTCGTCCAGCCGCGTCAGGGCAATTTCGGCCGCGCTCTGTTCCGCCTGTTTCTTGCTGCTGCCCGAGCCCACGCCGAGGATGGTCCCGCGCAGGCTCACCTTCACCGTGAAACGGCGGGCGTGGTCCGGCCCCGTCGTCGAGCTCACCTTGTAGCGGGGTGGCATCTTGAATCTCGCCTGCAGGGTCTCCTGGAGGATGCTTTTGTAATTACGATGCGTCTGCTCCTGGATCGTCTCGTTCACGTTGACCAGGACGTGGCGTTTGATGAGTTTCCTCGCCTCTTCCCAGCCACCATCGATATAGACGCCACCGATGATCGCCTCTGTCACGTCGGCGAGAATCGAATCGCGCTGCCGGCCTCCCGTCCCCGCCTCGCTGCGGGAGAGCAACAGATGGTCGCCGAGTCCGATGCGGTTGCCAATTTTCGAGAGCGTCGCCCCACAGACGAGGAGCGATTTGATCTTGGTGAGATCGCCTTCCTCTTTGTCCTGGAACCGGTGGTACAGATAGTCGTTCACCAAAAGCCCCAGCACCGAGTCGCCGAGAAACTCGAGGCGCTCGTTGCTGTCGAGCCGCTCGTGGCCCGTGACATGGACATGACTGCGGTGCGTCAGAGCCTGACGCAGAATCGAAAGGTCCTTGAATTTGTAGTTGAGCTTCTTCTCCAGCTCGGCCAGGCCCGGAACGCCATGGTCTTCCACCGGCCTGCGGCCCAGGATGCGCAGCAGCAGTTGCTTGAAGGTCCCGGCCATACTACTCCCGAATTCCACGACGCAGACGGTCCATCGGGTCGCAGAGCCGCCTAACCGCTTTTCGCTCCCTCGTATCGCCTCAAAATGAGCGAGACGTTGTGGCCACCGAAACCGAAACTGTTGCTCAGCACCGCGTCCACCTTCGCCTGCCGCGCCTCATTTGGGACGCAATCGAGGTCGCAATCGGGATCTGGCTCTTCGTAGTTGATCGTGGGTGGAATCTCGCCGCGCTGGATCACGAGCGCGCTGATGACGCTCTCGAGACCGCCGGCGGCTCCGAGAAGATGGCCCGTCATGGACTTCGTCGAGCCCATGGCCAGCTTGTAGGCGTGGTCCTTGAATACCTCTTTGACGGCGAGAACTTCGCCCTTGTCGTTGAGCGGCGTCGAGGTGCCGTGGGCATTGATGTAGCCGATCGCATCGCCCGACATCTGGGCCATGTCCAGCGCCAGACGCATGGCGCGGATGGCTCCCTCGCCGTCGGCGCAGGGCGCCGTCATGTGATAGGCATCCGCCGTGAAACCGAAACCGGCGACCTCCGCCAGGATGGTCGCGCCGCGGCGGCGAGCGTGTTCTTCTGCCTCGAGCACGACAATCCCCGCTCCCTCGCCGACGACGAAGCCGTCGCGCCCCTTGTCGAACGGACGACACGCCTTGAGCGGTTCATCGTTTCGCGTCGACATCGCCTTCATGTTGGCGAAGCCGGCCACGGTCATTGGGGTGATCGTCGCCTCGGTTCCCCCGGCGACCATGGCGTCCGCCAGGCCCTGCGCGATGAGCAGGGTGGCGTCGCCAATGGCGTGAGCGCCCGACGAGCATGCCGAGACGGTTGCGTAGTTCGGGCCCTTCAATCCGTGCTCGATCGAAACGAGCCCGGCGGCCATGTCCGCGATCATCATCGGAATGAAGAAAGGGCTGACCCGCTTGGGTCCCTTGGTCAAGAGGACGTTGTGTTGCTCCTCGTAGACGACCATGCCCCCGATGCCGCTGCCGATGATGACGCCGATGCGCTCAGCATCGTCCAGAGGCAACTCACTCGACCGGAGCGCCTCTGACGAGGCGATCATCGCGAACTGCGTGAAGCGGTCCATCTTCCGCGCCGCCTGCGGGTCGAGATGCAGCGTCGGATCGAAGTCCTTCACCTCACAGGCGATCTGGACCCGATGCTGCGACGCGTCGAATTGCTTGATGGTTCCCGCGCCGTTCTTTCCCGCCAGGAGTGCGTCCCACGTGGCGGACACACCCATGCCGACGGGACTCACGACCCCGCATCCTGTGATGACGACGCGGCGCCCCAGCATCTCGCCTAGCCTTGCTCCGCGAGGCGGCCCTTGAGATACGCGACGGCTTCACCGACCGTGCGCATCTTCTCCGCATCTTCGTCGGGGATGTCGACTTCGAACTTGTCTTCGAAATCCATGACCAGTTCGACTTGATCGAGCGAATCCGCGCCCAGGTCATCGATGAACGAAGCCTCGGCTTTGACCTGCTCGGTGTTCACACCGAGCTTCTCCTCGATGATCTTCTTGACTTCAACCTCGATGTCCACCTTGGTTACCTCCGATGGCTCAGCCCATGATCATACCGCCGTCCACGTTGAGCACTTGGCCCGTCACGTAGCTGGCGTCGTCTGAAAGCAGAAAGGAAACGACGCCAGCGACGTCGTCCACGGAACCGAGGCGGGCCAGCGGAGTTTGCTTCCGCATCTGCGCGACCTTGGCCTCGGGCAACTCTCTCGTCATCTCGGTTTCAATGAAACCGGGCGCCACCGCGTTCACGGTCACGCCTCTCCCCGCCAACTCCCGGGCGGCGGACATCGTCACGCCGATGAGACCGGCCTTGCTGGCCGAGTAGTTCACCTGGCCGGCGTTTCCCATCTGCCCCACGACCGACGTGATGTTGACGATGCGGCCGCTGCGGGCGCGCATCATGATTGGGGCAACTTCACGGAGACAGTGATAGGCCCCGTCCAGATTGACCGCCAGGACCTTGCGCCATTGTTCGAGCTTCATGCGCACGAGGAGGGCGTCGTCCGTGATCCCCGCGTTGTTCACCAGGGCGTCGACGCGGTCGAAATCGCCGCGGATCTTCTCGATGGCGGCCTTGACCGCATCATGGTCGGCGACGTCGCAGGTGTAGGCCACGACCCGCCTTCCGGTGGCGACCAGCTCTTCGGCCAGCGCAGCCAGGAGTTCGGCGCGACGGGCCATGAGCGCGAGGTCGAAGCCGTCCCGCGCGAGCCGCGCGGCGATGGCCCGCCCGATGCCCTGACTCGCGCCGGTGACGATGGCCAGCTTTCCTGTGCTCGGTGGGCTCACGGCACTATCTCGAAACTGTTGGATGTTCGACTGAAAACCGTTGCGGCGCCTGCATCTAGCCCACCAGGAAGCTGCGGGTGAGGCTCATTCTCGCCCGTCGTCCGCGAGTTCGGCAAGCACTTTTTCCAGCCCCTCAGCGTCGGAAGTGCTGAAAAACTGGGCGGTTTGGAAGCTACGCGCTCCCAGATTCGTCAGGACATTCCCCGGCCCAGCCTCCACGAAGCGGTCGAGGCCGGCGTCGACCATGGCGGCGACCCCGTCGTGCCACAGCACTGGCGACACGAGCTGTCGCACGAAGCTCTCACGCAGCGCGCCGGCCTCTCTGAGGGGCACGGCGGCCACGTTGTTGAACAGGGGCAGGTCGATGTCCTGAAAATCGACCTCGGCAAGGAACGCGGCGAACTCTCCGCGGACGAGTTCCATGAGCGGCGAATGGAAGGCGCCGCTCACCGGCAGGGGCATGACGCGCCGGGCTCCAGCCTCTTTCAACGGCTCTGCCGCGCGCTCCACCGTGGCTCGATCTCCAGAGATGACGACCTGATTCGCGCTGTTCAGATTGGCCACCACGACGACGCCCTCTCCCCGTGCGCTGATTTCCCTGCAGAGCTCCTCACAGCGGCCCCGCTCCAGCCCGACGACCGCGGCCATGCTGCCGGGCGCGCGTTCCCCAGCATCCCACATCAGCTCGCCGCGGCGGCGAACGATGCGCAGCGCATCGGCGAGGGAGAACGCGCCTGCGGCGCAAGCGGCGCTGAACTCGCCCAAGCTGTGTCCCGCGACGGCGGCCGGACGGAGTGCTGCTTCGCCGAGGAGCCGTGCCATCACGACGCTGTGCAACAGAATCGCGGGCTGGGCATTCTTCGTCTGCGTCAGCTCCTCCATGGGGCCCTCGAAGCAGAGTTTGGAGATCGACGACCCCAGGGTGTCGTCGGCCTCTTCGAACGCGCGCCGCGCGCTTTCGAAGCGTTCGCAGAGATCCTTCCCCATGCCGACCTTCTGGCTGGCCTGGCCTGGAAAGAGAAAGACGAGGCGCGACTCACCCATGGCCCGCCCCCGGCCTCTCCGGTGAGACTCCGGATTCCTGCTCCGGGTGGTCGGCGAGGATCTGCGCGTCCTCGCGTTCGATCTCCTCGCGGATGCGGGCGGGAATCCCGTCCTCGACGCCCCTCTCGGCGACGCGCACGGCGTTCTTGATCGCCACCGCCGAGCTTCCGCCGTGGGAGATGACGATGACGCCGTTGCAGCCGAGAAGGGGCGCGCCGCCGTACTCCGCATAGTCGAAGCGCCGGGCGTATTCCTTCAGTGCGGGCTTGAGCAACCAGGCCCCGCTCTGTGCACGCATGTTCTGGACGATGGCATCGCGAAAGCTCGTGGCGATGAACCCCGCGCAGGCCTCCAGGATCTTCAGGACCACGTTGCCGACGAAGCCGTCCATCACCAGCACGTCGGCGTTGCCCTCGAAGATGTCACGGCCTTCGAGGTTGCCGATGAACGCCGGCTCGTAGTGCGCAAGCAACTCGTGGGCGGCGATCGAAAGTTCGTCCCCCTTGCTTGCCTCTTCACCGATGTTCATCAGTGCGACCTTCACGTCCTGACGCCCCAGAACGCGCTCGGCATAGATGCGCCCCATGGCTCCGAACTGCAGGAGATGTTTCGGTTTGCAGTCGACATTCGCGCCGGCATCGAGGAAGAGGCCGACGCCCTTCTTGTTGGGCAACAAGGACGCGATGGCCGGGCGAGCCACTTTGGGCAGGCGGCCGACGATGAGGAGTGAGGCGGCCACCACGGCTCCCGTCGAGCCAGCACTGACGAAGGCGTCCACACGCCCGGCCTTCATCTCGTTGGCGGCGACGACGATGCTCGACTGAGGCCTCCGCCGAATGGCGGTCGCCGGCGCCTCGCTCATGCCGATGTTGTCGGGGGCGTGGATGATCTCGAAGTCGCCGGGAGAGGCGTCGCAGCGCTTCAGCTCGGCCGCGACGAGCCGCTCGTCGCCCACCAGGACGACGCGGCAGCCAGCGTTCAGCTGGCGTTGGGCTTCGACGGCGCCGGGAACGACGACGGAGGGACCGTGGTCTCCCCCCATGGCGTCGACGGCGATGCGAGCGTTGCGATCGGCGGCCACCGAGGGCAGCGACTCAGTCGTTGACGTCGAGGACTTGGCTCTGGCCGTAGTGGCCACACGCGGCACACACGCGATGCGGGCGCGACGCCGCGCCGCAGTGACTGCAGCGATCGCTGTTGGGCTGCGTCAACTTCCAGTGCGTGCGCCGCTTGCGCTTGCGTTGCTTGGAAACTCGTCTCTTCGGAACGGCCATGGCCCTCTCCTGAAACTCAGTCGTTCGATTTGCCGCGCTCGCGCAGCTCGTTCAGCGCGGCCCAGCGGGGATCGATCGCGTCCTCGTCCTCGCCTCCGGCATCTGCCGGCTCATGGGGAAGACAACTCTCGCGTCCACACTCGACGTGAAGGGGCTCGTCGAGAAAAACAGCCTCGCGCAAGGCCTCTCTCAGATCGACGATTCCACGCTGCTGGTGGATCACCCAGCTGTCCTCCCCGCCCGCCGCCGGATCGCGGTCGCGACCGCGCAACGGATTGCAGAGAATGAGGACTTCCAGCTGAGCCGTGTACTCGCGTGCCGAAGGCTCGGAGCATCGATGGCACTCCATCGTGCGGCCGACCGCGAACTCTCCATGGACCAGGATCTTCTGATCCATCGCCTCGATCTGGAGCGCGCCTCGCAACACGGCGTCGCCCAGGCCCTCCTGGCCGGGAGAACCGCCCCCAAGACGCAGACTCCCGCCGATGGGGAGTTCGCTACGGCCCGAAGGCAGTCGATCCAGATTCAGCTCGAACATTTCGGCAGCAAGCTCACCAAGTTAGCCAGCGGCCACGGCTTGTCAACTCAGCCGAAGACGATGCCCAGCTCGCGCCGGGCGTTCTCGACTGAATCCGAGGCATGGACGGCGTTCTCCTGCAGGCTCGTGCCGTGCAAGAAGCGGATGGTACCACAGGTGGCCTCGGCGGGATTCGTGGCGCCCACCAGCTCTCGCATCCGGCGCACGGCGTCCTCACGGCGGACATGGGCCCCGACCACGGTCCCGCTGGTCATATACTGGACTAAATCCGCGAAGAACGGCCGCTCCCGATGGACGTCGTAGAAGCCCTCCGCCTGCTCCTTGGTGAACTGGAAGCTGCGAATCCGCTCGATCCTGAAGCCGTTGAGCTCGATCTGACCGAGGATCGCCCCGACCTTTCCGGCCGCCACCGCCTCGGGCTTGATCATCATGTAGCTGTCCTGCATCGAATCCCTCTCGCAAGGACTAGGCGAGCGCTTGCTGCGCCGGCTCGTATGTTTCTGCCAACCTGGCCACCAGATCACTCGGCTTCGCCGCCACGGCGACGCCGGCCGCCTCGAAGGCGGCGACCTTGCTCTCGGCCGTCCCCTTGCCGCCGCTCACGATGGCGCCCGCGTGACCCATACGCTTGCCCGGAGGCGCGGTGTGCCCGGCGATGAATGCCACGACGGGCTTGTTCATCTTCTCAGTGATGTAGGCCGCCGCGCGCTCCTCGTCGTCGCCGCCGATTTCGCCGATCAGCATGACCGCTTCGGTCTCGCCGTCGGCCTGAAA
>Ga0214472_10001916_pt1 | contig 22591 bp, 18 predicted proteins | sample RVTome_6_FD_207662 | JGI IMG/M metagenome (GOLD analysis project Ga0214472, IMG submission 207662) | Soil microbial communities from uranium-contaminated site in the Upper Colorado River Basin, Wyoming, United States - RVT140D175 | ecosystem: Environmental > Terrestrial > Soil > Contaminated >...
GCTCAGGACTCGCTGGGCGGCGTGGACGTCGACTACCTCGCCAAGAATGCGCGCCTGAACGCAGCCACGGTGGCCTCGCTCGCGCTCGCGCCGCCCGCACCGGTCGTGATCGGAGAGCGCGGCCCCGCGCTCGAGCGGGGCGAGAGCGGCTACGACGCGGCGATGACGTGGGAGGCGTCTCCCGGGGCGGTCGCCTACCGGGTGGTCTGGCGCGAGACGTGGGCCCCCGACTGGCAGCACGAGATCGTCGTCGGTGACGTCACCGAGCTCACCCTACCGGACATCAGCATCGACGACTACGTCTTCGGTGTCGCGGCGGTGGGGCCGGGCGGCCACGAGAGCGTGGTCGCGGCGTACGTACGGCCGCCCAGGCCGCCAACCAACGTCCAGCAGCCGTCGCGGTAGCGGGGCCCTTCCGGCGGACCCCCTCCTTGCTCGACTCCCGGGCCAGGGATATCTCGAAGGTGACGCCCCCCATAAGGAAGCACCGACGATGCCCACGACGATCCAGCGCCGTACGCTCGGGCTCGCGCTTTCGGCGCTCCTGATCGCGACCGCGGCGACGGCCCAGAACACGGCACACGCCCACATCGGACACGTGGCGAACACGTTCGGCGATACCCCGAGCGGCCAAGGGCTCCTGCCGACCGCGATCGCCGAGGCCGAGGTCGCGATCCAGCACGCCGGGCTCGCCGCGAACGACCCCGGAAACCTGGACGCCATGAAGCGCCACGTCGCGCACGTGCTGCACGCGATCGATCCCAGCCTCGTCCAGGACGGGCCAGGACTCGGATACGGCGTGAAGCAGGCGGCCGAGGGCGTGGCGCTGCACATCGAGATCGCCGCGAGCGCGGACGGAGCCTCCGACAACGTCCGCACGCACGCCGCCCACATCGCCGGCGCGGCCCGCAGCGTGGTGGGGCGCACCGACCGGATCGCGGCGCTCGCCGCGGAAATTCAGGCCGCGACGTCGGCGCCGGCCGCCGCGGCCGCGCTCACGGAGCTGCACACCCTGACGCAGGCGCTCGTGTCGGGCCGCGAGGCCGATGGCGACGGGCGCGTGGGGTGGGCGGCGCCGGAGGGCGGCCTCCGGCAGGCTCAGCAACACCTGACACTCCTCGAGCGGGGCGAAGGGCTCACCTAGTCAGTAAGGAGTCTGCACGATGACATCTCTACGCTCTCTCTCCGGGCTCGCGTTGACGCTCTCGATCGCGGCGTGCGGAACCACGCAGAGCACGGCCGTGGCCTACACGGACGCGACCGTGTGGGACGGCACGGGCGCTCCGCCAGAGCCCAACGCGACCATCGTCGTGGACGGCGGCAGGATCGTCGCGGTGGGCGCCGACGTCGACGTGCCCCGAGGCGCGACCACGGTGTCGCTCGAGGGGCGCCACGTCATTCCCGGGCTCATCGAGTCCCACGGTCATGTGACCGGTGCGTGGGCGCCCGAGGGCGTGACGGACCGGATGGCGCGCGTGCGGGAGGACCTGCTGCTCTACGCGCGCTACGGCGTCACGACGGTGAACAGCCTCGGCGACGACCAGACCGTGATCGCGGTGAGGGACGCCCAATCGCCGACGGACGCGCGAGCACGCGTCCTCGCGGCAGGGCCCGTCATCGGGGGCCCCGACAGCGATGCGGCGAGCGCACGCGCCGAGGCGACCGCCATCGCGGAGATGGGCGTCGACTGGCTCAAGCTACGCGTCGACGACAACCTCGGGAGCGGCCGGAAGATGCCGTGGGAGGCCGTCGCGGCCGTGATGGAGGTGGGGCGGGAGCGCGACATCCGCGTGGCGACGCACATGTTCTACCTCGAGGACGCAAAGCAGTTGCTCGAGCTTGGCACCGGCATGCTCGCGCATTCGGTGCGGGACATCGACGTGGACGCCGAGCTCATCTCGATGCTGCGCGAGCGCGACGTCTGCTACGTGCCCACGCTGGTCCGTGAGGTCAGCACGTTCGTCTACGGGGACCGGCCCGACTTCTTCGACGACCCGTTCTTCCAGGAGCACGCCCACCCGGGTGAGCTGGCGCGAGCCTCGGACCCCGGGTTCATGCAGCGCATGAAGGCGAGCGCCTCCGCCGCGGCATATCGCGTGGCGCTCGGGCAGGCTCAGGAGAACTTGAAGGCGCTCTCCGACGCCGGTGTACCCATCGCGTTCGGGACGGATGCCGGGCCCTCGGCGCGCTTCCCGGGCTACTTCGAGCACATGGAGCTCCAGCTCATGGTCGACGCGGGACTCACGCCAGAGCAGGCGCTCCGGAGCGCGACCGGCGTGGCGGCCGATTGCCTCGGGCTCGACGACATCGGCACGCTCGAGCCTGGCAGGTGGGCAGACTTCGTCGTGCTCGGCGCGGACCCGCTCCAGGACATCCAGGCGACGACGACGCTCGAGCGCGTCTTCATCGGCGGACACGAGGTCCAGTAACGCGCAGAACGTCCCTAGCGCGCCCGCGTCGTCCAGATCACGATCACGCCGCAGTGCGTCCCCAGCCCGATGAACCGGCTGGGGAGCCGCGCTGCGTTCTCGTACATCTCGACGGCCAGGATCTCGTGGGGCGGCACGAGCTCGTCGATCGAAGGCACGTCCTCGCCGGGGGGCGGCTCCACGCCCTGGATCGCCGGCCACTGTGACTCCGTGCGTGAGCCCCCGATGCGGGCGAGCTGGTCGTCGACGAAGAGCGCGGGGTAACAGAGGTCTCCCTCGATCAGAGCGAGGCGGTTGAAGAGGACCCTGCGCCTCGGCACGCTGCCACTCGAATCGGTCGTGACGCGTACACCCGGAACGCGACCCAGGAGGTCGCTCGTGCGCGCCGGTGAGATGGCGGCCACGTCGTCCTGCTGGATGAACGCTCCCGGGTGCGTGACCGAGCGCTCATAGAAGCCGACGCGCTCGAGCCGCGGCAGGCGACTGTCGACGAGGACGATCACCGGGTCGATCTCGATCGCCTCCTCGGGGAGGATCACCTCGATGCGGCGCGTGCCCCCGATGAGCGTGATCGCCTCGCTCACGGCGCCCGTGTATCCGAGACGCGAGACGCTCAGGAAGACCTCCCCGCCCTCGTCGAGCACGGCGGAGAAGCGGCCCTGACCGTCGGTGATCGTGCTCGCGACGGTCTCGCCGTCGGGTCCGAGGAGGCCGACCGCCACCCCCTCCAGCGGACGCCGGCTACCGCGCACGACGACCGTCCCGACGAGCGCGGGGCGCAGCGCGCCGTGCACGGCGGCGGCAACCACTTCCGGCCTCAGCGTGAGGTCTGCGAGGGCGTAGCGCGTGGAGTCGACGCGGATCTCGATCGCCTCCGACTCGGTGGTCCCCAGGCGTGCGGCGACCCGCGTGACACCTGCGGGCACGCCGCACAGCACGTAGCCGCCCTCGCCGTCCGAGGCGGCGGTGCGGGGCTCGCCCGAAACGCCGGAGCCGACGTGCGCCTCGACTGTCGCTCCGCCGACCCTCGCGCCGCTCCGTGAGTAGACGTACCCGACGAGCGCGCCCGCGCCCTCGTCGCCGCACGAGCGCGCGAGGAGGCTCAACCAGGACGGCACGGCGAGCTCGACCTCCACAACGCCGCCGGGCTCGACCTCTACGGTCCTCCAGCCGGCCGTGACGCCGAGCGAGTCGAGGCGCTCGTGGCCGAACGTGAGGCGATGCATTCCCGGCCTGACGCCGCGCAGCTCGAACCGGCCGTCGAGGTCGACGAGGGCGCGGAGATTGCCACCCGCGACGCGGACGCTCGCGCCGGCGAGCGGAGCGCCCGCGATGCTGTCGAAGACCGTGCCGCGCACCCCACCGGGCGCGATGTCCGGACGCCAGAGGATCCCCTGCCCCTCGACCAGCTCCACCGTGCTCCCCACGTCGTGGATCTGCAGCGCCGCGGCGTCGCGGCGCAGCCTGCCCGGGGTGCCGATCGGCGACGCCGGCATGGGCGCGTGGATGAACCAGTCCCGCACGATCCACTGACCGCTCTCCAGGTCCGCGAAGCGCACCTCGCCGCGCGCACGGCTGGCGCCGGGGACGTCGAGCCCGGTATAGCGGAACTCCACGCGGTCCAGGCGCGCGCTCACGCGATCGAGCCAGATCACCCCCGCGACGTCCGGCAGCCTCCGCTCGTCGTTGGGCTCGAACTCGAGGCCGAGATACGGCGATCCCCGCTCGCCCTCGACCACTCGGAAGCAGTGCGTGTTCTGGAACTCGTCCGAGAGCAGCGCCTCCGCGTCGGGCGCATAGTAGTACGAGTACGGCCCGCGGGTCTGGACGTAGCCGTCGGCGAGGAGTTGGTCGGGAGGCAGGCTCTGGACGGAGTTGGCCCCGACGACGTCGCGCTGGCTCGTCTCCTCGAAGAGGATCTGGCTCGTGCGCGGTGAGATCTGTCGATCCCACACGCTGACGACGAAGCGCAGCTCGCCCCGCGATTCGGTCCAGGAGGCCGCAGCGAGCGCCTTACGCGCTTCGTCCCAGAGGAGCTGGGCCGATCCCCCGCCCCCCTCCACCCGGCAGCGGCCGCCGCGCGCGGCGACCTCGAGCCCCTCGAGCGCGATCGGTTGCGTCTCCACCACGACATCGATCGAGGCGATGCCGTCGGCGGCAACCGTCACGTCGCGGACGACCGTGGCCGCGAAGCCGATCCGCTCCACGCGAATCGCATATGTGCCACCGGCGGGGGCTTGAAGGCGAAAGCGGCCGTCGGCCGCCGTAAGCCATCCGACGCCCGTGGACCCAACCACCGTCTCGAGACGCAGCATGGCGCCCGCCACCGGCCCACCGCCACCTCTCTCCAGGACGCGGCCGAGCACGGTCTGGGCGACGGCCGGGGCGAAAGACGGCGCCAAGGCCATCGCCGTCGCGGCGGCGAGCAGCGTTCTGGACCACCCCGTCGTGATCGTCGCTGGAACCATACCGTGGTGCCTCCTCCCTCACTCTGTCGCCTCCGTCCCCGCTGCGCCACTCTGCCACGGTAACGACGCTCCCATCCCACCATCGTCCAAGGAGATCCCATGAAGCGCTACGTCACGGAGTCGATCGGCACGTTCTTCCTCGTGTTCACGATTGGTATGACGGCGATATCCGGAACCGCCGCAGCACCGCTGGCGATCGGGTCCATGCTCATGGTGATGATCTACATGGGAGGCCACGTCTCAGGCGGCCACTACAACCCGGCCGTGACCTTGGGCGTGCTCCTCCGCGGCGGGATGCCGAAGGCCGACGGCTTCCCGTACATGGCCGCCCAGCTCCTCGGCGCGTGGCTCGCCGCGGGCGCGGTGTACGTCATAACGGGCGCGACGTTCGCGCCCGCCCCGGGCACCGACGTCTCCATGGGCGCCGCGCTCCTCGGCGAGATCCTCGTCACCTTCGCACTCGTCCTGGTCGTCCTGAACGTCGCAACGGCGGAGGCGACCAAGGGAAACTCATACTTCGGCCTCGCGATCGGCTTCACGGTCACGGCCGGCGCGTATGCGGCGGGTCCCGTCTCGGGGGGCGCGTTCAACCCCGCGGTCGGCATCGGACCCATCATGGTCGACGCGCTCGCGGGCGACGGCGGCTTCGCGAGCCTGTGGCTCTACATCGCCGGTCCGCTGGTGGGCGGCGCGGTGGCAGCGCCGGTCTTCAAGATGCAGACCGCGGCGGCGGACTAGCCCACGGGCCGTGCGAACGGCCAAGAAGTCGCGCCCTACGCGCTGATTTCGTGCGCCGAGCCCGCACCCCGCGGGATTCGGATCAGCTCCACGAGCACCTGCACGTGGGAGGGCGGCTCCGGGGTGAAGCGCGACACGGTCGTGGTGATCGCGAAGTTCAGGAGCATGCCGACCGTGCCGATTCCCTCCGGGCTGATCCCGAGCCACCAGTGGTCCGCGTTGTTCAGCTCCGGGTGCATGAGCGTGAACCACACGATGTAGGCCGCCGTCAGCGTGACCCCGGAGACCATGCCGAGGATCGCCCCTTCGCGCGTCGTGCGCCTCGAGAAGATCCCCAGAATGATGACGGGGAAGAACGACGACGCGGCAAGGCCGAACGCGAACGCCACTACCTGGGCGACGAAGCCCGGCGGGTTCATGCCGAAGTAGCCGGCAATGACCACGGCGACGGCGGCCGAGATGCGGGCGGCGAGGAGCTCGCCCTTCTCGGTGATCCTGGGCATGAGGGTGCGCTTGAGCAGGTCGTGGCTGATTGCCGATGAGACGACGAGCAGCAGCCCGGCCGCAGTCGAGAGCGCGGCCGCGAGCCCGCCGGCGGCCACGAGCCCCACCACCCAGTCCGGCAGCCCCGCGATCTCGGGGTTGGCGAGCACCATGATGTCGCGGTCGACGGTCAGCTCGTTCGGCACGGGTGAGGCGGGTCCGGTGAACTGCACGCGCCCGTCACCGTTGAGGTCGTCGAACGCGAGGAGGCCGGTAGCCTCCCAGTTGGTGAACCACTCGGGAACGTCCGAGTACGGCGTGTCCGAGACCGCGCCAATGAGGTTCGTGCGCGCGAAGACCGCCACGGCCGGCGCCGTCGTGTAGAGGAGGGCGATGAAGATCAGCGCCCACCCCACCGAGATGCGCGCGTCGCGCACGCGCGGCACCGTGTAGAAACGGATGATCACGTGCGGCAGACCCGCCGTGCCGACCATGAGCGCCGCAGTGATGAAGAAGACGTCGAGCGTGCTCTTCGTCCCCGACGTGTACGCAGCGAAGCCCAACTCCTGGTGCAGGCCGTTGAGCCGCTCCAGGAGCGCCATGCCGGACGCCTGATCGACGCCGCCGAGCCCGAGCTGCGGGACGGGGTTCCCGGTGATGAGGAGCGAGAGGAAGATCGCCGGCACCATGTACGCGAAGATGAGCACGCAGTACTGGGCGACCTGCGTGTAGGTGATCCCCTTCATCCCGCCGAGCACGGCGTAGAAGAAGACGATCGCCATACCGATGTAGACGCCGGTGTTGATGTCCACCTCGAGGAAGCGTCCGAAGACGATCCCCACGCCGCGCATCTGCCCGGCGACATACGTGAACGACACGAAGATCGCGCAGATGACCGCGACCACCCGGGCGAGCTGCGAGTAGTACCTGTCGCCGACGAAGTCCGGAACGGTGTAGGCGCCGTACTTCCGGAGGTAGGGCGCGAGCAGCAACGCGAGGAGCACGTAACCCCCCGTCCACCCCATGAGGTAGACCGAACCGTCGTAGCCCATGAACGAGATCAGCCCCGCCATGGAGATGAACGACGCGGCGCTCATCCAGTCCGCCGCTGTCGCCATCCCGTTGGCGAGCGGCGAGACGCCCGCGCCGGCGACGTAGAAGTCCTTCGTCGTGGAAGCGCGCGACCAGATCGCGATGCCGATGTAGAGCGCGAACGACGCCGCGACGCAGAGGAAGGTCCAGGCCTGGACGTTCATGCGACCTCCTGCTCATCGACCTCGAACTCACGGTCGAGCCGATTCATGAGGCGCACGTACACGAAGATCAGGACGACGAAGACGTAGATCGAGCCTTGCTGCGCGAACCAGAACCCGAGCGGAAATCCCGTCCCCGGAAGCCGGACCGCGTTGAGGGGCTCGGCGAGCAAGATCCCGAAGAGGTACGAGACCGCGAACCAGATGGCGAGCAGGATGCCGACGTAGCGGATGTTCCGGCGCCAGTACTCCTCGTGACGGGCCGTCACGAGCGGGTCCGTGACCGAGGGACGCTCTCCGGCGTGGCTTCCGGGCGGATGCTCGCTCATATCGCGTCGTCTCGCGGGGTGACTGGACTGGGGGGACTCCGCCGGCTCCGGCGGCGTGCCATTATGCGTCGCCGCCGCCCGAGAAGAAACCGGGGCGGCTCATCGCCCGCCGTAGACGAACCGCTCCACCTCGCCGTGCACGCGCTCGACCGTCTCGCGGGACGGGGGCGCCGTCACGGCCGAAACCCCGAGCGCGACGGCCCAGTTCACCATCAACGACCAGACGCCCCCGTGCATCCCGAGCGGGTGCGGCGCCACCACGAGCGTCACGTAGAGCGCCGCGAGGCCGGTCGCGATTCCCGCGAGGACCCCCGCCCGGGTGAGCGTGCGCCCGCCCGGGAAGCAGACGCCCAGGATTCCCGGCATGAGCTGGAGCGCGCCGGCGCCCGAGAGCGTGACGACGACCACGAGGAAGTCGTAGCTGCGCACGGACAGCAGATAGCCGACCACGAGGAGGCCGACGACGATCGCTCGGCCCACGCTGACGTAGTGCGCCTGGCTCCGGTCCGGCGCGACGTAGCGCTGGTACACGTCGCGCGTGAGCACCGTCATGTTCGCGTGCAGGATCGAGTCGAGCGTCGACATGGCTGCGGCGGTCGCACCCGCGAGGATCAGCCCGGTGAGCCAGGCCGGAGCGTACGCGAAGAGAAGCTCCGGGAAGATGGTGTCGGGGACCTCGAGCCCGGGCATCGCGAGCGCGCCGCCGAGCCCCACGAGCGCGGTCGGGATGTACAGGGTCATGAGGTAGATCGGCGTGGTCGCGCCGAGGAGCTTGAGCGTGCGGCCGTCGACCGCCGTGTAGTAGCGGATGAGCATGTGGGGCTGGAAGACGATGCCGAACGAGAGCGTGATCGTCATGCCGATCCACATCCCCGGCGTGAAGAAGCCGTTCGGACCGGGGACCGTGAGCAGGTCGGGCCGCTCGGCGGCGACGGCGCGCCAGAGCTCGAGCGGGCCGCCGAAGAGCTCGTAGGCGAGCACGAGCGCGCCGATCCAGACCGCGAGGTACATCCACACGCCCTGGAGCACGTCGGTCCAGTACACGGCGCGCAGGCCGCCCGCCATCAGGTACGCGGCCGCCACCACGAGGAGGACCGCGGTCCCCACGGGAATGGAGATGCGGCCGCCCGAGGCGACGTTGATGATGTAGCCGAGCCCCTGCGCCTGGACCTGGATGTAGAGGATCGTAAAGAGGACCGAGACGATCGCCACGGTCGCGCGCACCGCCTCGGACTCGTAGAAGTCGGCGAGCAGGTCCGCGGGCGTGATGTAGCCGAACGCCTTGCCGAGCGCCCAGATGCGCGTGCCGAGCACGTAAGTGATCGCGCCCACGAGCACGGTCCAGGTGCCGGCGGCCCAGAAACCGACGCCGTGCGTGTAGAAGAAGCCGCCCGAGCCGAGGAAGGCGAACGCCGAGTGGAAGCTCGCGACGACAGTCAGGTAGAGGACGACGAAGCCGGCCTTGCGCCCGTAGAGGAGGAAGTCCTCCAGATCGACCTGCATGCGGCGGTTCGCCAGCACGCCCAGGACGACGGTCCCGAGCAGATACAGGAAGATCAGGCTCGTCGCGATGACCCAAGCTTCCACGCCGGCGTCCCCTCCCTAGACGCCGCGCCGCAGCGCCCAGACGAGCACGCCGATGAGCGCGGTGTAGACCAGGAGCAACACGGCGAAGAAGAACGGCACGCCGAGAACCGAGGGCTCCACGCGGTTCAGCACGGTGTGCGTCACCGGGGGCAGCGCGAGCAGGAAGAGCGCCACGAAGGCGATGGTGGCGGTCCAACCGTCGCGCGTGCGTGGAATCCAATGAGAGCGGCGGCGCGGGTGCATGGCGGGGCGAACATGCGGGCGCGCGTCGACGGGCAGCAAGGTGGTGGCCACCCGGGTGCCTCAGGTAGATTCGCCGGTCCACTGGTCGCAGAGCCCGGAGAGCAACGCATGCACGTCGACCCGATCAGCCGCCGTCAGCTCCTACAGCGCATCGGCGTGCTGGGAGGCTCCTCCCTCATGATCGGCGCGATGGACGCCTGGGGCCTCCGGGGCGCGACTCCAAGGGGCCGACCCGCGCTCTCTGGCCAGCAGCCGACGACGCGTGTGATCGTGCTCGGCGCCGGGCTCTCGGGACTGGTGGTCGGTTACGAGCTCGGCAAGCTCGGCTACGACTACCGCGTTCTGGAGGCCCGCGACATGGTCGGGGGGCTCACATGGACGGTGCGCCGCGGCACGACGCACACCGAGATCGGCGGCGAGCGGCAGGTCTGCGACTTCGACGAGGGCCAGTACCTCAACGCGGGCGCGTGGCGGATCCCGCACACGGACGAGGGCGTCCTCGGGTACTGCAAGGAGCTCGGCGTGCCGCTCGAGGTCTTCATCAACGCGAGCGACGCCAACGTCTTCTACGAGGAAAACCCCGACGTCGGGCCGCTTTCGGGCACGCGCGTGCGGCTGCGCGAGGTGAAGGCCGACCTGTGGGGCGCGACGACCGAGCTGCTCGCCAAGGCGATGGACGCGGGCAACATCGACGTTCCGCTCAGCGAGGAGGACGCGGAGCTGCTCGTCCAGTTCCTCGTGCGCTCAGGCTACCTGGACGACGAGGACCTCCTGTACGTGCCCCCGGAGGCGAGGCGCTCGAGCGAGCGCTACGACCTGAGCGCGCTCCTCCGGTCGGGGTTCTGGGCGAGGGCACGCTCGCTCAACCAGGAGACCGGCGGGCCCGCGCCGCTCTTCCAGCCGATCGGCGGCATGCAGCAGATCCCGTTCGCGTTCGAGCGCGTGATGCCCGGCCGGATCACGCTCCGGGCCGAGGTCGTATCGATTCGCCAGACGGCCGACGAGGTGCGCGTCGTGTGGCGGGACACGCGCACCGGCGAAACGAGCGAGGAGGTCGCCGAGTTCTGCGTCTGCTGCCTGCCGATGTCGGTGCTCGAGGGGATCGACGTAGGCCTCTCTCCGGCGATGGCGCAGGCGGTGAGTGAGACCGGCCAGGCCGACGTCGCCAAGATGGGTCTGCAGATGGCGCGCCGGTTCTGGGAGGAGGACGAGGGCATCTTCGGCGGACACCTCTGGTCGCGGAGCCTCCAGCTCGGCGAGTTCAGCTACCCGTCGAACGGGTACTTCATGCAAAAGGGTGTGCTCCTGGGCTACTACGGAAGCAGCGCGCAGGCGGGGCTCGACCGGATGCCCGTCGCGGGGCGCGTGGAGCATGTACTCGGGCAGGCCTCGAAGGTCCACCCCCAGATACGCGACGAGTTCGAGAGCGCCTACTGCGTCTGGTGGGAGAAGGTGCCGTACAGCCTCGGCGGGTACGGACGGACGCCCTCCGGGGACCTCCTCTCGAGGCTCAGCCGGCCCGACGGCCGGATCTACATGGCATCCGCGAACGCGAGCTCGCAGCCCGCGTGGCTCGAGGGGGCGGTCGAGGCGGGGTGGCGCGCGCTCGAAGCGGTGCACGCGCGGGCGTCCGGGGCGTAGCCTCCACCGCTACCGGACGCTGTCCGGGGCCGCGCTCTCCTGGTAGCGCGCGCCACTCAGGATCCCCCCGAGCGCGTAGTTCCCCTCGTGGCACCCGTACTCGTAGATCCGGTCGTCGAACCTCCTGAACGGTACCTGGCCGCCCCACGGCTCGCTGTACGTGCGCGGGTCGTCCATCCTGAACTCGTAGAGGATCGTCTCCTCGTCGGCGCGGAAGAAGCGCTCGGTCAGGACGAGGTCCTCCGAGTGGAGGATCTTGTCCTCGTAGTCGCCGATGGTCTGGTTGGGGTGGATGTTGGTGGTCTCCACGACGAGCGTGTCACCAACCCAATGCCCCCACGAGTCGCCGAACCAGGGCCGGATGTGAGGGGGTAGGCGGTCGAGCTCCCCGAGGCGGATGACGCGGATGTCGTTGATCATCTCCGCGTGCAGTACCACGTGGTCGGCGTTCTGGACGATCGTGAAGTTGTTGTTGTAGCCGTTCGTGGGCGTCATGGGAGATCCGAGCACCCCCGTCGGGCTCGAGCCGTAGTAGATGATGCAGCGCTCGGCGAGCGGCCGGAGCTCGGGATGGTCGTATGCGCCGAAGCCGGCACGGAACTCCTCGGCCGCGCGCTTACGCCGTGCGCCCTCCGGTGACAGTGGCGGGATGTGGCCGTTCTCCGGAAACGTGATGAGAGAGGCGCGGGGCTCTCCGTCCACCACGGCGACGCGGTCTCCCCTGTCGAAGTAGATCTCGTTGTAGCCGCCGACGTTCCCCGGCCGCGGCGGCTCGCGATCGGCCGCGCTCGGCACGAGCCCGCGTTGAACGCGCGAGGCCTCACGGCCCTCGACGCTGTCGACCTGCGAGGGGGTGAAGACGGGGCCGTAGCCGGGGGCACGTTGGAAGGGCGTGAGTGTCGCGTTGCTCCAGTTGCCCTGGAGGTCGGGGTGCCCGTCGGGCGTGCGCGGCGCGACCCACTGCTGTGCCGACACCGCCGTGAACAGCCCCGCGGCGACGGTCCCAAGGCAGGCCGCGAGGATCGGGGTCGCGTATCTCATGCTCGTCTCCTGTTCCGCCCGTGCCCGCGCCAGACAATAAGATGCGTGCCCACGGACGCGCCACTCGTCTGTCCCCCATCGGGGACACGCCAGCGACCGGCGACGCCCGCGTCTGACAGCATAACTACAAGCAGTTCATAGGTTTGCGAGGAGCGCTCGCAGCAGGCACACCTCGTGCTTGAATGACGGGTGACACTCACGGGAGGGGGACCATGGGACATCCGGCGATTCGACGGATGGTGTGGTGCGTAGTGCTGGCGGCGGCGGCGGTCGCGGTGGCCCTGGCTGCGGCGCCGAGCCTGGGTGCGCAGGAACGGGAGGCGCCGCGCGGGTTCCTGGGATTGAGCTTCGTCGCGGGCGATCCGGTGGGCGACCTGAGCGCCTTCTTCGATCGGGGCTTCGGCGCGCAGCTCGAGGGGTCGTGGGCGATGACCGAGGACAGCCGCGTGCGCCTGAGGGGCGACCTCGGCTTTCTCGTCTACGGGCACGAGCGCATCCGCTATTGCTACTCGGTCCCGATCGGCTGCCGCGTCGAGGCGGAGCTCACCACGACGAACAACATCGTCTACTTCGGCCTCGGCCCCGAGATCGCGTTCACCGCGGGCGCACTCGAGCCGTACGTGTACGGCACGACCGGCCTCTCCTATTTCGCTACGGTCTCGTCCCTCGACGGCGCCGACGGCGGACCGAGCTGGGCCGAGACGACGAACTACGATGACGTCGTGATGGCCTGGCGCGTCGGGGGTGGCATGCGCCTGCGCGTGAGCAACGGGCGACGGCCGGTCTCCCTGGACTTCGGCGTGGAGCGGCACCAGAACGGAGTCGCGAGCTTCCTCACCGAAGGCGACATCCTGGACAACCCCGACGGGAGCATCACGCTGTTCCCCAACCGGAGTGAAGCGAATCTGGTGACGTTCCGCCTCGGGGTGACGGTGGGGATCGGAGGGGGCAGGCGGGATTGAGCACGCTCAACGCGCCTGGCGCGGGGTGCGCTGTATCGCGAGGAGCGCCTCGCGCACACTGTCGCGGTCCAGCTTGCCGTTGGCGTTGCGCGGAAGGCCCGGCGCCACGTGGTAGACGCGCGGCAGCTTCGCGGTGGTCAGTCGATCCCCGAGGAAGTCGTCGAGAGCGGTGACGAGGTCGGGCGCATCTGGGTCCACGGGCTCGACCCACGCGCCGACGCGCTCGCCCCACTCCTCGTCGGGGAGTCCCACCACGCCGGCATCGCGCACGCCGGGATGGGTGCGCAGCGCCTCCTCCACCTCCGCCGCGTCGACGGTGACGCCGCCGCTCACGATCCTGTCCATCCTCCGCCCGGTGACCCATAGATCGCCGTCAGCGTCGAGCCGGCCGAGGTCCCCGGTGTGGAGCCAGCCGTCCTCGCCGAAAAGCGCGTCGTCGCTCGCGATGTAGCCGCTAGCGAGCGTCGCGCCGCGCACGAGGATCTCGCCGTCGTCCGCGACGCCGAGCTCCACTCCGGGTAGCGCCGAGCCGACCGTGCCTGGCTTGCGGCGTACGACGTCGGGCGGAGCCGTTGCGACCTGCGACGTCGCCTCGGTCAGACCGTAGGTGAGCGCGAGCGGCCACCCCGCGTCGAGGGCGCGAGCAACCAGACCGGCGGGTGCGGCCCCGCCGCCGACCAGTACGCAGCGGAGCGACGGGGGCGGCGGCGCACCGCCTCGAACGTCGAGCAGCCGGACGAGCTGCGTCGGCACGACCGAAAGGTGCGTGACGGTGACGCCCGGCGGCGCGCCTCGACCGTCGACGAGCGCGGCAGCGGCGACGGCCTCGAGCGACCCGACGGCCACGAGGCGCGAGCCGAGCAGAAGCGCCCGCGTGACGAGCGCCAGCCCGCCGACGTGCGCCGGCGAGAGGGACGCGAGCCAGACGTCCTCGGCGCCGAGCGCGAGACGCTCGGCCGAAGCGCGCGCGCTCGCCTCGAGCGCGTCGAAGGTGAGCGCGACGCCACGGGGGCGCCCCGCCGTCCCAGACGTCCAGAGCACGGCCTGCGCGCCGCCGGCCACCCCCGCCAGCACTCGGCGCGCGGCGTCGCGCTCGGTCTCGGTGAGCCGCGAGGAGAGGGGCGCAGGCGTGGCCCCCACGCGCCAGAGCGCGAGCAGCGTGACGATGCCTTCGAGGTCCGCGTCGAGGACCACCGGCACGACCTCGCCCGGGCCGTGCCCGACGGCGTCGAGGTCGGCGACGCGCTCGTCGACGCGCGCGGCGAGCTCCGCGTACGTCCACGCGCCCTCGGCGTCCCACAGGACGGTGCGGTCGGGCGGCGCGGAGACGCGGGCGAGGACGTCGACGACCATCAGCCGAGCGCGAGCCCGAGCGCGAGCAGCCCGCCGTAGAGCGCCAATACCCGCGCCGTGCCGCCGAGCGCGGCGATCAGCGCTCCTGGCTCCGTGGCCGTCATCGCCGCGCGGAGCGGCGACACACAGAGGGGAGCGACGAGCAGCGCGGCGAGCGACGTCGGGGGCCAGCCGAACACGGCAACGCCAACGGGCGGGACCGCTGCGGCCGCGACGAGCAGGAGCGCGTACTCGGCCCTCGTGCCCGCGCGGCCGAGTCGCACCGCCAATGTGCGCTTCCCCGCCCGCGCGTCGGTCTCGATGTCCCGCAGGTTGTTCACGACGAGGAGGGCGGTGCTGAGCGCGCCGAGTCCCGCCCCGGCGAGGAGCGCGTCCGCGGACCATGAGAGCGCCTGCACGTAGTACGTGCCACCCACCGCGACGAGCCCGAAGAACACGAAGACGAAGGCATCGCCGAGGCCGTGGTAGGCGAGCGGGAACGGCCCGCCCGTGTAGAGGACGGCGCACGCGAGGGACGCGAGGCCGATCCAGACGATCGGCCATCCGCCGACGGCGACCAGGTACGCGCCCGGCAGCATCGCCGCGGCGAGCACGACGATCATCCCGCGTCCAACGGCGGCCGGCGGGAGCAACCCGGCCTGGGTCACGCGCAGCGGGCCCACGCGATCGGCGGTGTCGCCGCCGCGCACGAAGTCGTAGTAGTCGTTCGCGAGGTTCGTGCCGATCTGGATGAGGATCGCGCCGAGGAGCGCGGCCGCGGCCGGTCCGGGCGCCAGCGCGGCGTCGTGTGCGGCCAGGCCGGTCCCCACGAGCACGGGTGCAACCGCGGCCGTGAGGGTCCTCGGTCGCGCCGCGATGACCCAAGCGCGTGTGCGCGTGACGTCGCGCGTCAGCGCCACTCGCGGATCACGCGGGTGCCGATGATCGAGTCGAGCTGCGGGTAGCGCCGGCGCAGGTACTCGTTGCCGAGCTGGGCGATCGAGTCCTGCATGGGCGGATCCTCCGTGTACGCCGCGTAGAACCCGTCGATCACCTCCGCGCCCCTCTCGATGCGTCCGATCGGCGGATACCCCGCAACGCCGCCGGCCACGACGTCGTCGAGGCGCTGGTTGTCGACGGTGTTGACGAAGAGCGTGAACGATCTCGTCTCCGGACCGGCGCGCGCGAAGCTCACGGTGCCCCGCGCGTTGCTCGCCACCGTGGGCTCGTCAGCGATCGGACGCTCGTCCCAGATCGAGTCGAGCGCGGGGTCGCCCGAGAAGCCCCACTGGGCGACGAAGCCGGGCACGACCCGGTAGAAGCGCGCGCCGGCGTAGAAGTCGTTGCCCACGAGGTGGTACGCACGATCCACGCCGAGCGGCGACCACTCGCGATGCATCATGACGTCGAACGCCCCCTCGCTCGTGAGGACCTCCACGAGGAAGGAGTCGGGGGCCGCGACCGCGAGCATCGCGGGCGTGGGCTCCCAAAGCGCGCCGTTGGGGCCGCACGCCGTGGCGAGGGCCGCCGTGGCGAGGGCGGCCGTGGCGAAGGCCGCGAAGCCGACGCGCTGCGCGACGCCCCGGCGCTGGGCCACCCCGCTCACCACGGGAGCCACGGGTACTTCTTGAAGCTCGGCTCGCGCTTCTCCACGTAAGCGTTCCTCCCTTCCTGCCCCTGCTCGGTCATGTAAAAGAGCAGGGTCGCGTTGCCGGCAAGCTCCTGGATGCCCGCCTGTCCGTCGAGCTCCGCGTTGAAGGAGCTCTTGAGCAGCCGGATCGCGAGCGGGCTCTTGGTGAGGATCTCCTGCGCCCACTCCCACCCCTCCTGCTCCATCTCCTCGAGCGGCACCACCTTGTTCACCATCCCCATCTCGTAAGCCTCGGCGGCCGAGTACTGGCGGCAGAGGTACCAGATCTCCCGCGCGCGCTTCTGCCCCACGTGCCGGGCGAGGTAGGCGGAGCCGAAGCCGCCGTCGAACGACCCGACGATGGGTCCGGTCTGGCCGAAGACGGCGTTCTCGGCCGCGATCGTAAGGTCGCTGACGACGTGCAGGACGTGCCCGCCGCCGATCGCGTAGCCGGCGACGAGCGCGATGACCGGCTTCGGCATCGAGCGCATGTAGCGCTGGAGCTCGAGCACGTTCAGTCGGGGGACACCCGCGCTCCCGACGTAGCCGGAGTCGCCGCGCACTCTCTGGTCGCCGCCGGAGCAGAACGCCCACTTCCCGTCCTTGGCGGGGCCGTTTCCGGTGAGGAGCACCACGCCGATGTCGGAGTCCTCGCCGGCGTCGCGGAAAGCCTCCTGCATCTCGAGCAGGGTGTCGGGGCGGAAGGCGTTGCGCACCTCCGGCCGGTTGAAGGCGATACGCGCGACCCCGCCCGACTTGTGGTAGGTGATGTCCTCGTACCGCTTCACTTCCTTCCAGTCCGGCTTCGTCATCGGGGCTGGTTCTCCCGGCGGATGGGTGCTAGGGCTTCGCGGACACGCTCGCCGACAGCGGCGACGACCTCCGCGTGGCGGCGGCGGTTGGCGACCCGCTCGCTCCTCACGCGGAGGATGGTGGTCCGGCCGGCACCAATGGCGGCTTCGAGCGCGGCACGCAACTCGGGGACCGCCACGTCGGCGACTTCGAGCCCGTACAGCTCGGCGGCCCGGACGAGGTCGAGGCCGTGCGGCGTCGCGAAGTACGTCGTGAACTCGGGCTCGTGCTCCGCGATGGGCAGCGCGTGGAAGATCCCGCCTCCGTCGTTGTCCACGAGCACGAAGACGACCTTCACGTCCTTCTCCCGGCTCCACAGGAGGCCGTTCTGGTCGTGGAAGAACGCCAGGTCGCCGAGCACGCACACCGTCGGCCCGGAGCGCCGCGAGGCCACGCCGAACGCGGTCGAGACGATGCCGTCGATGCCGCTCGCACCCCGGTTGCCGAGCACGAGGAGCGGCTCGTCGCGTGGGTGTCCGAAGGCGTCGAGATCCCGCACGGGCATCGAGCTCGACACGAAGACCGTGCCTTCCGGGGGCGCGGCCGCGCACACCTCGGCCCACACGTCTCCCTCGTGCGGCTCGCCCGCGGCGCTGGCGATGCCCTCGAGCGCCGCGCGTTCGGCGGCCCGCCACCGGCCGTTCCAATCGTCGGACGCGACGCTACCGACCCGCGCGGCGAGCGCACTCAGCGTATCCGCCGGGTCCGCCCGTACATAGCACGTCGCGGTCGACGAGTGGTCCTTCCAGCGACCACCGCCGTCGATCACCACGTGGCTCACGCCGTTGTGGTGGAGCATCCACTCCACGAGCGTGGCCGACGTGGGTGACGCGCCGACGCGCAGGATCACCGACGGCTCGAGCTCCACGACGGCCGTCGGGTCGCGGAGGATCAGGTCGTACGCCGACACCACGTGCGCCCCCTCGGCGGGCCCGTAGCGTGCGCCCGAGAGCGCGTCGGCGAGCACCGGGTACCCGGTGCGCGCCGCCAGAGCGGCGACGGCGGGCCCCACGCGCCCCGGGTCCGGAGTGGGCCCGGCGACGATCACGCCGCACGGGGAGTCGAGGAGCTCGGCCAGGACATCGAGATCCGCGGGGGCGGCGGCGCGTCGCCCGGTGGAGAGCTCCACGAACGGCGAGCCGTCCGCGCGCCCGGCGAAGGCGAGCGGGTGCTCGCGCGTGAAGCCGTCCGGGGGCTCGACGGGCTCGAGGGGCTTATCGAAGGGGAAATTCACGTGCACCGGCCCCGCGGGCGGGCCCAGCGAGGCAGCGACGGCCCGGCAGGCGAGCGTGCGCAGGTGACGCAGCTCGGGTCCGCCGAGGACCGGCGACGGCACGTCGAAGAACTCGCGGGCGTGACGGCCGTAGAGCCGGAGCTGGTCGACGGTCTGGTTGGCGTCCGCGCCGCGTAGCCGTGGCGGCCGATCGGCGGTCACCATCAGCAGGGACACCTCGCTCTCGCTCGCCTCGATGACCGCCGGGAAGGCGTTCGCGGCGGCCGTCCCCGACGTGGTGAGCATCACGGCCGGCGCACCAGAGGCCTTACCGACGCCGAGCGCGAAGAACGCGGCCGAGCGCTCGTCGAGGTGGACGCGGAGCCGGAATCGCCGGTCGCGCGCGAACGCGAGCACGAGGGGCGTCGAGCGCGACCCAGGAGCGAGGACCACGTCGCGAACGCGCATCCGGGCGAGCTCGTCCACGAAGCTCCTCGCCCACACTGTGTTCGCGGCCCCGCGGCTCATGCCCCCCGTCGCGGCCGCGTCTCCGGACGCACGCCCCTCTCGGCCCGGAGCTCGAGCTCGGCACCGCCGGCGGCGAGCGCCTCCAGCATCGGCTCGAACTTGATTGCCGTCTCCTCCCACTCGAGCGCAGGCACCGAGCCCTCCACGAGCCCCGCGCCGGCGAAGAGCCGCCAACCCGAGCCCGTGGCGACGCCCATGCGCAGCGCTGGCACGAAGATGCCGTTCCCCTCGGCGTCGAAGAAGCCGACAGGGCCTGCATACCACCCGCGCTCGAATGGCTCCTCCTCGCCTAGGAAGGCCATCGCGGAGTCGCGCGGGAGACCACAGACGGTCGGGGTCGGATGCAGGAGCCGCAGAAGGTCGAGAATCCCGACGTTGGGCGGGACGCTCGCGCGGATCTCCGTCTCGAGGTGCTGGATGCGCGCCAGCGTGAGCACGTGCGGCTGCGGGTCGGTGCGGATCTGATGCGCGACGGTCCCGAGCCGGGCGACCATGTCGTCGAGAGCGATCCGCTGCTCGACCCTGTCCTTTTCGCTCGCGAGGAGGCGGGCCGCGAGCTCGGCCTGCTCGCGCGCAGTCTCACCGCGGCGGATCGAGCCGGCGACCGCGGTGGCGTGGAAGACGCCGTCGCGTAGCGTAGCCACGGTCTCGGGCGCGGCGCCCACGATCGCAGACCCGGGGATCGGCTCGAAGAAGAAGACGTAGCTGCCGCGATTGACGCTCCAGAGGTGGGAGACGAGGTCGATGGGGTCGACCCCGCCGTCCAACTCGATGTCGAGGGTGCGCGCGAGCACTGCCTTCGAGACCCTGCCGCTCCGGATCGCATCGAGCGAAGTTCGGACGGCATCCTCCCAGCTCGTCCGGTCGGTGGCCCCGCCCCGGCCCGCGACGGGCACTGCGGCGCGCGGCGACGCGTCGCTGAGCGCGGTCAGCTCTGCGCGCAGGGCCTCGGCGCGATGGCGCAGCCGCACGAACGTCTCCTGACCCGCGCCCGGCTCGACGAGCGTGCGTACCCGCAGCCACGCGTCACCCGAGCCCTCGCCCTCCAGCTCGAATACCGGCACGTGGAAGAGCCAGCCGGGGAAGTCCTGCCAGACGCCCGCGGCGACGTGGTCCGGCCGGAAGGAGAAGCCTCCGTAGTAGCGCACGCGCGGCGCGCGGGCGGTGCTCTCCGGGATGAACGGCTCGAGCGCGAGCGCGTGCGCCGCCGTCGCGACCTCCTCGAAGCGGTCGACCGAGGGGTCGCCCCCGCCCCGCAGCTCGGCCACCACGCCGCGGTGCGCCACCCACCGGTCGCCCTTCGCCCAAAAACCGCGCTCCTCCCCCTCCGCGTGGCGGAGGAAGGTCTCGGGCCGGAGGTCGGGCGCAGGGATGGTCACAGTCGCGAGACGGGCCGTGCTGGATCGTGGCGTCATGGCGCGCAATATAATCAGCGCGTCCACGCCGCTCATTCGCTATCTTGGCGCGACTTGCCGACACGTCCAGGAAACGTGATGAGCAAAGGCGCTTGATGAGCAAAACCGAAAGGCCTCGAAAGTCCTCCATCGCGTCCGTCCCCCCGCTCTCCTGGCCTCCCCCGGGGCTGGAGCGCTTCCAGGGTGGCGTCTGGCGGGTGATCGCGGTGAGTTGGATCGGCAGCCTCGTCCTCGTCCTCCCGCTGCTTTGGGCCCTGGCGGTCGAGCAGCCGTTCTACAGCCTGGGCCCGTTCGAGGAGGCGTGGGAGCTCGGCCTCGGCATCTCGGCGATCGGCGCGGTGCTGGTCGTGGTCGCCTTCGGCCTCCTCCTGGGGATCCTCCGGCAGGCGGCCCACGCCGCGGAGATGGGGTACGGCGTGCTGACAATCCTGGAGGTGGCGTGCGACTCCCGCCACGACACGGGGTTCCTCATCCAGGGCAAGCGTCACTTCTCCTCGCTGGATCCGGAGAGCCTCGCCGGGGTCGTCCGCGCCCGCCTCCACGGCGCCGCGCTCACCCTGGCCGGGGCGCTGTGGCTCATCGTCGGCTTCGGCCTCGCCGTCCTCCTCGCGGCACGCGGGTTCGTGACTCCGTCCGGCATCTGGCTCGTGACGCTCGGCCCGACGCTGGCCGCCGCCGGTATCGGTATCTGGCTGCTCGTGCGTCAGAACAGCGCGGTGCGCGCCGCCCGGGGTGTGTGGGATGCGCAGGAGGGCGCCGACCGGGTACGCGCCGAGTCGACGGCCTGGTCCGAGCGGCTCGAGCAGTCGGGCGACTCGGTCGTGTTGGGCGCCGGCGCGAAGGGCGAGGCGGCCCGTTTTCGCACGGGCGTCGCCGTCGTCGCCGCGCTCTTCGTCATCGGCTTCCTCCCCACCATGACGATCGCCGTGACCACCGCCGTGGGCCCGATTCTTGCAGAGATCGCGGTGCCGTCGTTCCTGTCGGTGCAGGAGATGGCCGGCGCGGCCGAGGCGCTGCGCCGCTATCGCGTGCCTCGAGATCCGTCGATCACTCCGGCCGACGCGGGCAGGGCGCTCCAGGACCTCGCGTTCGTCGGGGCGTCCGTCTCGCCGGAGGCGTGGGAACGCGGGCCGTCGACGCGCTACGGCCAGGGGTGGTTCCCCGACCCGGACTACTTCCCCGATCCGTTCTCGGAGACCGTCGCCGCCGACCTGATCACCCGTGCAATGGACGACTTCAGCGAGGCGGAGCAGGCCGCGCTCCGCCAGGCGGCCCAACACCCGGCGCACGCCGAGTTCCGCCTGCTCGCCCAGGCTGAGCTCGTCGATGTGGTCAGCGGGCGCTGGGTCCTACCCTTCCCCGACTCACTGACTTTCCAGGACCTTCCCTGGCCGCGCTTCCCCGCGTTCCGGACCGCCGCGTTGGCGCGGGTCGCGAAGGCGTCCGTGGAGGCCTCGACCGGCCAGTCCGCAGAGGCGGAGGCTACGCTCGGAGATCTCGTCTCGACCGGGTTCCTGCTCATCGACCAGGGTCCCACGCTCATCGACAATCTCATGGGCGTCGTGATGGTGAACATGGGGGGCGACGCGCTGGAGGCGTTCTACCGCCGCGTGGACCGGCCCGAGGACGCGGATGCGCTGGGACTCGCGCGGTCGGCCGCAACCGCCTCCGCGCGCAAGTCGAGAGCCGGCCTCGCTCGCGAGGACATCCACTCGCTCCTGCAGGGCGTGCCCGACCTGGTGGAGACCGAGGAGGCCCTGCGCGGGCTCAGGTGGGAGTACTTCGCGACGTTCAACATGCTCGCGCCGTGCATCAACCTGCACAAAATGGTCTTCGGCCCGGACGCGATGTACGACGAGTGGCGCGAGCGAGCCCGCGACACGCTGGTGCGTGTCCCGGGCGAGCGCGACCTCTTCGACCTCGCCGAGAGCGGCGTGCTGGGGTCGGGCGGCCAGGAGCTCCAGGGCTTCTTCGCGCGCTTCCTGAGCCTCACGCTCGGGAGCGGCGGGGCGCCGGGAAGCTGCGCGTCGCTCATCGCGTCGCTCCAGTAGTCAGCCTTCCAGCCAGCCCTTCCAGCCGGCCTCGTCGAGCCCCACGCTGAGCCGGCTCCCGCTCCGCACGAGCGGCATCTTCAGGATCCGCGGCTCGTCGCACGCGATCTCCAGCCAGCGCTCGTCGCCGTAGTACGACGTCTGGAGCCCGAGCGCCGCGAAGCGCTTGGCGGACCGGTCGATGAGCCGCTCCTCCCCGAAGCGGTCGAAAAAGCGGCGGAGCTCGCCAGGTGACGGGCTCCGCTGCTCGAGGTCGACGAAGTGGACCTTGATGCGGCGCTCCTTGAAGAAGCGGAGCGCCTTGCGCGTGTCGGCGTCCTTCTTGACGCCGAAGATCTGGACTTCCATGCGCCGAAAGATATTAGTCCGTTCGTCATGGACGCCCAGCTCGGTCTT
>Ga0214472_10001917_pt1 | contig 22580 bp, 19 predicted proteins | sample RVTome_6_FD_207662 | JGI IMG/M metagenome (GOLD analysis project Ga0214472, IMG submission 207662) | Soil microbial communities from uranium-contaminated site in the Upper Colorado River Basin, Wyoming, United States - RVT140D175 | ecosystem: Environmental > Terrestrial > Soil > Contaminated >...
AGGCTATGTGCTTGCGCAAAAACCCGCCCTTTAGCAGAAACCCGCCCTTTAACAGCCTCTGCTCTGGAAATCAGCAGTACCTGATTTGCCCGAAGGCCGTCAGGGGTTTCACCTGTTCCGCCTTTGCCCTGTCAGCCTTAATCTCGTGCTCAGAAGTTGTTGCACTGCACAAAAAAGCGTCAAACGGACTTTCATTTGAGCAGCTACGGATTTGGTCTCCTGAAGGTTAGCAGGGAAGTATGCAGATCCAACATCCTGAAATAAAACGAAAATTAAAAAATTCTTAAAGCTGGCACGGTTCCTGCTTTGCTATAGGCAGTTCCAGAATAGGAACAAGAGAACAGGCGTCCAATGCCGGGCGCATCAGGCAAAGCCGCCAAACTTGATTCGCAGCCCTTCCCTCCCGGGACGCGAACGCTGGTTTGGCGGCTTTTTTTTGTTTCAACAGGGATAGCTCCGCCGCTTGAGAGGGCTAGCCGGTCCGGTAAGCCGGACCGGCCTGGCTCAGGCAGGCGAAGCATCAGACAGGAGACGGGATTTGGCACAGATGGGAAAGACCGGAAGATGGCTTGCCGCAGGTCTTGCGGTCACGATCTCGGCGCTTACCGCCTTTTCGGCAGGCGCGGAAATGCTGGATGTCGAAAAGGATGAGCTCAAGTTCGGCTTCATCAAGCTGACCGACATGGCGCCGCTCGCCATTGCCTACGAAAACGGCTATTTCGAGGACGAGGGCCTGTTCGTCACCCTCGAGCCGCAGGCGAACTGGAAGGTTCTGCTGGACCGGGTGATTACCGGCGAGCTCGACGGCGCCCATATGCTGGCCGGACAACCCCTGGCGGCGACCATCGGTTTCGGCACCAAGGCGCACATCGTGACACCCTTTTCCATGGACCTGAACGGCAACGGCATTACCGTCTCCAATGAAATCTGGGCGATGATGAAGGAGCATATCCCGCACGAGAACGGTAAACCGGTGCATCCTATCAAGGCAGATGCCCTGAAGCCCGTCGTCGATAAGTTCAAGGCGGAGGGCAAGCCCTTCAACATGGGCATGGTCTTCCCGGTCTCGACCCATAATTACGAGCTGCGTTACTGGTTGGCCGCCGGCAGGATCCATCCGGGCTTCTATTCGGCCACCGACGTTTCCGGGCAGATCAAGGCCGACGCCCTGCTTTCGGTGACGCCGCCGCCGCAGATGCCCTCGACGATGGAAGCCGGCACGATCCACGGCTACTGCGTCGGCGAGCCCTGGAACCAGCAGGCGGTGTTCAAGGGCATCGGCGTGCCGGTGGTGACCGACTACGAGATCTGGAAGAACAATCCGGAAAAGGTCTTCGGCCTGACCAAGGAATTCACCGAAAAGAACCCGAACACCACGCTTGCTCTGACCAAAGCCCTGATCCGGGCGGCCAGGTGGCTGGACGAGAACGACAACGCCAACCGCTCCGAGGCGGTGGAGATTCTGGCGCGCTCCGAATATGTCGGTGCCGATGCGGAAGTCATCGCCAATTCCATGACCGGTACCTTCGAGTACGAAAAGGGTGACAAGCGCGACGTTCCCGACTTCAACGTCTTCTATCGTTACTACGCGACCTATCCTTACTATTCCGACGCCGTCTGGTATCTCACCCAGATGCGCCGCTGGGGTCAGATCACCGAGCACAAGGACGATGCCTGGTACGCCGAGACCGCGAAGTCGGTCTACCTGCCGGACGTTTATCTGAAGGCAGCGAAGCTGCTGGTCGATGACGGCTATGCCGACAAGGCGGAGTTTCCCTGGGACAGCGACGGTTACCGGGCTCCGACACCAGCCGCCGACATCATCGATGGCATTGCCTATGACGGCAAATCCCCTAACGCCTACATCGACTCGCTGTCGATCGGGCTGAAATCGAAAGAGGTCGTCAGCGGCAGCAGTGTTGTGGGCGGCTGAAGCGAAAGATGAAAGGGCCGGCGCCAGGTCCGGCCCTTTCAGACCACACCGGAAAATCTGAGCCCGGACAACTGAGTAAGGATCAAGACATGGCAAACGCCAGCGACGCCATTGTTTCCATGAACGAGACTGCGAAACGTGAAAGAGTTTTTGCGGCGATCAGCAAGTCCAGCGGATGGCTGGACGCGCTGGGATTTTCCTGGCTGACGCCGATCCTGCGCATGATTGCTGGTGACAATCCGCGCGCGCAGCTGAACGAACTCACCCGGGTTCTGGTGATTCCACTGCTCGGCATTGCACTGTTCCTGGCTGCCTGGAGCATTCTGGCGCCGCAGGTTCAGACTTCGCTCGGCGCGGTTCCCGGACCGGCACAGGTCTGGGAGCAGGCCGGCAATCTCTGGGACGATCATCTGCGGGAACGCGGCAAGGCCTCGGCTTTTTATGATCGTCAGGACACACGGAATGAAAAGCTGATTGCCGCGGGGAAGGGAGATAATGTCAAATATCGCACCTACACCGGCAAACCGACCTACCTCGATCAGATCCTCACCTCGCTCTTCACCGTCGGCCTCGGCTTTGTCTTCGCCACCTTTATCGCCGTCCCGCTTGGAATCGCCTCCGGACTTTCGCGGACATTCAGCGGAGCGATCAACCCGCTGATCCAGATCTTCAAACCGGTGTCACCGCTGGCCTGGCTGCCGATCGTCACCATGGTGGTCTCTGCGCTCTATGCCGATGCAAGCGACCTCTTTCCGAAGTCGATGCTCATTTCCGCCGTCACCGTCACGCTCTGCTCGCTCTGGCCGACACTGGTCAACACGGCGCTGGGCGTGCTTTCGGTGGACAAGGATCTGATGAATGTCGGACGGGTGCTGCAGCTGCCTACCTCCAAGACCATTACCAAAGTTGTACTTCCCTCGGCGCTGCCGCTGATCTTTACCGGATTGCGTCTGTCGCTGGGCGTGGGCTGGATGGTGCTGATTGCTGCCGAGATGCTGGCACAGAATCCGGGCCTGGGAAAATTCATCTGGGACGAGTTCCAGAACGGCTCATCGCAGTCGCTGGCCAAGATCATGGTTGCGGTGCTGACCATCGGCATCATCGGCTTCATGCTCGACCGTCTGATGTATGCGCTTCAGCGCGCTTTCACCTACTCGGCCAATCGTTGAGGAGGCGGGCATGAGCATTCTTGAAATTTCGGGTCTGTCAAAGCACTACGGCAAGGGCGAAAGCCGCAGCAAGGTGCTGAGCGACGTCAACCTGAAGGTGGAAGAGGGCGAGTTCATCGCGATCGTCGGCTTTTCCGGCTCGGGCAAAACCACGCTGATTTCCGCGCTGGCTGGACTGATCGAACCCGACCGGGGCGGGGTCATCTTCAGGGGCAAGGAAATCCGGGGGCCGGGGCCGGAGCGCGGCGTTGTCTTCCAGTCCTATTCCCTGATGCCCTGGCTTTCGGTCGAGGGCAACGTTTCGCTCGCGGTCGACAGCGTATTCAAGAAAAAATCCAGGGCTGAGCGCGCCGCTATTGTCACCAACTACATTGATATGGTGGGTCTGACCCACGCTCGCGACCGCAAACCGGCGGAGTTGTCTGGCGGCATGCGCCAGCGGGTGGCGGTTGCCCGTGCGCTGGCCATGCAACCCGAAGTTCTGCTGATGGATGAGCCGCTCTCGGCTCTTGACGCTCTGACCCGCGCCAAGCTTCAGGACGAGTTCGCGGCGATCTCCCTGAAGGAAAAGAAGACCATCATCCTGATCACCAACGATGTGGATGAGGCGATCCTTCTGGCCGACCGGATCATTCCCCTGAAGCCGGGACCGGACGCAACGCTGGGACCGGAGTTCAAGGTCGATCTGCCGAAACCGCGGGACCGCTCGGCGATGAACAGCAACGCCGACTTCATCAGACTGCGCGCCGCCGTCACCGAATATCTGATGGAGATCGGGGCGGAACGCGGTGCTGATTTCGAGCGCGATATCGTGCTGCCCAATATCGTGCCAATCACTCAGAAGCAGGTGGCTCTTCCCGATGCCTATGTGCGCGCGGCGGAATCCCTCAAGGAACAGCGTTACCTGCAATTCAGTCAGCTGAAGAAAGTCTACCCGACGCCCAAGGGGCCGCTCGCGGTCGTGGACGGTTTCGATCTCAAGATCAGGAAGGGCGAGTTCGTCACCCTGATCGGGCATTCCGGCTGCGGCAAGTCGACCGTGCTTTCCATGGTGGCCGGTCTCAACGAGATCACCCAGGGCGGGATCATTCTGGACGGCCAGCATGTGGTCAAAGCCGGACCGGACCGGGCGGTGGTGTTCCAGGCACCCTCGCTGATGCCGTGGCTGAGCGCCTACGATAACGTCGCGCTCGGGGTCGACCGGGTCTACCCCGACGCGACCGCTGCAGAGCGCAGGGACGTCGCGGAATATTATCTCAGCCGCGTTGGTCTTGGGGACAGCATGCACCGTATGGCGGCCGATATGTCCAACGGCATGAAGCAGCGGGTCGGGATCGCCCGGGCCTTCGCCCTGTCGCCGAAACTCCTTCTGCTCGACGAACCCTTCGGCATGCTCGACAGCCTGACCCGCTGGGAGCTTCAGGATGTTCTGATGGACGTATGGGTGCGCACCAAGGTCACGGCCATCTGCGTCACCCACGACGTCGACGAAGCCATTCTGCTCGCCGACCGGGTGATCATGATGTCGAACGGCCCGAACGCGAAGATCGGCAACATCATGGATGTCGATCTGCCACGCCCGCGCTCGCGCAGGGAGCTTCTGGCTCATGCCGATTACTACGCCTACCGCGAAGAACTGCTCGGGTTCCTCAATGCCTATGAAGGCGGGGCGAACCCCAGCGAAGACCAGCTCCACACCATCCAGCAGAAACGGGCCGCGAGGCTGAAACGGCAACGCGCTGCCGTGACAAGCGCTGCGTGAGGAACCGCATCATGAAACAGAAACTCGTCATTATCGGCAATGGCATGGCACCGGGGCGGATGCTGGAGCATCTGTTCGAAAAGGCGCCGGAGGCGTTCGAGGTTACGATTTTCAACGCCGAGCCGCGGGTTAACTACAACCGGCTGATGCTCTCGCCGGTGCTGTCCGGCGAAAAAGACTATCAGGACATTATCACCCACGATGACGACTGGTACGCCGGTCACGGCGTTACCCTGTACAAATCCGCCCGAATCACCGGAATCAACCGTGAGAAAAAGACGGTCACTTCGGAAAACGGCATCACGGCCGACTACGACAAGCTGGTGATCGCCACCGGCTCCAATCCCTTTATCATTCCCATTCCCGGTCATGATCTGGACGGGGTTCTGGTCTACCGCGATCTGGATGACGTGGACCGTATGCTGGACGCGGCAAAGACCGGCGGCCGCGCCGTGGTCATCGGCGGCGGGTTACTGGGACTGGAAGCCGCCGCTGGGCTTAAAATGCAGGGGATGGAGGTCACCGTCCTGCATCTCATGCCGACCCTGATGGAGCGTCAGCTCGACACCGCGGCCGGTTACCTGCTGGAAAAGGCCTTCCGGGATCTGGGCATCGACGTCATCACCAGGGCCAACACCCATGCAGTGCTTGGCAAAGACGGCCATGTGAGCGGGGTCCGGCTGGACGACGGCATGGAAATCGATGCGACCATCGTGGTCATGGCAATCGGTATCCGTCCCTCGACCCAACTCGCGAAAGAAGCCGGCCTCGACGTCAATCGCGGCATACTGGTCGGTGACGACATGCGTACCTCAGACCCTGAGGTCTTTGCGCTGGGGGAATGCGTCGAGCACCGCGAACAGGTATACGGTCTGGTGGCGCCGCTCTACGAAATGGCGAAGGTACTGGCGGATCAACTGACCGGTGGTACGTCCGCCTACAGGGGATCGGTCACCGCAACCAAGCTCAAGGTCACCGGGATCGATCTCTATTCCGCCGGGGAATTTGCAGAGGGCGAGGACCGGGAAGAGATTGTCCTGCGCGATGCTGCTGCCGGCATCTACAAGCGGCTGGTGCTCAAGAACAACCGGATCATCGGTGCCGTGCTGTACGGTGAAACCGCCGACGGTCCCTGGTTCTTCGATCTGCTGAAAAAGCAGCTCGATATTTCGGAGATGCGCGAAACGCTCGTCTTCGGCCAGTCCTATCAGGGAGGCCCCCCCCTGGACCCTATGGCGGCCGTTGCAGCCTTGCCGGATGATGCGGAAATCTGCGGCTGTAACGGCATCTGTAAATCGAAGATTGTCAATTCCATCACTGAACTCGGCCTGACCGGGGTCGATGGCGTCCGCGCCCATACCAAGGCGTCCGCCTCCTGCGGCACCTGTACCGGTCTGGTCGAACAGCTTCTGGCCTTCACGCTGGGCGACAGCTACACACCCTCCGCCGTGCAGCCCATGTGCGGTTGCACCGATCTGGGGCATGACGAAGTGCGCCACCTGATCAGGGCAAAGGCGCTGAAATCCATCCCTGCGGTGATGCAGGAACTTGAGTGGACGACCTCCTGCGGCTGTGCCAAATGCCGCCCGGCACTGAACTACTATCTGGTCTGCGACTGTCCGGACGAATACGCCGACGACTATCAGTCGCGCTTCATAAATGAACGGGTCCACGCCAATATTCAGAAAGACGGAACCTATTCCGTCGTGCCGCGGATGTGGGGCGGCATAACTTCGTCCGATGAGCTGCGCGCGATTGCCGATGTGGTGGATAAATTCGATATCCCCACGGTGAAGGTGACCGGTGGCCAGCGCATCGACATGCTGGGCATCGCGAAAGAGGATCTGCCAGCTGTCTGGGCCGATCTCGGCAAGGCAGGGTTCGTCTCGGGCCATGCCTATGCCAAGGGCGTGCGCACAGTCAAGACCTGCGTCGGTACCGACTGGTGCCGTTTCGGTACCCAGGATTCGACCGGCTTCGGTGTGCGCATCGAAAAGTTCATCTGGGGATCCTGGACCCCGGCCAAGGTGAAGATGGCGGTGTCCGGATGCCCGCGGAACTGCTCGGAAGCGACCTGCAAGGACGTCGGGGTGATCTGCGTCGACAGTGGCTACGAAATCCACTTTGCCGGGGCTGCGGGTCTCGACATCAAGGGCACCGAAGTACTGGGTCTGGTCCACGACGAAAACGACGCGCTCGAGCACATTGTTGCGCTGGTGCAGATGTACCGTGAACAGGGTCACTACCTGGAGCGCATCTACAAGTGGGCCAAGCGCATCGGCTATGACGAAGTCCGCAATCAGATCCTGCGCGATGCGGAAAAACGCAGAGCCTATTTCGACCGCTTCGTCTTTTCCCAGAAGTTCGCCCAGATCGATCCCTGGAGCGAGCGGGTGTCCGGCAAGGACAAGCACGAATTCAATCCCATGGCGACTCTGACCCTGGAGGCAGCGCAATGAATGTGATGGTTGATAGCTGGGTGAAGATCGGCGTCTTGTCCGACGTGCCCCGGCGCGGTGCGCGCTGCGTCACAAGCGGAGGAATGACGATTGCCGTTTTTCGGACCGCCGACGACCGGGTCTTCGCGCTTGAAGACCGTTGCCCGCACAAAAAGGGGCCGCTCAGCCAGGGCATTGTTCATGACGGCTGTGTCACCTGTCCGCTGCACAACTGGGTCATTTCGCTGGAAAGCGGCGAAGCGCAGGGGGCCGACGACGGCCGCACGCTCAGCTTCCCGGTCCGTCTGGAGGACGATGCGATCCTGATTGACTTCAGACGGGTCAACGAGGCCGGGCATAGCCGATGAAAACCCTGCCGCCGGCCGACTGCGCGATCAAGACGACCTGTCCCTATTGCGGCGTCGGCTGCGGCATTCTTGCAACGCGCGACGAGGCTGGGACGGTTTCGGTGGCCGGTGATCCGGAGCATCCGGCGAATTTCGGTCGCCTTTGTTCCAAGGGGTCGGCGCTGGGCGAGACGATCGATCTCGACGGCCGGATGCTGTTTCCCGAAATCGGCGGCAAATGCGCCTCCTGGGATCAGGCACTGGATCTGGTTGCCGGCAAATTCAGGGACGCCATCGCCGAACACGGACCGGACTCTGTGGCCTTCTATGTATCCGGGCAGATACTCACCGAAGATTACTACGTCGCCAACAAGCTGATGAAAGGCTTCATCGGTTCGGCCAACATCGACACCAATTCCCGCCTTTGCATGGCCTCCAGCGTCGCCGGCCATCGCCGGGCTTTCGGTTCGGATACGGTCCCGGGAAGTTACGAGGATCTTGAAAGCACGGATCTGCTGGTGCTGGTCGGCTCCAACCTCGCCTGGTGTCACCCGGTTCTCTACCAGCGGATTGTGGCGGCGAAAGAAGTCCGGCCCGGCATGAAGGTCGTTGTCGTCGATCCGCGCCGTACCATGACCGCCGACTTCGCCGATCTGCATCTGGCCATCGCGCCGGACGGCGATGCGGCGCTGTTCGCGGGACTGCTGGCATATCTGGACAAGACAGACACCATTGACCACGAATATGTGACGGCGCATTGCAACGGCTTCGACGAGGCTGTGGCGGCGGCATCCGCGCTGAGCCCGGCAGATGTCAGCGCGCAGACCGGCCTCGACGGCGACGAACTGGACGCCTTTTACCGGCTCTTCGCGGCTAGCGAAAAAAGCGTGACGCTTTACAGCCAGGGTGTGAACCAGTCGAGCTGCGGTACCGACAAGGTCAACGCCATCATCAACTGCCATCTGGCGACCGGTCGGATCGGCAAACCCGGCATGGGCCCGTTCTCGGTGACCGGGCAGCCAAACGCCATGGGCGGACGCGAGGTTGGCGGGCTCGCCAATATGCTCGCCGGCCATATGGAGATTGAGCGCGCGGATCACCGGGAGATGGTGCAGCGCTTCTGGCAGTCGCCTGTTATCGCCGGACAACCGGGACTCAAGGCGGTGGATCTCTTCGAGGCGGTGGCAGACGGGCGGATCAAGGCGCTCTGGATCATGGCGACCAACCCGGTGGACAGCCTGCCGGACGCGGACCGGGTCGAGGCCGCGATCAAGACCTGTCCTTTCGTTGTCGTGTCCGACGTTCTGAGAGAAACCGACACGGTGCGCCATGCCCATGTCGCGCTGCCTTCGAGCGCCTGGGGAGAGAAAGACGGCACGGTGACCAACTCGGAGCGCCGGATCTCGCGCCAGCGCCGGTTCCTGCCGCTACCCGGCGAGGTCAAGCCCGACTGGTGGCAACTGGCCGCGGTCGGTAAGCGCATGGGGTACGGTCTGGCCTTCGATTATCCCGATGCTGCGGCGATCTTTCGTGAGCATGCGGCGCTGTCGGCCTTCGAGAACAACGGCACCCGCGACTTCGATATCGGTGCCTATGCCGGCATTGACAGCCGGGAGTTCGACAGTCTGCCGCCCTTTCAGTGGCCGCAGGCCGCAGGGGCACAGAAGGAAGACACGCGGTTTTTCGCCAACGGCAATTTCTATACCGAAGATCGCAAGGCGCGGTTCGTTCCCGTCGCGCCCGAAGTGCCGCGCCGTGTTTCCGGCGACTGGCCGCTGGTTCTGAATAGCGGGCGGGTGCGTGATCACTGGCACACCATGACCAGAACCGGCAAAAGTCCACGCCTTTCGACCCATATCGCCGAGCCCTTCGCCGAACTTCATCCCGAGGATGCGCTGGAGATCGGGGTACGGGATGCCGACCTTGTCCGGGTTTCGAACCCGCAGGGCGAAATCATCCTGCGCAGCCTGGTCTCGCCGCGTCAGCGTAAGGGCTCGGTCTTTGTGCCCATGCACTGGACGGATCAGTTCGCCTCGGCGGCGCGGGTCGATACTCTGGTGCCGGGGATCACCGATCCGATCTCCGGCCAGCCCGCATCAAAGAATGCCGGGGTGCGGGCGGAACGCTTTGGGGTAAAGCTCTATGGCTTTGCCGTCTGCGTGGAAAAGCCGATCCTGGACAAGAAAACCGACTACTGGGCGATTGCCCGCTCACGGGCGGGCTGGCGGGTGGAATTCGCTCATGGCACGGAGATTGAAGACATCGCCGGCTGGGCCACGCGGCTTGCCGGACTGGACGATAGCGGCGATGAGGATACCGCGCAGAGACTGGCTTATCACGACGCCCGGTATGGCCAGCACCGCATCGCCTGGTTCGATGGCGCGAGGCTTCTCGCCGCGGTGTTTGTTTCGCATGGTCCGGTCGCAGTCTCGCGCAGCTGGGCGGCGGAGCAGCTCGCCAGCGAACATGCCGATGCCCAGGCGCGCTTTCGGGTCGTCGCCGGACGCCCCGCCAACGACCGGCCCGATCCTGGAGCCATCGTCTGCTCCTGTTTCTCGGTCGGGGTGAACGACATCGCCGATGCCGTCGTCCGGCAGGGCTGCACCAGCGTCGATGCCATCGGCAAACGGCTGAAGGCCGGAAGCAACTGCGGGTCCTGCCGCGCTGAAATCAGAGGTATTATCGATGAACATCGTGTCCTCGCCGCAGAATAGGGTTTCGCCGGCAGATAAAGCCTCCCGAAAACCACAGCTCAAGGCACCGCAGCGCATGGCCGATCTGGCCAGCCTGCCGGTCTTTTTCACCCTGAACGGCAAGCGGGCCATCGTGGCGGGCGGAAGCAATGCCGCGGCCTGGAAGGCCGAATTACTGGCCGCCAGCGGCGCTGAGGTTCATGTGTTCGCTCAGGATCTCGATCCAGCTTTTGCCGCGCTTCTGGAAAGCGCCGGCGCGACGCGCGTGATTATTCACCACACCCGGCTCTGGGCGCATGAGGACTTCAAGGCAGCCGCCATCGCCGTTGCCGATGCTGCGGATGATGGGGAGGCGCTCGCCTTCTTCGAGGCCGCGTGCGCGGCGGGCGTTCCGGTCAATGTCATCGACAGGCCTGACTTCTGTCAGTTCCGGTTCGGCTCGATCGTCAATCGTTCACCTGTGGTGATCGCTATTTCGACCGACGGCGCGGCACCGGTTCTGGGGCAGGCAATCCGACGCCGCATTGAAACGCTGATCCCTCCGGCGCTCGCCGAGTGGGCCGGGCTGGCGAAGCAGCTGCGCGGCAGAGTTATGGCGCGGCTGGCGCCGGGTCCCCAGCGCCGTGCCTTCTGGGAGCGGCTGGCCGGGCGCGCCTTCGCTGCATCGCCGGATGAATCTTCTGCGGAAGAACTTATCGCAGACATCGACCGGATTGCCACCGGGACGCGACCGAAAGAGGGCAGGGTGACGCTGGTGGGCGCCGGACCTGGAGATGCGGAACTGCTGACCTTGCAGGCGGTGCGCGCGCTGCAGGCGGCCGACATCATCCTGTTCGACGATCTGGTGTCGGACGAGGTGCTGGAACTGGCCCGGCGTGAGGCCAAACGCATGCTGGTTGGCAAACGCGGCGGGCGCAAAAGCTGCCGGCAGGACGACATCAACGATATGATGGTTTCGCTGGCGCGCGCCGGCAAACAGGTCGTGCGGCTGAAATCCGGCGACCCGATGATTTTCGGCCGGGCCGGCGAGGAACTCGCGCGGCTGGACGCCGAGGGCATCGCGGTCTCCGTGGTGCCGGGGATCACAGCCGCTTCCGCCATGGCGTCGCGTCTGGGTGTCTCGCTGACCCATCGCGACTGCGCCCAGTCCGTCAGGTTCGTCACCGGCCATAGCCGGAAAGGCGCCTTGCCCGCGGACATCAACTGGTCCGCCATTGCCGACCCGACGACGACCACGATCTTCTATATGGGAGGCCGGACCGCCGGACAGATTGCCGACACTCTGATCGGGCAGGGCCTGTCGCAAGACACGCCGGTCGTCGTCTGTTGCTCGGTTTCACGCCCGGGCCAGCGGCAATGGCGTGGTGTCTTACGCGACCTGCACAGCGGTATGGCATCGATCGGTTTCGACGATCCGGTTCTGATCGGTATCGGACCGGTGTTTTCGCAAGGCCGCAGCGTCAACGGTGCGAGCATCAGGCATCAGGTGATGAGCTCAGGTGGCGAAGCCATCATGCGTGTGGGGTGACGGCTCCTGCGTCCTCGCCTGTCGAGATACGTCCGAAAGGAGATAGATTCGATGCGCCGGCTTATCTAGCCTGTCGCGCCTAAACGATAATACCAGGTGTGCGCTGTAGATCATGCAGCGTTCTCCCGGTTTTCGGCGAGCTTCGCGTCAACAATCCGGACGGTCTCCTGGATCTCAGGATGGGCCATACCCAGGGACTCCGAGATCAGCTTGATAAGCTTGTCGACGCGTTCGATGTCCGTTGCCCCAGCATACACCGCGCGGGCTGCCGAAGAGGGTTTCAGGAGATTTTCCGCGGCAGCCGCGTACTTGGCAAAGGGAACCATATCGGCAGGATCCGCCCCCTGACGCACAACAACGTCGTTCACGAAATCGCTGATCTCTTTCGATTTGGCCAGGTCGCCGTGAACACTGTCCTTGATCGATCGCGGCCCGTCCGGCGTGATGCAGCGATAGTTTCCAGTGGCCAGCATCGCCCATTTCGCGAAGGGCACGAACAGCGAGTCGAACACGCGGAGTTTGACCGGAACGTCCTTGCCATCGATCCGGTAGGCATCCACATCTGCCTGAAGCGTCTCAAGCATGGCGTCCAGCTTCGGATCGTGAAATTTCGACACCTTGAAGTTCGTGGGCAGGCCGACATGCAGGACGTTGGGCTTTTCGTCCGGCGGCCGGAAGGCCTGCGGATCGGGCGAACAGAGCGTCATCAGCTTCGAATCCAGCCGATCCCAGATGGACGCATCCAGGAACGCATCTCTCAGTTTCGTACAATCAAGCGAAGGAATCCGCTTCAGATATGTCAGCGGCGGCATGTTCATGATTGACATGCAGGCCACGTTTGCAGCGGCGACGCGGGAGAGCAGATCCATAAGAGACGGGTGCGAGTACTGAGGTTCCTGCATGGCAAGGCACACAAGGTCGAAGTCTTCCGGCCGCGCATCTTCGGGGGTGACGGCGTTCGTACGACCGACCAGTGACTGAGAGAAGAAACTGCGGTGTGAGTCTTCATCGCGCAACTTGATGCGCACCTCCGTTCCCTCGGCATTGATGAGCGCCGCTGTTTCGGCGCGGCAAACCAGGGTTACATCATGTCCTGCGGCAGCGAACTTGGATCCAAGCAACGAGCCATAAGAGGCGCCGAGTATCAGGATTTTGTAGGACATTGCGGTGCGTAACTCCCTATTACCGACAGGATCTCATCCGGCAGTTCCCATTGGGCATGTCGTCTTATGACGCTACAGGCCGAAAAACGGGGTCTTCAAGACTTTTTATCGGATTACCGGAACTGTCTCGTTAAATGAAAACCGATCAAATTTTGTGCCAAATAAACAAGTTAAACCATTGAACCTAAGTATCGTAGCCATCAGCCGATCATCACGTATTCGCTGTAAATGGGATAAATATGACAGCTCAGACTGACCATAGGTCCCGTGACAGGGTGCTACAAGACAGTGCGACAATATGCCTTTTGAACAAATCGAAAACATAGTGAAATGACATCAATGTTGCTCGCATGCAATCAATGGTTCAAAGGATGCGCGTCATTATTTAGTTGATTGAAAACGCGTAGTTTTTTTCTGAAGCGTATATTCCACCTACAAAATATCCCACAAAAAGCACGGTCAATAATTTTATTTGGCTATCTTCTCTCGTGCTAGCTGGTTAACGGCGATAATCAAGGGCTTTTCGGCTTTCGCTGGTGGATTTGCGGAGCTTGCCAAGCCGAAGAACGGGTCGCTAAATCTCTCATTTAAAGTGAAGGCGTTTTCGCGGCGCTGTCTTGACAGCGGTTGGGATTTAAAACAATTGTTGTCACCTGATAGTAACAGTCGTCCGTCCGCTGCGCTCCAGGCCCCGATGCACCTGAATTATGCCCGATCAGTCGATGTATCCTGAACGGTTGTTCTGCTCATTGTCCTGGGCATTGGAAGCGGAGATGCACCACTCTTTCGTGAATGTAACAATGAGAGCACGCCAGTTTTCCCGGCCGTGATAACAGCATCTGTCATAATCACCCTGTCACCTGGGGCACCCCGCGCTGCCTCCTGGTTTCGCAACAGCTTCCTTGAACAGCCAACCGGAGAGCTCGGATGAGCGTCGTGCCAACCTGTGATGTTGCAATAGTCGGTGCCGGTCCTGCCGGTGCGGTTGCCGCAAGCATCCTGTCCCGCAAAGGCTATGAGGTCGTGGTGCTTGAGCGCCAGAGCTTTCCAAGGTTCTCGATCGGAGAGAGCCTTTTGCCGCAGTGTATGGAATTTCTGGACGAAGCCGGCATGATCCCCGCGATCGAGGCCGCCGGTTTCCAGCAGAAGAATGGCGCGGCTTTCGACCGGGCCGGAGTTCGCTCGGTTTTTGATTTTTCGGACAAATTTTCGGATGGGTGGTCTTCCACTTTTCAGGTGCAGCGCGCGCGCTTTGACAAAATTCTCGCCGACGAGGCCGCGAACGCGGGTGCCATGGTTCACTATCGCTGTGAAATCGAGGGCATAAAACTGGAGGATGAGTCGGTACGTCTGCAGTTCAAGAACGAGCAGGGGCGTTCCGGCGAGCTGCGCTCTCGTTTCTGTCTGGATGCCAGCGGGTTTGGCAAAACCCTTGCCAAATTGCTTGATCTTGACGTTCCAGGCGAAGGACCTTCAAGGGAGGCAATCTTCACTCATGTGACTGATCGGACGCCGTCACCCGATTTCGACCGCAACAAGATCTTGATTACCGTTCATCCAATTCACCATTTTGTCTGGTTCTGGCTGATACCTTTTTCAGACGGCACTTCGTCTTTGGGAGTCGTCGGGCCCAAGGAGTTTTTCGCCGGTTATACAGGCGATGCGCTGGAAAATCTTCGGACAATCGTTGGGGAAACCGGTCTTCTCGGGGATCTTATGAGGACAGCGGAATATCCGGAATCAGCGCAGAGAGTGACTGGCTATGCTTCACAGGTCTCCCGGCTTCATGGCCCGAACTTCGCTTTGCTTGGCAATGCGAGCGGGTTTCTGGACCCGGTTTTCTCCTCCGGCGTGACGATTGCCTTGAAGTCGGCGTCTCTGGCCGCAGATACCCTCGACCGGCAGCTTCGCGGAAAAACGCCGAACTGGGAGGTTGACTATGCGGCGCCGCTGAGTCTTGGCGTGTCCACCTTCCGGCATTTTGTGTCGGCCTGGTATGACACAAGCCTGCAGGACATCGTTTTGGCACGTTCCGCACATCCGCGGATCAGAAAGATGATTTGTTCGATCCTCGCGGGCTATGCCTGGGATCAGAAGAACCCCTATGTGACTCAAACCCGCCGGCGGCTGAGTGCTTTGGCCGAAATCTGCAGGAACCAGTGATCTGGTGAAGGGCTGCTGATCGTATTTTTGCTTGTTGGCCTGGGAACCGGCATTTTATCGGTTCCGTATTTCCTGGCATATGGAAAAGGTGAACAAGTCTTTGGTTATGCTTCTTGTTATGAAATTTTGAGCGTCTATTTTCACGGCCTGGGAATTATCTTCAGTATCATCCAGTGAGTTTAGAGAGAGCTGCTCCGGTATAGGAAATATCAATTTCTGGTACTTCGCCTTGCAATAGGCCTCAAACAGCGTCCAAAGGCGGTATTGGCCATTCTTCGTCTTCGGCAAAGAATCCGGGTTCTCCGAAATTCCGGCTAATAATCGTCCCATATTCCGACTGGCCGAAGTCTTCTCAACATCAATGCCTATCGGACCAATTTTCGAAATAGCCGCCACCGCAAAATTCTGGCTGTGGCTGATACTGAAAAACCACTCTTCATTCTGCGGGTCGCATGCTGCCCTTGGAGGGCTCTTCTCCGGGATCTCCAAACGCCATGCGGCCGGGGGGATCCGACACGCACGCGACAACAGGGCTCTGGTAAGGGAACGGCCCAACAAACTCTGTTGCTGTCGTAAATCGGTTTTGAATTTTTTACTGTGATGCAGATCTTCGATCTGCGCGCAAAGGTTGATTAACCTATCGCATGCCTGCGTTTGCGTGAAGCCGCAAGCCAGAAGAATCACGTTTTTCCCTCATGATTAGTTGCAAAACGCCCCGGAAAAAATAATAGTAAGTTACGAGGTGGTTTCGCTGACTGTGATAGTGAGCCAACGATAGTCGAATTTGGGGAATGATGAAAATGTTTAAGCAGGTAGCTGTTCTTGTAGTTATGATCCTGGCACTTTCCGGCTGTTTCGGGAGGTCTCAACCTCTTTATGAGGTGCACGATATGCAGGTGCCTGATTCCGCTCGCGGGTTGAGCGATGAACAGTTGACTGCCGCTATTCGGGCAGCCGGCTCCAAGCGGCGCTGGAGCATGGAAAAGATCAACCCGGGTCTGATGCGGGGCACTCTTAAGCTTCGTTCACACGTTGCGGTTGTGGACATCGCCTACAGTAGTGAAGCGATTTCCTTATCTCACAACTCCAGCCAAAATCTGCAGTTTGACGGTACGAATATTCACCGGAATTATAACTTGTGGATAAGAAACCTTGAGTTGGATATCACTGAAAGTCTTCGCGCGGCAGGCGCCAAGTCAAGCTAAGCGTTAAGATAAACGAAGTATTATTGATGCTTTCATTTACTGTTTCCAGCTGGTTCGCTTGGGCTCCTGGTTTGGACGCCCCCGACGATTGGGAACGGCAAGGCAGTAATCCGATCGCTGCTGATCTGAGTACCGTTCCCAACGTCAAGGACCTGCCAATGATGATGCGGCGCCGCTTGAGCCGTCTTGGGAGGATGGCAATGAGAGTGGCGCACGACGCCGGCCAACGTGGCGGAGAAGGAAGACTGGTTTTTTCGTCACGCTATGGGGAAGTCGCGCTGACTGTTGATCTGCTGATCGGCCTTGCGAAAAAGGAGAAACTCTCGCCCACAGCGTTCAGCTTGTCGGTGCACAATGCTCTGGCTGGGCTCCTTTCGATTTACAGGAAAAACAGACTTCCCCACACCGCTATCGCGGCAGGAGAAGAAAGTTTCTGCGCCGGTTTGATGGAAGCCGCTGCAATGCTTCTGGAAGACAGCACAACACCCGTACTGCTGGTCCACTATGACGAGCCGCTGCCTGAATTCTATCGACCGTATGTTGACGATTCAGTCCCGTCGCTGGCGCTTGCGCTGGTTTTGGAGGCCGCGCCTCCTCAGAATGAGGCGCACCTGGATTTCGGGTTTTGCACAAGGGAGCTTTGTATCGTTCGGGACGATACCGATCCTGCGCTTGGCTTTATACGGTTTCTGGCGAAAAACGAGAAAGAGTGGTCATGGTCCGACGCTGACCGCAACTGGTGGTGTCGTCGCAATGCTGCATAGATTGGACTATATCTGGCGCCTTTTTGGTACCGGGCTGTCGTTTGCCATTTTCGGCCTCGGTAGCCTGATTTTGACCGTATTCATCTTTCCATTGGTCGCAATAACATCGCCAAATGAAAGCCTGCGCAAATCCAGAATCCAGCAATTGATCCATTACGTTTTTCGTTTTTATGTTGGGATACTCACTTTTTTAAGAGTTATTGAGTTTAATACTGAAGGCCGCGAGCGTCTGTTGGGGTGTCGAGGCAAACTTATTATTGCCAACCATCCTTCGTTGCTGGATGTCGTGCTGCTGTTATCGATAATGCCGAGAGCTCAATGTGTTGTGAAACACCAGTTATGGAACAGCCGAATTCTCGGAGGGGTTATGCGGGCTGCCGGCTATATCCGAAACGATTTGGACTCGGAAGCCCTGATCGCTCAATGCCAAGACGTCCTGCGGGAAGAAGAAAACATCATCCTCTTTCCCGAAGGGACACGTTCACAGCCGGGTCGCCCGTTAAAATTCAAACGGGGCTTTGCGAACATTGCCACGCTCACTGGAGCCGACTTGCAGCTCGTAACAATCACGTGCCGGCCGACAACTTTGACCAAAGGCGAGCACTGGTACCAGATTCCGGAACAAAGGGCGAAGTTTGATTTGTCGGTGCATAATCAGATAGACGTAAAAGAATATACACGGCGTGAACCACGGCCGCTGGCCGCGCGCAGGCTCACACGTGACCTGGAACAGTATTACGTAGGAAAACTGAGTGTTGGATAACTTGGAACTTGAACTCAAAAGGCTGATTGTCGATGTTCTCAACCTTGAGGATATCGTGCCAGAGGAAATCGAGAGCGAGGAAATGCTCTTCGGCGAAGGGCTGGGGCTTGATTCCATCGATGCTCTGGAGCTTGGCGTGGCAGTTCAAAAGAACTTCGGCGTGAAGATCGACCCTAAGAAAGAGGATGTTAAGACACATTTTGCATCTGTGAGAAATCTGGCGAAATTTATCAGCGATCAAAAAGTGGTGCAGATCCAGTGCTGACACGGGAAGAAATATTGGCGAATCTGAGCCGGTACCTGCAGGAGCTTTTTGAGGTGCCGGCGGAAGCGATCACTATGGATGCCCGTCTTTTCGAAGATCTGGATCTCGATAGTATCGATGCTATCGATCTGGTCATAAAGCTGCAGGAACTGACCGGGAAGAAGATTTCGCCGAAGGAATTCAAGACTGTGCGTACCATCGGCGATATTGTCGATCAGGTGCACCACCTTGTCGCGGCCTAGGCCGCGCATATCATGGATGGTCATGACGATCGTGGGGGTGGCCTATCCCTTCCTCGTCTATTTCGGCCTGAAGGTGTTTTCTCCACTTGTGATGGGCATTGCCCTCGTCGTCTTTCTGTTCATGCGGTGTGTGTTCCAGCTCGCTGACCGAAAGAACAACCTGGAACTTGTGGCGCTTGGACTGTCGGCGACCTGCATTGTCGTGTTGCTGGCTACGGATGCGCATTTGGCCGTGAAGGCCTATCCCATTACCATCAACCTCGGCCTCGCATCCGTATTCGCTTATTCCCTGTTTTTTCCGCCCTGCATCATTGAGCGTTTCGCGCGGTTGATTGAGCCCAATCTCAATGACCGTGGCGTGCGGTACACGAGAAATGTCACCTTGATCTGGATCTGCTTTTTCCTGGTGAACAGCGTGATTTCCGGGTGGCTGGCATTGTATGCCTCACTCGAGCACTGGACCCTGTACAATGGCTTGATCGCCTACATACTGGTCGGCATTCTGTTCGCCGGTGAGCTCGCCGTTCGCCAGTTTGTAAAAAAAGGCCATGTTTCACAGAGATGACATTTATTCCATTGTCCCAGTTGTTGGCTCGAGGCAGAGCCGACGACCACCCAGTCGCGGTTGGGAAGGGGAGAATTTTTCGGTTCCGGGAATTTCAGAATGACGTCCGCCTGAATGCGTCGGTCCTGAAGAGCCGCGGAGAGTCGACAGTTGTCCTGGTGACGGAGGACAGCTACCACTTTTGCGTCGGTCTGCTCGCCATTCTTCATGCGGGGTGCCAGGTTGTCCTCCCCGTAAACGGACAACCAGGAACCCTTGAAAAACATCGGGAGCAGGGCACCACAATTTTATCTGATGTTCAGCCGGAAGGGGATATTTCTTCTCTTGGAATACTGTCAGGGGGAGAGGACTCAGGATCGGCAGATTTCGACTTCGATCCATTGCCCAGCCAGGATCGTTTTATCAGCTTTTATACGTCAGGCTCGACCGGCGCGCCGCAAAGGATCGAAAAGAAACTCGTCCAACTGGAAAAGGAAGCCGAGGTTCTGGAGCGCTACTGGGGTGATGTCGCAGGCGATGCCAGAGTCTTGGCGACGGTGTCGCACCAGCATCTCTACGGGCTGACCTTCAAAGTGCTCTGGTCCCTATCTTCGGGACGACCGTTTTTCTCTGAAACCTTCTCCTTCTGGGAAGCTTTGATTCTGGATCTCGAGGATCCTTGCTGCCTCGTTACGAGCCCGGCCCATCTCAGCCGGATTCCACCTCTGGAGCGCCTGTCCAAAAGCCGGCAACCCCGATTGGTTGTTACCGCTGGAGCGCCGTTGTCCTGGGAGGATGCTCAGCACGCCGAGCAGGTTTTGGGGGGGCTTCCGATGGAAATCTTTGGGAGCACCGAAACCGGTGTTGTCGCTTACCGTTATCAGTCATCCGAAGTGTCCCCCTGGACGGCGCTGGATGTCGTTCAGGCCGCCATCGGAGACGGCGGGGCGTTGAAGGTCAGGTCCGCGTTTCTCGATACGCAGGACTGGTATCAAATGAACGATTTGGTGGCATTTTCCGATGATGGCCGTTTCCTGTTAAAGGGCAGGGCGGATCGCATCGTGAAGCTGGATGGTAAGCGGGTCTCTCTGCCTGAAATAGAAAGCTTTCTTGTCTCCCACCCCTGGATTGATGAAGCAGCTGTTCTGGTGCTCGATGACGAACGCGGCTCTTTGGCCGTTGTAACCTCTCTGAGCGCGGAGGGACAAGCTCTGAGGACACAAAAAGGCAATTTCCGTTTCGGCCGGCAGCTTCGTGATGAGATGCGGCCATATTTCGACAGTTCCGCCCTGCCGCGGCGCTGGCGGTTTGTCGAGCGTGTGCCGGTGAGTATGCACGGAAAGCGCCTGGGCGAAGAGCTGAAGGCCTTGTTCGAGTGAAATCTATCCTGAAAGGTCCGTGGCGGTTTGAGATTGAACCAAAATCAAGACCGGTGTTCCGGGGGCCGGTTCGGGGATGAGTATCTCCTTCCCGATGTTGCTTGGATCGCATAAATCAACGACATTTAGCTGTCGATCGCAAGGGTATCGTCAGGAGACATCTCGTCGTTCGAGATAGGATAAACGCGCGCGATATGAAGAGAAAATCATGCTGACTTGGAACGAAGGGCATAGCTTACCCATCGTCTTGAATGAGGATACAGAGGGGGATGGTGTTGTTATCCGGTTGCGCGTTCCTGCAGACCTCTTCCAGTTTCATGGGCATTTCCCGCAAATGAAGGTGTTGCCGGGCGTTGCTCAACTGGACTGGGCCGTTTTGTTCGCGCGGAGCCATCTGGGTGTTGCCGGAGCCATTGTGGAGGTGACACAGCTGAAGTTTCGGACATTGGTGACGCCGGAGACAATACTGGACCTTCACCTCAAGCACTGGCCGGAAAAAAATCGAGTGGGCTTTGAATTCAAGGACCAGAACAACGTTTATTCCTCCGGGTTTCTGAAGATGGAAGTCCCGTGAGTTTCCGGCCCTGCGCGATCGTCCCCAGCTTCAATCACTATCAGGCTGTTGCCGACGTCGTTGCCGGGCTGCGCGCACGCAATCTGGCTGTTTTCGTCGTCGATGACGGAAGTTCAGAACCCGCCAGATCTGCTCTTGCCGCCCTCCACGACCCGGAAAACGGCGTTGTGGTCGAGCGCTTGCGGGAAAATCAGGGTAAAGGCGGCGCGGTCATCCACGGCCTGCGTAAAGCCGCTCAAAATGGTTATAGCCACGCGGTACAGATCGACGCCGACGGACAACACGATCTTTCGGACCTGCCCGGCTTGATAGGATTGGCGGAGAAACACCCCAATGCCTTGATCAGCGGCAAGCCGGTTTATGACGAGACCATTCCTCTTGCTCGTAAGGCCGGCCGCTGGCTCACTCATGTCTGGGTTTGGATTGAAACTCTGTCGTTCCGGATAAGCGACAGCATGTGTGGCTACCGCGTGTATCCCCTGGGCCCCACTCTGGCGGTCATCGAAAGCGAGAAAGTCGGTCGGCGCATGGATTTCGACCCGGAAATCATGGTGCGTTTATTCTGGCGAGGTGTGCCAACGATTGTGTCGCCGGTTCATGTTACTTATCCAGAGAACAACACGTCCAATTTTCACGTGCTGAACGACAACTGGCTCATAACCAGGATGCATACCCGGTTGGTGTGCACCATGCTTTCCCGGCTAAGGAGTATTCTGAGGAACCGCCCCGAAAGTTCAGGGCAACCCGTTCATTGGGCATCATTGGAAGAGCGGGGAATGGACTTGGGGCTGCGGTTTTTGGCCTTCTCCTATCGATTGTTGGGACGACGGGTCTGTTTCTGGATTCTTCAGCCAGTCCTTTTGTATTTTTTCCTGACCGGAACCCGGCATCGCAAAGCCTCCGAGAACTACTGGAGGCGGCTTTACAGTGCGACTCAATCCCGTGAAACGCCGTCGCGGCGACGCGTGTTTACGCATTTCCGGGCGTTTGGAGAAATGGCGCTGGATAAATTTTCCGCCTGGATGGGGGATATCACGCTGGATGATCTCATCCTGCCCGAGGACGGCGAGATCGAGAGGGTTACCCAGAGCGGGAAGGGGATTCTGGTCATCGTCTCCCACCTGGGAAATATCGAGGTTAGCCGCGCTCTTTCAAAACAGATGGATGCCGTCAAGATTACCGTCTTCGCGCACACGGAACATGCTGTGAAGTTCAACCGCCTGCTCGCCAGCTACAATCCCGAAGCGGCGATTGACGTCGTGCAGGTTTCGGAAATGGGGCCCAGCACGGCCATAGACCTTGAGGCGCGGATCGATCGCGGCGAATGGGTGGTGATCGCAGGCGACCGCATCCCGGTGACGGGGCAGAAACGGCTTAGCGACATCAAATTCCTCGGCGATACCGCTCCCTTTTCGCAGGGGTCGATTATTCTTGCCTCCTTGTTGAAATGTCCCGTGTATATGATGTTGTGCGTGAAGGAGGGTCAAAAGTACCGGGTTCTATTTCAAAAACTGGCGAATAAAGTCGAGTTGCCGCGCAGAAGCAGAGAAGAAGCCATTGATTTGTATTTGCAGAATTATGTGTCCTGGTTGGAGATGAATTGTAAATCCTATCCGGATCAATGGTTCAATTTTTTCGAGTTCTGGGA
>Ga0214472_10001919_pt1 | contig 22574 bp, 40 predicted proteins | sample RVTome_6_FD_207662 | JGI IMG/M metagenome (GOLD analysis project Ga0214472, IMG submission 207662) | Soil microbial communities from uranium-contaminated site in the Upper Colorado River Basin, Wyoming, United States - RVT140D175 | ecosystem: Environmental > Terrestrial > Soil > Contaminated >...
CCCAGAGGGCGGGCCGCCCGGCAGCACCCTTCCGGCTCCTCGTCGCCGGATGCCCAAGCCGCCTCCCCTGGGCGGCGGTGCTGCCGGGCACCTTTTCGAGACATGGCCACCCCGCGTTGGGGACGTCATCGACGAGATCGAAGGGACCCGTCGATGATCCTTTCGGATACGGACCGCCAGGCGATCCGCGAGTTGGAGCTCAGCGGGTTCCTGGTCACGGTGACCTCGAACGGTCTGATCCTGTCGACCGGCTTGTTCGCGGATGTGCCGGCCCTGCTACGCCATCTGCTGCATCACGGGGTTCGGCTCGGGGCGGCTCCGGCGTGCCCGGACTGCCAGGCGGGTTCGTGTGGTCTGAGTGACGGTGCTTCGGGTGTAGGGGAAGCCATACCCGGGGCGCCGTCACTGAGACTGGTGGGACCGTGATGGATCTGGTCGCCGTGCTCCTGGTGGTCGCCTACATCGTGGTGATCGGGTTTCTGTTCCTCGCCATCTTCGACGGGGGCGGACCGGAAGACCCGGTGCACGATCTCGACGCCTTGCCCCCCTCGGTTCGGCGGCACCGCGGCGGCGAGGAGGACGCATGAACATGTTCGATGGCGGGCGAATCAACCGTACCGGACATCGGTCATGACTCAACGTGACCGGGTATTGGCGATGCTTTCGGTGGGGTGGGTGTGCGGCACCGAGTTCATCGCCGAGCACATCCCGGGCTATTGGCCCCGGATCGAGGAGCTGCGCCGCGAGGGTTTCCACGTCGATCAGCGGCTGTGCCGGCGGCATCGTCATGCGTCGGTGGAGCACGAGTGGCGGCTCCTCGAGGAAGCGTGGGCGGTATGAGTCTCGCTTCTCTCGTCGACGTGCTGCATCACCCTGGCGACTTGCAGTGGATGGAGGACGCGGCGTGCGCGCCGGGCCGTCTGCCGTCCTGGGCGTCAGCCGCCGACTTCTTCTCCCACACTCGGCTCGAAGGCGGAGCCCGGCGGCGGAAGCAGGCGCAGGCCCGGGCATTCAAGGTGTGCGGCATCTGCCCGGTCTTCGACGACTGCGCCGCCACGGTCTGGGCGATGCGTCCAGTGGACCGGTACGGCATCTGGGCCGGGCAGCGCTTCTTGGGACGCCAAAGGAGATGAACCGATGAAGCACCTTTACGCCCGGCCGCCGTCTTATGGCGGGTACGCGCGGGGATGCCGCTGCTCTGGCTGCGCCGCTCAGAAACGGGCTTACGGCCGTCGTTACATGGCCGGTGTCCGGGCGGGCTTGTCGATGAGGGAGTTCTCGAACGATCCGCGGCAGACGACCGACTGGACGCTCCGATGAAGCCGTATTACGACGAGGGCGGGATCACGATCTACCACGCCGATTCGCGCGGGTTTGATCGGCACCTCGGTGAAGCGGATGTTCTGCTTGTAGACCCTCCTTACGGTCAGACCTCTTTGCAGTGGGATGTGTGGCCGGACGGATGGCCGTCAACCGTTGCCCGGTTTGCCAGTCAGCGGGCTTCCATGTGGTGTTTTGGGTCCTTGCGTATGTTCATGGACCACGCCGCCGAGTTTGCCCTGGAGTGGCGTCTTGCTCAGGACCTCGTGTGGGAGAAGCACAACGGGTCCAATTTCCACGCTGATCGGTTCCGCAGGGTTCACGAACAAGTCGCTCATTTCTATCGGAGGTCGACGTTGTGGGGCGAGGTGTACAACGTCACACCGGTCACCCCCGACGCCACGAAGCGAACCGTCCGCAGGAAAGAGCGTCCGCCCCACACCGGGGTGATCGCCGAGTCAACCTACACCTCTCAGGACGGCGGTCCGAGGCTTCAACGGACGGTGATTCGAGTCAGGTCGGAACACGGTCGGGCGCAACATCCGACTCAGAAGCCCATCGGGATTCTGCTCCCCATCATCGGTGCGTCTTGTCCGCCCGACGGCACCATGCTCGATCCCTTTATGGGTTCCGGGTCGGCCTTGGTCGCGGCCAAAGTACTCGGTCGCCGCGCCATCGGCATCGAGATCGAGGAACGGTACTGCGAGATCGCCGTCGCCCGTCTCGCCCAAGAGGTGATGGCCCTATGACTTGGCGTGCCTACGACGCGGGTCGTCCTGGTCCGGCAGGGACCCGAATCCGGTATCTCCGGTCGAAGGAGACGCCTGAGGGGGGCCATCTGGTGGTGTTCCCTGACGGCCGCGCCGTCCGAGTGCTACCTGATGGTGAATCGACCGGCCAGGGCCGCTTACGAATGATCCAGACGGCGCTCGTGGAGCTTGAGAGCGGCCACCTCGACCCGGTCGCCTACTTCTCGGCCCGTCTGGGGGGCCGGATCGAACCGGCCGACGGCACCGAGGAAACATCATGAGAGTCCTCGGCGAGCACCCGGCGTGGGTATCCACGCCGGTTCACATCGAGACGGCGAAGCAGTTCACCCATGATCGGTTGCACGCGCAGAAGGGGGACCGCCAGATCAGGGTTCAATGGCGGGTCCTGTCACCAGATGAGGCGCTGCCCGAGATCGAGAGGATCGCCAGTCATCAGGCGAAGTTGGGCAACTTGGCCGACGTCGCAGCCTACGAGTTCATTCTCGACCGGTGCGCCGCTGGGGAGGGCCTGGTCGTGCTGGCCGAGGCGGTGGAACGATGAGCTATTGCCGCCACGAATCACCTGGATCGAAACCGAGGCAGGGAAACACCATGAGACTCCACCGTGAACTCGAGGCCCTGGTCGCGGCCACGTTGCGCCGTTCCCACGGCCAACCCGACTTCCTGGCCGCCGAAGCGGTCCTCACCGCGGTCGGCGCCTACCTCTCCACCCAATCCAGCGATATCGCGGTCCACGCCGACATCGAATCCGCCGGCGACGCCGCCCGCATCGGACGCTGGCTCATGAACCCGGATCGGGTGTGCCGCTGGTGCCGGGCCCGGGAATCTCATCCGTGGCATGACGACGCGACGGCCGCATGCTGATGGAGGTCAAATCATGAGTTTCGAGGCGCTCGGGTTCGTAACCGGCCACCTGTTCGTGAAGGGTTGCACGTTGAGCCCGGTCGAGCGGCTGACCTTGATCTCGGTCGCCGCCGCGACGGACGCTCACGGGGAGGGCGCCTTCCCCGGGTTGGCGTACCTCGAGGAGACGACGGGGGCCTCTCGGAAGACGGTGCAGCGATCCTTGGCGAACCTCGCGGCGCGCGGGCTGCTCGAGGACACGGGCGATCGTCGGGGTCGGACTGGCCGGGTGGTGGTGTGGCGGATGTTGTTGCCGGCAGGGACGCCGAAAGCGGCGTGGCCGAAGCATCATCAATGGCGTCACCGTGACCTGATTTCGGCAGAGCCGGCTCAGAGTCCAATGGCGTCACCGGTTCCTGATTCCCCTGCCGCCAATGAGGACACTGTGACGCCATTGAATGAGGACACGGTGACCTCATTGGACCGGGTAATGGTGTCAACGACGACACCTAATCAGGACATTGACGACAATCGCGCTCTTTATAGGAACCAGTCAGGGAACCAGAAGACAGATCCCTCTCTTCGTTCGGGATCTGCGGCCGACGCCGCAGCGGACACGGATCCGATCAGTCGCGAGGAGGCTCGTCGGCACGTGACCCTGACCCCCGATCGGCTCCGGCTCACGATGACGTCAGACGGCTGGACGGAATCCGACTCCACGCCGTGGTTATTCACCCGTGACGGTCAACGGCGGGACTGGTTGTTCGAGGCCGTCGGTGAGGTCGTCGGCCTGTCGACGAAGGATTTGACGAAGAACGGCCGGGGTCGGGTGAACGGCGCGTTGAAACAGCTCCGCGACGTCGACGCCGACCCGCTCGAGGTGCTCCGGCGGGGTCGCCGGTTCGTTCAGGCCCGCGGCCGGCGTCCGTCGATCTTCGAGTTGGCGACCCTGTGGGCAGAGCTCGGCGACGCCGCGGACGACAGGTTCGCATCCGGTGACACCCGGCACGCCGACGCGGTGGCCCGGGCGGCCAGGGTGGTGTCGGGATGAAATCCGTCACACTTCCAAAGGATTTGGTTCCCGTGTGGGCCGCCTGGGTGTGGCTGGAAGCCGAGTTCGGTGACCGGGTCGCCCGCTGGTTCGCCATCGGTGAGGCTCTCGGGATGCCCCATATCACCGGGTCCATGCTCCGGGACACAACCGGGACTCGGTCGGGATGACCGCCGTGTTCTGGGGTCTGCTCGTCGCGGTGGTCGGCTATGAGGCGGCGGCGTTGTGGACGGCGCGTCGGGGTGACACGATTTCCGAGCGGCTTCGGTCGCTGCGTGGCTGGTCGTGGTGGATGCGGTTGCTGGTCGATGATCTGGTCGTGTGGTTGGTGTGGCATCTGGTCCTGGACCCGGATCTCGGGGCGGGGTGGGTGGACTTGGGGATCGTGGCCGTCGTGTCGGTGCTGTCGGTGGCTTCATGGGTGAAGAAAGGACGAGGCGATGACTGACACGTTCTACAAGGTGCTCGACAAGCGTCGGATGCCGGTGCATGGCGGTAAGGGCCAATGGTCCTATCGGACGTGGATGCCGACGATCCCCGATCCGGTGCCCTGCGAGCGGGGGTATCACCTCGCCACCGTCGAACAGCTGCTCGACTGGATAGTCCCTGATTGTGTGGTCTGGGTGTGCCAGCCCGGTCCCGTCCTGGTCGATGGTGGCGACAAGTGGGTGACGGACCGGGCGAGGATCGTCCGCCGCACCCCCTGGGATGATCGGAGGGCCCGGCTGTTCGCCGCCGACTGCGCCGAGCATGTGCTGGGACTCGCCCGGGTGGAGGATCGGCCGGTGCTGACAGAAACGATCCGGGTAGCCCGCGCGTTCGCTGGGGGGAAAGCGACTGCGAAGCAAATGGCGGCGGCGGCGGCGGCGGCGGCGGCGGCGGCGGCGGCGGCGGCGGCGGCGGCGGCGTGGGCGGCGGCGCGGGCGGCGGAGGCGGCGGCGGGGGCGGCGGGGGCGGGGGCGGCGGGGGAGGCGGCGCGGGCGGCGGAGGCGGCGGCGTGGGCGGCGTGGGCGGCGGCGTGGGCGGCGGGGGCGCGGGCGGCGCGGGCGGCGGCGGCGGCGGCGGCGAGGGCTGAACGTGACTGGCAGACGGAACGACTCACCTGGTACCTGAAGTCGTGACTGGCGTCGAGTTCGTCGAGGTGGTCCGGAAGTTGGAGGCGGAGTGGCCGGGGGTGATCGGTTCTTGGTCGGAGGAGGCTTTGGACAGCCTCGCCGAGCAGACCCGGCCCTACACGCTGGCCTCGGTGCAGTACGCGGTGTCCCGGACCCGTGTGAAGATCGGTTCGAAGTTCCGTCCCGACCCGGCGGACATTCTGCGGCTCGTGATCGACGAGCGGCTCGGGGAACCCGACGGGCCGGTTCGGGCTCTCCCTGGTCCTGGTGAGCGAATCGCCGCGGTGCCGCGGCGGGAGGCGGGAATCACCTGGCCTTGGGAGGCGGCGTGATGGCACGTTCGGGAAACCGTGAATTACACCGCGAGCTGGAACGCTCCGAAGCGGCCCGCCGCGTCCAACTCGGGGAGCTCGAACGTCTTCGTGGCCTCCTCGAAGTCGCCGGCCCGATCCGGGACCTGGTACGTGTCTACGCGGACGTGAAGGACGCCGCGGTGCCCTTGTCATCGAAACCGTTCGACGCCCCCGGCCACCGTTCAGAGTTCGATCGGCCGTTGCCGTTCCTGGCGACGGCCCGGATGCGAGCCAATGGCGAACGCGCCGACCAGGTGATCGCCGGCCTGACCGCCTCACTGCAAGCCGTCCTCGAGGACCCGGTGGACCGGGCCCCCCGCCTAGGGGACATCTGCCCACACTGCGGCTGCACCGGCGACCACGACCATGTCCGCACCGCCGTCGAAGCCGCCGAAGCGTTCCTCCGCGACCTCCTCAGCAACGGACCCCTCGATGCCCGCACCATCTACACCCTCGCCGAGGAACACGGGATCGCCCGCCGAACCATCGAACGCGCCTCCACCCGCCGTCTCCGCGGCGGACGCCGCATCATCACCAAAACCAAAACACACGGGCGGTCCTGGTGGCAGCTCGCCACACCGAATGAGGGGAGCGAGTGATGGCTGACAGGAAGTACGAGAAACTTCTGATCGTCGCAACCCACTACCAGGATGCTCGCGGCTTCATGCAGGAGCGAGGTTTGACAGAGGGCCAGGACGCCTTGGTGTTCTTGCCCGCTAATGGGCACAAGCTGCGTGGGTTCCGTGGAGGAAAGGTCCATGTCCTCGACAGATCGCGAGACTTGGGGCGTGGCGACCTCAATCGCTGGGGCGAGTTGATGCGCATCGTGGCCTCGATGCAGGAAGGAGCGAGTGATGGCTCATAGGCGGCAGATTCCAAGCGAGTCCGACATTCCGATGCACGGTTGGCGACCGTATGACGACTTTCATCGGGAGCGTATCCGTGCTCACGCCAAGCACGATGCCAATGGCCCCAGCATGGAGCGCAAGCCGTGGGATCACCCTATCTGGCTGGCAGTGCTGGTCGAGGAGGTCGGTGAGGTTGCCAGGGTGCTGAATGATGAGCAGCTTGGTCTGTTCGATCATGAGGAGGCTCGTCGGAAGCTCAGAACCGAGCTGGTCCAAACGGGAGCGATGGTCGCAGCGTGGATAGATGCGTTGGAGCAGGGGGAGCGACTGATGGGTGAGACCTTCGTGATTATTGGTGCCGATCAATATCACAGGCTTCCGTTCCTTGGATTCTCATCGGCCAAAGATCCGCGATTCCGAGGGCCTGAACGGTCCCGTTGCGGCCTGATAAGAGGGGCGGTGGTGTCCATTGAGGAAGCACGGACCATTCGGCGTCGGAGCGGGAGCGGGTTACTCCACGAGTGCCTACAGGGTGCTTGTTGGGGCAATGGGGGGAGCGACTGATGGCTGAGCAGCATGAGCAGCGGTATGAGACGACTCATCACATCGCTGACGATCAACATTTCCGACACGACGGCCCGTGTTCTGCGTGGACTGGGGGTGCAGCGGGGCCGGGGGGCATGGGATGGCATCAATTGGCTTGGGCGATGTTCGACTTGACGCACCCAAGGGGTCAGGCGACGGGGTCGATGTCAAAGACCGGGGGATCGCGGTGCCAGAGGAACCGGATCGTGAAAGCGGCGAAGAAGTCCTGCCGTCCGAGAAGCGGACCCGGGAGTGCGCCGAGGGCGGCGACTCTCACCTCTTCGGCGAACCGCCACTTACGGAATTTCAGGGTCGCGTCGATCCGTCGTATTTCGAACCCTCCGCCTGCTCCCATCCCACCGACTGCGGCACCGGCGCCGTCCATGACCAACTCAAGGTCTTTGAAGTCAAGGTTCAGGGGTACGAGCATCTCTGCTGGGATTATGGTCTCGTCGGCTCCGGAGTCGACTAGGGCCATGGCTCGCGTGAAGAATGCACCGACCTCAATGTGTATCTCGACGAAGGGCATCGGCCCGGCGCCGAAGTCGGTCGCCTGAATCCGGGGCATAGGCCGAGAGCCGCCTTCTTAGTAGTAGAAGGCTGACGGCTCCGAGTTTGGAACCCGCATCAAGATCGGGGACGGCACGCCCTTGTCCATCGCAGCCTTGAGCACTTCAGCAACCGAGTCCCCAACCGCCACGACTTCAGAGCGCGTCAGTGCTACCCACTTCCCCCTGTGTTGGGAGAGCTCGTGCTGCACCTCAGGGTCGAGTTCGAGTTCGAGCGGTTCGTCAATCATCGCCGCTTCTGGGCTCACCTTGGGTGTCCTCCTTCGGCGAGAAAGTGATCCTACGCGCGCCAAGACAGGCCGTGTAGCCCCCACTGGGGATTTCCTTTCGCGCCTCCGCGCGAAAGGATACCCAGGTTCGTCGGCTTCGAATCGTCTTGTCTTGAGGGGGTCACGATCTGCCAATCCTCCATACGTCGGACTCTACTTCTCGGCACCCGCGGGTGATACGGTGATGGCATGGCGAAGAGTACCCCGGTCCTGCCGCGTGCGACTGATGCTCAGATTGCGCGCCGCGGCGATGGCTTCGGTCACGGCCTCAGTTTCTGCGCCCATCTTCACGCGCTCCATCGCCTCGTTCAGAGTGATGGTGCGCCCACCATCACTCCAGGTCGCGTAGCCCTGGGCATAGGCGCGGATAGTCGACGGATGCCTGTTGGTGTCTCGTTGAAGTCGGCGTGGCAGTTCGGGCCGTTCGTTGGCATGACGTTCCATAAGGCTTAGGGCGGTGTGTGCGCCAAGTTGGCGGTCTGACGATCTATCCGCACAGGGCCTACGGATCGGCCCTGCGAATCCTTGACGTGTAATTACGCGCCTGGTATTCTCCCCCGAGGATGGCACCGGTGCGTCTGGACGCCGAGGTGCCTTCACTGTTTTCCGGGGTTTGTCTTCCTCGCCCCGGGTTGCTCTTCTCGAGTCCCCCGGCTGACCGCCGCCCTCTTAGCTGTAGGGGTGGTCTGGAACGTGCCCGGGGCCAAGGACCTCGTAACGATTCATCGGGCGGCGTATGGCACTGGCATTCGTCGTAGCCGAGGGGACTCGGGGAGTTCTTCATCGCTTGACCCGAGGGGTGGAACATGAACATCGAGCCCCCGCAACCGGCGATGTTCGATGTGACGCACCCAACTTGACCTTTGGGGTCGAACGCCCTGATTAGCAAAAACCCCAGGTCAAACGCATATCCTACGGGGGCGCGAGAGTTGACATCCTTATACGGTCAAGCATCTCAGTCACACCATTCGTCGTTGGAGCTCGTGTGAACGTGCTGACCGATCTCGAGCTCACCGCGGCGATCGTGTTGCGACAGGGCACCGAGTGTCTTGTCCCTGGGTGTAGCGATCCGTGGACCGACCGATCTCATGTCGAGCCTTCGGGGATGGGCGGCCGCCCGTCGCTGAGGAACCCCGAGAACCTGGTGGGCCTCTGCCGGCACCACCACGACGTCTTCGACGGTCGCGAGCTCCACGGCCGTCAGCACATGCTCCGGATCCTGATGAAGCACCTCGCAGACTCAGTGGCCGTCGCCAGGAAGAGCGCATGACCCTCCGACCCGCATCATCATCGGCCGATCCCCCTTCAAACAAGCCACGCGGTCCCTGGCGTGACTGATTCGATTGTCGTCCCCGGAACCATAGGGGCTCGTGGCCGAGTGATGCTCTGGAGGGTCAGTCGGCTCCATTGGCGCTGGTCGGTCTGCATCGGCGGCGCCTCCTGGTCCGAACCTCGGGACGCCCGCACCAAGCATGTGAAACGACGCGCGGCACGGCTGTTGGTCTCGATCCCCAACCGGGCTACTCGTCGGGGGGTGGATCGCCTCAACCGAGTCGGCCCCCCCGCCCAATGATGAGGGGGGCCCGGGTCTGTTCCGAACCGGGGTGCCCTGTTTTGATCCCCTACCCTTCGGCCCGCTGTCTCCGGCATTCCCGGGGTTCGGCTTGGCAGAGGGGATATGACGCGAAGTGGCAGCGGATCCGTCGCGCCTACCTGGCCGCCCACCCGACATGTGAGCTCTGCCTTTCAGCACCGGCCACTGACGTCGATCACATCGACGGAGGGGGGCCTCGAGGGAACAACGCCTGGTCGAACCTGCAGGCCCTCTGTCGTCCCTGCCACTCAGCGAAGACCGTCGCCGATGACGGCGGATTCGGCCTCGGGCCGGGTGGGAGGGGGAGGGTCGCGACGTAAACGCGGCGCCCTCCCCAGACCGTCCAAGCCTTTCCGCCTTCTATACGAGTCTGGCAGTTGGGAGATTTCTGGCGATGGCAGGTAAAGGCCCGGCACCCAAAGACCCGTCGGCTCGTCGCCGCCAGAACCAGCCGACTCGCGGGGAGTGGACGGTCCTGCTCCGCGATCCTCCGTCGAGGCGCCCGTCCCTACCCCAGCCGTATCCGAAGGGTGGGTACTCGGCACAGGCGAAGGCGGCTTGGAAGAAGTGGTGGTCGTCACCGATGGCTGCGTATTGGGATGTTTCCGACCTTGACACCGTTGAGCTGCTACTCCGAATGGCGGACAAGGCTGTCGATGACCCGGCCGCCGCGTTGGCGACCCAGATCCGGCTCTACAAAGACACCCTGGGACTGACTCCGAAGGGCCGGCGGGATCTCCGGTGGCTGCTGCCCGGTGAGGTTCCGCCAACATTTGGGGTACTCGACGGCGGGAAGACCAGCGAGTCGAACGTGCGGCGTCTTCGTGCCGTCGACAGCCCTACCGGCTGATGCCGTGGCGGGGCCCGGACGTTGAGGGTGAGTTCCCGACCCTCGGCTACTCCGTCGCCGAGTGGATCGAGTCGCTCTGTGTGATACCGGACGGGGATCACCTCGGGGAGGCGTTGCGTCTCTCCGAGAAGCAGCTCCGGTTCCTGCTGTGGTTCTACCGGCTGCATCCGAAGGCGCAGGTGCGGGAGGGTCAGCCGTCCCGGGCGTTCGTGTATGACCGTGGCGGGCAGCTGGTCGCTCCTCAGAAGTGGGGGAAGGGTCCGTTCGCGGCCGCGGTGACTGTTGCGGAGGCGGAGGGCCCGGCCCTGTTTGACGGCTGGGACAGCGCGGGGGAACCGGTGGGCCGTCCCTGGTCGACTCCCTGGATCCAAGTCACCGCGGTATCCGAGGCGCAGACCGCCAATGTGTGGCGGGCGTTGATGCCGATGATCGCCGAGGGGCCGCTTGCCGGGCTGATCCCCGACATCGGGGAGACTCGCATCAACCTCCGAGCCGGCGGACGGATCGAACGGGTCACCGCCTCCGCCCGGTCCCGTCTCGGTCAGCGGCTCACCTTTGCCGTCCAGGACGAAGAACACGACTGGACGCCGAACAACGGCGGCCGTGGCCTCGCCGACACGCAACGCCGCAACCTCGCCGGGATGGGCGGCCGGTGGCTGGCCACCGGCAACGCGTGGAACCCGACCGAACAGTCCGTAGCGCAGGCGACCTTCGAGTCGGCGACCCCGGGTGTATACAAGATGCTCATCGAGGCGGGTGACGGTGACCTGACCAAACCGCGGGAACGGAAGAAGGTTCTCCGCAAAGGCTACGAAGGCTCCTGGTGGGTGGACCTGGCCCGCATCGAATCCGAGGTGATCGAACTCATCAGCCTCGGGGACATCCCCCAGGCCGAACGGTTCTTCGCCAACCGGATCCGCCAGTCGGCGGCCACCGCATACGACATCACCGCCTGGTCCAACAAGGCGCATCCCGAAACCACGGTCCCCGCCAAGTCGGTGATCACCGTCGGTGTCGACGGCGCCCGCTTCCACGACTCCCTCGGCATGATCGCCACCGATGTCAAGACTGGCCACCAGTGGCCGCTCGGCATCTGGGAAGCCCCATCCGGTGTCACCGACTACGAGCATCCCCTCGACGACGTCGACGGGGCACTCATCGAAGCCTTTGAGCAGTTCAACGTATGGCGGGTCTACGTCGACCCGCAGTACATAGGGAACCTGCTCGACCGGTGGCAAGGCCGATGGACCGACAAGAAGGTCGTCGCCTGGTGGACGAACCGGATGAAGGCCATGGCCTACGCGGTGCGCGCCCATGTTGAAGCCGTCGCCGCTGGCGACCTCACCCATGACGGTGATCAGATCCTGACCCGTCACATCGGCAACGCCGTCCGGCTGTCGGTCAACGTCTACGACGACAAACGCCGCCGCATGTGGGTGATCACCAAGGAGGCCCCAGGCTTTCAGATCGACGGAGCCACCGCCGCGGTCCTCTCCTACGAGGCCCGGGGTGACGCCATTGCCGTCGGCGCCCTCGAGGCGACCAAGCCTCTGTTCGCCTTCACGTAGAGGAGCTCCCGATGACCGCTGCCAATCTCAGAGACGCCGTCTTCGCCATCCTCTGCGTCGCCGCTGGTATCAGCATCACGATCGGGGTGGTGCATCTCAGCGTCGCCGCTGGTTGGATCACCGGTGGGGTTCTGCTCGCAGCCTGGTCGTGGCTCGTGCTCGGCGAGGTCTGACGATGCGTGTGATCCGGCGGGTACTCCGCAACGCCTGGTCGGAGCCACCGTTCTGGTCGTCTCCACAGCTGCTGTTCGCCAATACGGTCGGTGAGAAGGAGACGGTCGGCAACGACTTCGCCGGCTACGTCCACGACGCCTACAAACGCAACGGTGTCGTGTTCGCCTGCAGCCTGGCCCGACAGCTCATCTTCTCCGAAGCTCGGTTCCTGTGGCGTCGGATGACCGACGGCCGTCCCGGTGAGCTGTTCCGCACCGCCGAGCTGGCCTTGCTCGAGCAGCCATGGCCGAACGGCACCACCGGTGAGCTGCTCGCCCACATGGAACAAGGCGCGTCACTGGCCGGGAACTACTACGGCGCCCGGGTCGACGGGAAGATCCGCAACCTCCGCCCGGACTGGGTGACGATCGTCACCGGATCACCTGACAATGACCCGTTCTCACTCGCCGCGGAACCCGTCGCCTACATCTACCAGCCGCCCCGTTCTGAACCGTCGATCCTCACTCCCGCCGAGGTGATCCACTACTCGCCGATCCCGGATCCGGCGGCGCAGTGGCGGGGCATGTCGTGGCTGACTCCGGTGCTCCGCGAAATCCAAGCCGACTCGGCGGCGACGAGTCACAAGCTTCGGTTCTTCGAAAACGGCGCCGTCCCCGGGATGGTCATCAAACACGACTCATCGGTCTCCGAAGACGCCTTCAACGCGTTCGCCGAGAACTTCAAAAAGCAGCATGAAGGAGCCGATAAGGCGTATCGCACCTTGTTCCTCGGCGGCGGCGCGGACGCCACCGTCGTCGGGGCGAATCTTCGCCAGCTGGACTTCAAATCGACCCAAGGCGCCGGCGAAACTCGCGTCGCTGCCGCCGCCCGGGTTCCCCCGGTGATCGTCGGACTCTCCGAAGGTCTTCAAGGGTCCAGTCTCAACACCGGGAATTACTCCGCCGCCCGGAGGGCGTTCGCTGATGGGACTCTCCGCCCGTTGTGGCGGATCGCCGCCGCGGCAGCCCAGCAGGTGCTCGCCGTCCCCGAGTCGGCGCATCTCTGGTACGACGACCGTGACATCGCCTTCCTCCGCCAGGACGCCAAGGAGGAAGCGGAGATCGATAAGACGTCCGCTGAGACGATCGCCCGACTCACCGACGCCGGGTACACCCCCGATTCGGTTGTCGAAGCAGTCACCACCGGCGACTTCACCCGTCTGCAGCACTCCGGCCTGTTCTCTGTCCAGCTTCAACCCGCAGGAGGATCCGCCGAATGATCGACCGTAAGAAGATCCTGGACCGGATGCCCCGCGCCGCGGGCAGCTGGTACTCAATCTCCAACAAAACCGGAACGGACGGCCCCGCCCAGATCCGCATCTACGAGGAGATCGGCTACTGGGGGATCACCGAAGAGGACTTCGCCCGCGACCTCGCCGAGATCACCGCCGACGAGATCGAAGTCCAGATCTCCTCCCCGGGCGGCGACGTGTTCGCCGGCATCGCCATCTACAACGCCCTCCGCGCCCATCCGGCCCGGGTCACGACCCGGGTCGACTCGATGGCCGCGTCCGCTGCCTCGATCGTCGTCCAGGCCGGTGACCACCGGGTCATGCTCACGGCGTCGCAGCAGATGATCCACAACGCCTGGGGGCTGGCGATCGGCGACGCCGACGACATGCGGGAAATGGCCGAAGTGCTCGACATGCAGACCAAGGTCCTCGCCGGCATCTACGCCGAACGCTCAGACAAGCCTGTCGACCACTGGCTCGAGCTGATGGCCGCCGCATCCTGGTTCACCGCGGAGGAGGCCGTTGAAGCGGGCCTCGCCGACGAGGTCGTCAAACCCGCTCGCCAGGAGGCCAGCAACATGGCCCGCGAACTCAGATTCTCAGAGCAGGCAGCGTCGGTCGTCACCGCCGTCGAGCAGCTCATCACCCGCGCCGAGGAGGTCATCGCCTTCCGACGCGGACAGGGCAAGCCACCGCTGTCAGACGACTCCGTCGAGTCGTTCGACCGGCTGGAAGCCGCCCACAACCGCCTGAACGACGTCCTCGCGTCTGACCCACCACCCAACGACGACGTAGCCCGCGAATACACACGGTTCGTCGCCATCACTCAAGGAGACTGAAATGTCCTTCCCGAAGCTCAAGGAGACGCGGGAGCGTCTCAACGCCAAGCGAGACGAGCTCAAAGCCGTCTTCGATGAGGCCGGCCCCACTTACGACATGGATCAGGTGAAGAGCCTGAACGGCGACGCGGCCGCCAAGGTCGAGTGGATCCGCACCAAGAACGCCGAGATCGACGAAGTCGCAGCAGAGCTGCGGACGCTTCTCGAGGTCGAGAAGGCCGCAACCGCGGCGAACGCCGACCGCGAGGTCATCGAGTCCGGCGCCGAACCCGGTGGAGCACCCAACGGTCAGCGGAAGTCCCTCGGTCAGCTCTTCGTCGCCTCCAAGGCGTACAAGGAGTACCGCGGTGGCGGCAACGGCCCGATCGCGACCCTCGAGGTGCCCGACATTCGGAACACCCTGTTCGAGACGACCGCTGGATGGGCTCCCGAGTCCACCCGCACCGGGATCGTCTCGACGTTCCCGACTCGGCCGGCTCCTCACGTCGTGGACTTCATCCCGACCCTGCCCACCCGGCAGTCGGACGTGAAGTACATGGAGGAGACCACCTTCACAAACGCTGCTGCCGAGACTGCTGAAGGTGGCGCGTACGGTGAAGGCGCCCTGGCTCTCACCGAGCGGTCCAAGCCGGTCGAGACGGTCAAGGTGTTCATGCCGATCACCGACCAGCAGCTCGAAGACGAGGAAGAGGCCGCCGGCTACGTGGATCAGCGACTCGGGTTCATGGTCGAGCAGCGGCTCGACTCGCAGGTCCTGGTCGGTACCGGGTCCACTCCGTTCATCGAGGGCACCGAGAACGTCGCGGGTATCCAGTCGCAGGCCCTCGCCGGCGACGCGATCCCCGATGCCATCTACAAGGCGATGACATCGATCAACGACGACGGATTCGCGGATCCCTCCGCAGTGTTCATCCGCGCTGTCAAGTGGCAGGAGGTGGCTCTCCTCAAGACCGCCGACGGCATCTACATCTGGGGCCATCCGTCCCAGGCTGGTCCGCTGACGATCTGGGGAATCCCGGTCGTCAAGACCAACGCGGTCACCGCGACCAAGGCGATCCTCGGCGACTACCTGAACCACTCGACCCTCTACATCCGTAGAGGCGTCGATGTCCAGGTGTCGAACAGCCACTCGACGTATTTCGTCGAAGGCAAGCAGGCAATCCGTGCCGACCTGCGGGTTGCGATGGTCCACTTCCGGCCCAAAGCGTTTGCTGAGGTTACCGGCCTCTAACCACCTACGCCCAAACCAGGGCGGGGAGCCTGTCGCTCCTCGCCCTGTGTGGGCCGTCCTCGAAAGGAAGCAATCATGGGAGTCATAGCAGGAGCCCTATTCAGGGCTGGCATCAACCGGCATCCGAAATCGCAGATCCTCGTCGCCGACCCGGCCGTCGGCCCGGGCGAGTTGCAGACAGCGGTCGACAAGGCCGTGTCACAGCAGGGCGATTTCATTGTGGTGCTGCCCGGATCGTGGAACGTGACCGAAACGGTGACGTTCGACAAGCGCGGTCTCACAGTGGTCGCCGCCGATCTTGGGATGGCCCAAGTCGGTGAACGGTTTGCCATCTCGGCGGCTGCGGCGTTCACCGACGGTCCGGTCGCGACAGTGAAAGAGCCGACGAGGTTCGTCAACCTCGGTTTCACCGGAAGGAACACGGCGGGTCCGAGCGTGCTTGTCGAAGGCGACTCGTTCGGCGGATTCAACGGTGCGTTCTCCCTGTTCGAGGACTGCAGGTTCCAGAATTGGGTTGGCACAGATTCGGCAGTTCAGCTCGTGATGGGCGACTTCAACACGTTCGTCGGTTGCACGTTTGACGGTGGCACTGCCGGGTTCGGCACAGCCGCCATCCTGGTCACCGGTTCGCAGGCCGAGGGCGTGTCCCGGCCACGGGTGCTGTCCTGCCAGTTCTCTGGTGTCGGGAATGGGAAGCATGCGATCAAGCATGACACGACCGGCGGCCCGCATGGTCTGCTGTACGCACACAACTACATGGACCGTGGTCAGACGCCGACCACCGACGCGATCGGCAAGTTCCTGGACAACGACTCCAACACGTCGCATGGCCTGATCGCCGACAACTGGCTTGGCGGGATGGCGGACAAGGCGGCCGCGTTCGAGAACCTGACCAACGCGAACCTCAAGTTCGCCGACAACCACTACGAGGAAGCCTAAGACGAATGGCTACTCAACGGGTTCGACGCGGCGAATCGGTGACGGTGCTCGCTTCGGCGGCCCGCACCGCGACACCCACCGTCGACACCTTCAAGAACACCTCCGGCTCCGTCGCCGGCATGGTCCTGATCGTCGACGTCACCGCGGCGTCGGCGACACCGTCGGTCGTGTTCACCATCCTCGGATCAGACCCGGTGTCCGGTGAGACCTACACGATCCTCGAATCCGCAGCGATCACCGGAATCGGAACCACCGTCCTCCGAGTCCATCCGGAGCTGTCCGTCTCAGCGAACCTGATCGCCAAGGACCTTATCCCCAACGAATGGACGCTGACAGCGGTCCACGCCGACGCCGACTCGATCACGTACTCGGTGTCAGCTCAGCTCGTCTGAAAGGACACGTCATGATCGCGACGCAACGGCTCTACAGGACCGAGGACGACCGGATCGTCCCCGAAGGCGACCCTGATGCCCGATGGCTCTTCGCCAGTGCAGGCACAGAGATCTCCGCTGCAGACGCAGCCAAGTACGGACTCGACGCGGCTGCCGAACCCGCGGCTGCCGAACCCGCGAGCGCTGACGAGGAAGCGCCGGCCGAACCGGACGCCGCAGAGGGCCCCGCGGTCGAGAGCGCCGACGAAGAACTCCCGAAGCCGAAGCGGCGGAAGAAGTCCTCGAACTGAACGGGTCCAATGGTCACCCCTACACGCAACGGGTCCGGGTGCATCCCGCTCACGAACGGGAACGAGCTACCCCTATTCAGGGCGGGTTCGATGGGGAGCTCCGCTGCTATCTGCGTGACGGGTCACGCACCGTCGCGGTCATCCCGATCCTCATCGACGACCACGGCAACCCGACGGATCTCGTGTGGACCCCGTCCTCCGTCGAAACCTTCGACCGGCTCCTCTTCGTCTATGAGGGCCGCACCTTCACCAAACGGCTCCCAGAACCCCAGCTGGTACGGCCCGGCCAAGCGGTCCGGCTCGCATTGGCGCACCTCGAACTCGTCGACCGTTTCGGCGTTGACCTCCTGAAAGGACACTGATGGCCAACCAAGTCATGAACATCGCTCGAGGGAAAGCCGCGTACTACGCGGGGCTCCCTGAAGCCGCCGACGCCATCCTCATCGTCATCCTCGAAGCGACCGAAGCCGACGACGTGCTCAACAACTACGACGACCTGGGCGCGCTTCTCGGCGCCGCCGGCAACACGGAGGCCACGTCCACCGGATACGTCCGGGGCACCGCAGACGGTGTCGTCGCCTCGGTGGATGACACCGCGAACACCGCCAAGATCGTCGCCACCGATGAGACGTTCGCCACGATCGACCAGGCCGGCTCCGAGGTGTGGGTGAAACTGCTGATGGCCTACGACGACGACACCGGCGCCGGCACCGATGCCAACATCATCCCCCTCACCCATCACGACTTCTCGGTCACCCCCAACGGCGGTGACATCGTCGCTGACTTCGACGCCACCAACGGTTGGTGGGGCAGCGCCTGATTGCTGCCGATCAGGGCATGGCGGGTCGTCTACGCCGACGGTTCGTCTTTCACCAGCGAGCACGGCACCTGGGCGGAGGCTCCGCCTTTCGGGGTCCAGGCCGTCGTCTACTACCACGCGCCGGCGGGGGTGACCGTTCAGGAGGTCGGCAACGAGGTGTCGATCTACGAGTACCTGGGCACTCCGGAGGGCTCCGACGAGCCGGTGAAGATGGGGCTGTGGGTGGATGGAGAGTCGTACTGGCGGGTCCATGACCTGGTTCGGCGGGAGGTGACCCCATGAGCACCACCTTCCGGCGGACCAACACCAACTCTGGCCTTTCCGGCGGCGCCGATTTCACCAAGGCGATCCTCGACCCGGCCTCCGACGCCGCCGGGTCGACGTCGTTCTCGGTCGTCAACCTGGCGACGGAGGATTCGCTCGGGTTCACCGACGTGGGCGTGCCTGGCGCCGATGGGATCACCGGCGACTACACGGTCGAACTGGAGATCACCACCGGAGCCACCAGCTACGAGATCAGCGTCGCCGTGGCCCGGGTCAACTCGGCAGGCGTGGAGCAGGCGATTTCGTTCTTCACCGCCGAGCAGCAGGCCACCGTGGGCGTCAAGACCTTCACGCGCACCGCTGACCTGGGCACCTGGGCAGCCGGGGACCGGCTCAAGGTCGTCTATCGAATCCGGTCCACCCGGGAACACGGCTCCGCCGACACGATCGTCGTCGCTCACGGCGGGGTCGATAACGAGGTGGTGGCCCCGTGGACGTCGGCTCCACCACTCCAGTCGATTCCCGTCGGCAAGGCTTCCGAAACCGAGACCGCTGAGACCGTTACCGCGGCCCCTGGTGCGGTGACGATCAGCGTCACCGCGGCGGCGGAGACGGAGACCGCTCAGCCGGTGACCGTGGTCCCCGGTGCAGTGACCGTTGTCGTCGGTGCGGCCTCGGAGACCGAGACCGCCCAGACGGTCACCGCGGCTCCCGGGACGGTGACGATCGCCGTCGGGAAAGCTTCGGAGACCGAGACCGCCAAGACGGTCACCCCCGTCCTGTCCGGCGGCACCCAGACCATCGTGGTCGGCAAGGCATCAGAGACCGAGACCGCGCAGGCAGTCACGGTCTCGGCGACGATCACGATCACCGTCGGCAAGGCCTCCGAATCAGAGACCGCTCAGCCGGTCACAGTGGTCCCCGGTGCGGTGACGGTCGCCGTCGGGAAAGCTTCTGAGACCGAGACCGCCAAGACGATCACCGCGGCACCTGGGCCGGTGACGATCAGCGTGGGTGCAGCCTCGGAGACCGAGACCGCCCAACCGGTCATCGCGGCCCCCGGATCGGTGACGGTCACCGTTGGCAAGGCCTCCGAGACGGAAACCGCCAAGACGGTCACTGTGCAGCAGGCCGGCGGCCTCCAGTCCGTCGCCGTCGGGAAGGCCACGGAGACGGAGACCGCGCAGACGGTCACGGTCGCGGCGACGGTCACCGTCACCGTCGGCAAAGCCGCCGAGACAGAAACCGCCCAGTCGGTCACCGCGGCGCCTGGGCCGGTGATGATCAGCGTTGGCAAGGCCTCCGAAACCGAGACCGCGTACCCGGTGACGGCCACCGGCGGTGCGGTGCCCCCACGGTTTTACGACTCGACGCTCACCGCGACGACCCTGGCTGACAGTGCCCTGACCGTATCCATTGAGGAGTGAGAGTTGCGTACCCAGATCCTCCTCAACACCGGACCGACCACTCTCACGAAGACCTTCTACGAGGATGGAGTCGCCGCTGATCCTGGCACTGTGACCATTGGGATTGTCGACGCCAACGGTGACAGTGTCGTCACATCGGGAACCGCGACCAGCGGCACAGGCACCAACCCCCGCACTTATGCCCTGGCGATCCAGGTCCAGGTGAACGTCCTCTACGTCACCTGGACCCGCTCAGACACGACCGCCAACTTCCGTGATGTCGTCGAAGTGATCGGACATCAGTTGTTCTCATTAGCCGAAGCCCGGGCGTTTGACGGCGCGGCGATGACCAACACAACGAAATACCCGAACGCGGACATCGTCGCCGAACGGATCCGCATTACCGACCTCCTCGAGCAGTGGACCGGCCGTTCCTGGATCACCCGTTACTGCCGGATCGAAGCACCCGGCAGCGGCACCCGTGATCTGAGTCTCCGGACTGCCCGGCGGGTCGCATCGAACGGTGAGACGGTCGGCGGCGCCGGATACCGGGTCGGGATCAACGCGATCATCCGCGCCGACGACGGGTCGACGATCACCGTGGCCGACGTCCAAGCCGACGCGTACACGGGGACGCTCACCCGCCTCGACTCCACCTGGCAGACACCCTCGTCGGATGATCCCCGCAACGTCGTCGTCGAATACGAGTACGGCACCCCCTACATCGACGCCGGGGTCGACCGCATCGCGTTGCTACTCCTCGGAGACCGTCTCATCAAATCCGCGATCCCCGCCGGCGCGATCAGCTATCAGGGGGAAGAAGGCGCCATGCAGCTCGTCCGTGAAGGCGGTCCGCACCAGAACCTCACCAGGCTTCCCGAGGTCAACGCCTGGATCGCGGCCCATCGGATCCCGCTGGTCGCCTGATGCCCGGCTCCTCGGCGATCCCGACCCTCCGAACCAACCTCCAGACCCAACTCGAGGCCCGGGCCGGGCTGACCGAGGTCACTATCACCCGGCATCGTCCCGCCGGCGACGACATCGACGGCCTCGAGCACATCTGGTTCGGTGCGGCCAGCGGTGCGGTGAGCCCCGGCAGTGTCGGCTCCCGCGAGGATGTCGTCGACCTCGAGATCCGGATCCGGGTATCCCGCCCCGGCGGCGACGAAGACGCCTCGGACGCCGCCGAGGACCGGGCACTCGCCCTCTACGCGGAGCTCGAAGCGCAGCTCGTCACCGATCCGACCGTCGACGGCGCCTGTCTCACCTGGAACGAGATGGATTACGAGTCCGATGTCATCCCCGGCGAGAACGAACAGATCTGCAACCTCGACATCACGATCCGATTCGAAACGGAGCTCGCCAACTCATGAGGTTCAAGAACACCGGCATCACCGCCCTGGTCCTCCCTTCCGGCCGCACCGTCCGCCCCGGACAGTCATTCAACGACAGCGACGTACCGGAAGGCCTGCTTGGGGCGTGGAGGGCCGCAGGAAGCGCCAAGGCGGCTCCCGTCAAGAAGAAGCGAGACGATCCTCAGGAGGGTGACTGATGGCCACCTCGGTCCTCAACGACATCAAACTGTGGCGCGGAGCCAACGACCTGGGCGGCAAATCGAATCAGCTGCGAGCCGTCTTCACCACCGACGCGTTGCGGGACACCGGATTCGACAACGCCGGTGCCCACGTTTTCCTGCCCGGACTCAACGGTGCCGCCCTCGACCATCGGGGAATGATCGACCTGGGGGCCGGGTCCTATGAGGATCTGCTGTTCGCCGAGCACGGCGACGCCGACCTTCCGATCACCATCGCCATCGACGACACTGCCGGCAACCGGGCCTACCTGTTCCAAGGGATCCCATCGCAGCTCGAAATGGGCGGCCCGGTCGGTGACCTGTACGGGTTCACGGTGCAGGCACAGGGCACCGGGAAGATCGCCCGGGGCCTCACCCTCGAAACCGCGACCACGGCTCGTACCGTGACGTTCAACGGCACCGCCTTCCAACTCGACGCCGGACCCTCCGCCACCCAATTCCTCTTGGGAACACTTCACGTGCTCGCCGCCTCCGCCGGCGACACCCTCGACGTCGTCGTCGAATCCGACGACAACGAAGCGATGACCAGTCCCACGGCCCGGCTCACCTTCGCGCAGAAGACCGCCACCGGTTACGAGTGGCTCTCCGCGGCGGGGGCGATCACAGACGACTGGTACCGGATTGCCGTCACGATCGGCGGCAGTGATCCCTCGTTCACCTTCGCGGTGGCGATCGGGATCGGACGATAACCCCATCGGAGGGAGCCCATGGCCACGAAAGTCCTCAACAACTGGTATGTCCTGCTGAACTCGGTGGACCTTTCTGCCTACGTGCGGAACGTGTCCCCGAGCCTGCAGCAGGAGACCGCCGACGACACCGCCGGTTCGAGTGTCACCGCCCGCGAACACGTGCCGACGATCAAGAACGCCACCGTCGCGATCACCTTCAACCTTGAGTTGGGTACCGGCGCGGTCGAGGCCACCCTGTGGGCGGTCTACCTGGGCGGAGCGGAGGTGGCGTTGCATTACGCCGCCGACGGCTCGACCCCCGCCGCGGCCAATCCGGTGTATCAGCAGAACGTGGTCCTCACCTCGTTCCCGCCGTTCGAAGGCGACGTCGGATCGAAGGGTGAGGTCACCGCCCAGTTCCAGGTCACCGGGGCGATCACCCGCGACATCACCCCGTAAGTGAGGGTCCAGATCGACGGGCTGAAAGACTTCAACCGGTCCCTCCGCCGAGTCGACGCTCAGCTCCCGAAGGTCACCCGGCAAGCGCACGCCGAGTACGCCCGGGAAGTCCGGGACGCGGCCCGCTCGAATGCTCGGAGCCTGCCCGGCAAATCGAGGTTCGCTCGGCTGATCTCATCGTCCGCCGGTCAGAACTTCGCCGCAGTGCGAGTTCGGGCAGCTCATCCCGCGGCCGCGGGATGGGTGTTCGGCGCGATTCAGTTCCGCCAGTTCCGCCGCTGGGTCGGCAAGCAGGCACCCGCCGACGGGTTCGGGGACTTCGGTCCCGGCTCCTACGCGGTGTCACCGGCGATCCGGACGGAAGCTCCTCGTGTGCTCGACGAGTACCACCGCCGGGTCCAGAACCTGTTCAAACTCGCCTACCCGGGGGGCGGATGATGGAAATCCCGTCCGATCATCCCCTGTTCCTCGAGCTGCCGCTCCGCCGTGCCGT
>Ga0214472_10001920_pt1 | contig 22571 bp, 20 predicted proteins | sample RVTome_6_FD_207662 | JGI IMG/M metagenome (GOLD analysis project Ga0214472, IMG submission 207662) | Soil microbial communities from uranium-contaminated site in the Upper Colorado River Basin, Wyoming, United States - RVT140D175 | ecosystem: Environmental > Terrestrial > Soil > Contaminated >...
CGGGAATGACGGAAAGTGGTCGCCGATTTTCAATCGATATTTGAGACAGGACACTCGATCATTGCAAGCTGAGAGCCATATCGCATGAAATCACCGTCAGTCGAAACATCCACGCGCGAAATCACCGTTGCCCAAGCGATCAACGAAGCGCTCGCCGAGGAGATGCGCCGCGATCCGACGGTGTTTATCATCGGCGAAGATGTCGCCGAAGCGGGCACGCCGTTTAAAGTCTTGTCGGGTTTGGTAAAGGAATTCGGCACCGAGCGCGTCATCGACTCGCCGATTTCTGAAGCAGGCATCGCCGGCATCGGCGTCGGCGCGGCGATGACTGGCATGCGACCAGTGGTCGACATCATGTTCGGCGACTTCATCACGCTGACGATGGACCAGATGGTCAATCAAGCGGCGAAGATTCATTACATGTCCGGCGGCAAGCTCAAGGTGCCAATGGTCTTGCGCACCACACTTGGCGCCGCGCGCCGATCCGCCGCACAGCATAGCCAGAGCTTGCACGCATGGTTGAGCCACATTCCCGGATTAAAAGTTGTCGTGCCGTCAACGCCCTACGATGCCAAAGGTTTGCTCAAGTCGGCAATTCGCGACGACAATCCGGTGGCTTTTTTCGAAGACAAGATGATGTACCAGCTCAAAGGCCCGGTGCCAACCGAAGAATACACGATTCCGCTCGGCGTCGCCGACGTGAAGCGCGTCGGCAGCGACATCACGCTGGTCGCCACCAGCAGCATGGTTCAGGTCGCGCTAGCCGCGGCGGAATTATTGGTGCAAGGCGACATCAGCGCCGAAGTCGTCGACCTGCGCACCACCGCGCCGCTCGATAAAGCAACGATTATCGAGTCAGCGAAAAAAACCAGCCGCGCCATCGTCATCGACGAAGGCTACGAGCGCTACGGCGTCACCGCCGAGATCGCCTCGGTAATCGCCGACGGCGCATTTTATTATCTCGACGCGCCGGTCAAACGCATGGGCGCCATGGACGTACCCGTGCCGTTCTCGCCGGTGCTCGAAGATCAAACCGTGCCGACGCCAGAAGCGGTGGCGGACGCCGCGAAGCGGCTGTGTAATAAGGGATGAAGATCGTTCAAGTAGTTCAAGCCGTATTCCGGAGATTCGGATCCGGACGGATTGACCGGTTTGAACGCATAGGTAGGGAGGTCGGTTATGGGGCTTAAGACTTTCGGCCTAATGGCCGTCGATTGGGAAGAGCGAGTCAACATCGAGCGGCTGCGGCAGGATCGATTGAATCGCATTAAAGCGGCGCTGAAAAAGTCGGAGCTGGGTTCGCTGCTTTGCTTCGACATGAACAACATCCGCTACATCACCGCGACGCATATCGGTACCTGGGCGATGGACAAGCTGGTGCGCTTCTCATTATTGCCGCAGGACGACGAACCGATCCTGTGGGACTTCGGTTCGGCGGCGCGCCATCATCAGATCTATTGCCCCTGGTTGGGCGAGCGCTCGCGCGCCGGCATTTCCACGCTGCGCGGCGCGACCAATCCCGGCTCCGGCTTGGCCGAAGATGTCGCCAAGAAAATTAAATTGGAATTGGAAATGCGCAACTTGCAGAACGAGCCGGTGGGCGTCGACGTGATCGAGATGCCGGTGCTGTTCGCGCTGCAAGCCCAAGGGATCAAAGTCGTCGACGGCCAGCAGTTGATGCATGAAGTCAGAAAAATCAAAACCCAAGACGAGATCACGCTGCTCAACGCGGCAACCATGATGGTCGACGCTGCCTACGACGAGCTTTACCGCTTCATGAAACCGGGCGTGAAAGAAAACGAATGCGTCGGCGTGGTCAGCAAAGTGCTCTACGATCTCGGCTCGGAGCATGTCGAAGGCGTCAACGCGATCTCCGGCGAGCGCTGCAGCCCACATCCGCATGTTTACACCGACCGTGTGCTCCGCCCCGGCGATCCGGCGTTCTTTGACATTCTGCACAGCTTCAACGGCTACCGAACCTGCTACTACCGGACGTTTGCCATCGGCAGCGCTTCGCCGGCGATGGTCGACGCCTACAAACGCAGCCGCGACTACATGGACGCCGCGATCAGCATCGTCAAACCGGGCATCACCACGGCGGATGTGGTCAAGCTCTGGCCGAAGGCGCAAGAGTTCGGCTTCGCCAACGAAGAAGCTGCCTTCGCGCTGCAATACGGCCACGGCGTCGGTCTGTCGATCTGGGAAAAACCGATCTTCAGCCGCCTGGTCTCACTCGACCACCCAGAAGTGATCGAAGAAGGCATGGTCTTCGCACTGGAAACCTATTGGCCCGCCGCCGACGGCTGGTCGGCGGCACGCTTGGAAGAAGAAGTCGTCGTCACCAAAGACGGTTGCGAAGTCATCACCCGCTTCCCGTCCGAAAAATTGCTCGTTGCCGGCACGCACTACTTCACCACCGGCGGCGAACTACCGACGACGCGCGAGACGCAATCGAATCTGAACAATCCGGGAGCGCTGGAAAGGGTGAAGGGGTAGACGTGAAGAATTTTAGATTTTCGATTTTGGATTAAGGACGTAGCCGGGATGAAGTGAAGCCTAATACATGATCCCCGGATTTCGCTCACGCTCCATCCGGGCTACGCGCTGAGGTGGCTAGTAGCCGAGGGATAATTCGTTATATTGACAAGGATGACCCCGCAGATTAGTTTCAAGCATGACTAAAACGATCGAGTTTGAAACCGAACTCACTGGCAGTCACACTCTGAGCATCCCTCCGGAGATTGCCGCGGCCTTGCCGTCAAAGGGAAAGGTGACGATTGTTGTTTTCGTCGACCTCGATCCCGATGACACTACGTGGCGCACGTCGGCTTACGAGCAATTCCTGAGCGACGACTCGGACGAAGACGCAGTTTATGACAAGTACCGTTGAGCTCGGCGACGTGTATGTCTGTGTTTTTCCTTTTACCTCCGGACAGGGGGCCAAGGCCAGGCCCGTTCTGGTGCTGATGGACCTCGGACCCGATTGCTTAGTCTGCCGAATTACGTCTGTTCCCCATCGCGGTTTCCTCGACTTGCCAGTGACCCGCTGGCAGGACGCCGGTCTGGAAAAACCATCAACTATCAGATTGTCTCGTCTGGTCACGGTTGAAAAGTCAATTCTTAGGGTCCGCATCGGCAGCTTGGCCAGCGAAGATTTAGATCGGGTGAAAGCGCTGTGGAACGAGCAGTTCCGCTTGAAATAATTGTCCCACCCCGACCGCACTACGATAGGTTCTTAACGAGCGATGGCTTGAAACGTAAGCACGTGGCCTCGCCGACGACAACGAAACGGCGAAGATGAATTTCGAGATTTCCCCATCCGGCTACGGCAATCACTGGCCCGACCTAGACGAGGGGAAAAAAGGGGGACATTCCACTTTATCTCGGCTGGAGTGACTTTCTTTTGAGCATGGCGTTTCCAAGACCGATGAGTCGAGTATCTTAAGCGAACCAATCCTTTACGGAGAATGAAAAATGAACAGAAGAACCGCCATCCGGCGACTGGCAACTTTTTTTCTGACTACGGCCTCGCAAGCCCAAGCGCAGCAGGCAAAGAAAATCTGGCGGATAGGCTATCTATCGACATCCACGCGGGCGCTTGATTCCCGCCGTACAGCGGAAATTCGGGCGGCTTTGCGCGAGCGTGGCTACATAGAAGGACAGAACATCGCCTTCGAGTACCGATATGCGGAGGGGAAGCGCGATCGGGCCCCCGAGCTTGCGGCCGAGCTGGTGCGTCTCAAGGTTGATATCATCGTGGTGGCAGGCGGAGACCCGTGGATTCGGGCGGCCAAGAATGCGACCAAGACCATTCCCATCGTCATGACAGGCTCTGGGTCCGATCCCGTCGAGGCAGGTTTCGTCGAAAGCCTCGCCCGTCCCGGCGGCAACGTCACCGGTTATCCTAAAAAGATCAGTTGACGGTCGATAAATTTGGAGTTGGCGGAGAGCGAGGGGCAAGCTGATTTTAGGTTTGAAATGAGCAACCGTGGTCATAATATGCTCGCAGACGAGTTGCCAGACCGATTTGAGTTTGAACTGCTCCGCAGCGCTTTTGAATCGGGTGATGAGCGCGTGGATGGCGCTCAGCAACGACTTGGCGTTGTCGGCCTCGGCATGCTGAGAAGTAATCGTGAGATGCTTTTGACCGCCATGAGTACTCTGGCGCGCCACCGCCGAGAGCAGAAACGGCCGGCTCGTGATCGCTTCCATACGGGCCTGGGGATTGCCCAACCGAACAAATAAACTCCACCAGTTGTAGATCAAGGCCACCGCCAATGCCGAGAGCCGCCAGCGTGCCAGATCTTGCGTGGTAAAGCCGCCCCAACCCCACTGGTTCTTAAGCTCATCGAAGGTGTTCTCACTATCGGCCCGATCACGATACAGCTGGGCAAGCGTCAGCAACTCATGGTTCAGATCGGTCACCAGCACGGCATACTCGTAGCGTTTAGCAGCAACGTTCACTTCAATAAAATCGAGTACCCGTTGCGATTGATCAGCCAACAGCGCATCGCCTCGAAACCCACGACGCAACACCACCACCCGGCGCGCCCGACTCCAACCGTCGAGTTTGAGTTCCCCGTCTTTGCCTTGCCAACCCTGCCCCGCTGGGCTCCAGCCCTGCTCCCAGAAAAGCCGCTCGATATGGCGCTTGACGTTGCGTGTTAATCTGAGCTTAAACAAATACTTCTGTCCACGATCTTGCAGAGCTTGGAACATCGGCTCGCCGGCCATACCCGCATCGCCTCGTACCAGTTGCGGGCGTTGTTGTGATGACAAACCATCGAGTATCCGAATCAGTCCCGGTAGTGTGTGATTGGCATGGCTCTGATTGCCCGCCAACACGTCCACTCCCAGCATCAGTCTCAGTCCCGATACCTGATAACTATGATACGCATGGGAGGGCCGCCCCGGCTTGTGCGGATTGTAGCCCACCACCGCCCCTTGCTGTTTGCCGTACAACGGCTTGACCGTCACGTCCACGTCCAACACCCACGGTGCATAGAGCAGTCCCAACACCGTGCGCCCGATATGCCTTGACAACCACACTATCCCGGCTTCCTCATCGATCGCTTTGAGCCCTCGTCGCAGCGTGTCTTCGGCTACCACCCCGCTCATCCCCAATAGCCCTGGATTCACTCCGTCCGCTCGTATCGCGCTCGCATGCGCATAGCGCCAGTGCCCCGACAATATCGACAACATCCACGTCCCAACAATATCTCGCGGCTCCGATCCGTTGGGACTCTTGTAGTCCAAAGGACAATCCTTTACCCACTGATCGAAGAGCCCGGTGGCGCTCAGAAACTCGATGAAAAATGCCATCTGTCCTTGCGCTGTGGCTTGACGCTTCGTATCCCAGCGCACTTTAACCGCACCGCCAGCAGTCTCTAAACCAAGGGCTTCTACCACCGCCTGACGCACCGCCACCTCGCGCTTCTTCGCCTCTCCCATTGGGTGTCTCCCTAAAACTAATTTTCCCTCACCTTATCATGCCCTTACTTTCTTCTCGCCGGCTCAATAGCCGTTTTTAGGGTTATACAACCCTTGGACAAAAACTAGGCGGGAAACGGCTCGAGCTGCTCAAAGAAGCCGTTGGCAAACTTGCAAATATCGCGGTTCTCTACGATCCGGCCAGTCCGGGCATTCCGCAGGAGGTAAACGAAGATCTCCCAGTGGCGGCGCGCGCGCTGCAGTTGACTCTTCAGCCTTGGGAAGTACGCAGTTCGGACGATTTCGACAGGGTATTCGCAGCGCTAATCAAGCAGCGCCCGGATGGACTCTATGCGATCTTGACAGGCGCGGTATTACGCCCGATCGTAAAGCGAATCGCGGGCTCTGCGTTAAAGAGCCGGCTGCCGTCTGTGTTCAACATAATAGAAGGTGTAGATGCCGGTGGTCTCATGTGCTACCAGGCCGACCCGGCAGACAGATACCGGCGCGTCGGATATTTCGTGGACAGGATCCTGAAGGGTGCCAAGCCTGCCGATCTGCCGGTCGAGCAGCCGATGAAGTTTGAGTTTGTCATCAATCTCAAAACCGCCAATCAGATTGGCCTGACACTTCCGCAGTGGACGCTGATGAAGGCAGATAAAGTGATCCAGTGAGCTGGGGTTTTCGATTCATATGCGGAAAAAATCGGGACAACGCTTTTGGACTTTACAAGTAGATCAGCTACAATAAATTGCATGGCTGCGAATGATCAGAGGATGAATGAAAATCCGCGATATCGTATGGCTAAGAGATATTGTCGACAAGCTTGCTGTCAAACATCACGTGGAGCCGCACTAGGTGGAAGAGGCGCTCGGGGGTCGTGCCCAATTTCGCTTTGTTGAAAAGGGCGAGCGCAAGGTAGAAGACGTCTATCTCGCGTTAGGACAGTCTGACGCGGGTCGGTACTTAGCGGTTCTCTTCATTCACAAGAAAACTAGGGAGGCATTGATCCTGAGCGCTCGAGACATGGCGGCCAAGGAAAGAAAACAATATGGCAAATAATAAAGCTAAGCCCTTTCCGCAATTGAAGTCAGTTGATGAGCTTGTGGAATTCTTCGACAAACACGATATGTGCGAGTATTGGGATCGATTGCCGAAAGCTGCATTTGAAGTAAACATCAAAACCAGAAAACACCTTGTCGCGATCGACGAGAAGATTATTCCTAGACTCAACCAAATCGCAAAATCGAAAAAAGTCACATCCGCGAAGCTAATTAATACCTGGCTGAGAGAGAAGATCGCAACCGCGAAGCGGGCTTAACCATTCGTTATCCGGCGCACATCGAGATTTGCAGTCGGAACAGGTAGAAAACGATTGGCCAGTCGCGCCTCCCGCCGTGCTGTGATAAGCAACCGTCGATGCCAACCAACGTAATCATGCCCGCCCTCGGCGTGGCGCAGCAAACCGGCACGCTGCTCAAGTGGCTCAAGACCGAAGGGCAAAGCGTAACCAAGGGCGAGCCCCTCATGGAAATCGAAACCGACAAGGCTACGGTGGAGATCGAGGCGGCGGCGTCCGGCGTTCTAGCGCGCGTAACTGCTAAGCCAGGAGACGAAGTGCCCGTCGGGCAAACGATCGCGCTGATTCTGGCGCCCGGCGAAGCCCTGCCGATCAAACAAGAAGCGCCCGCCGCTACCCAGGTCGTACCCCCTCTCCCCCAGGAAGAGGGCAGGGGGGAAGGCCGCGTGACGTCCTCGACTGCCACAACGACGCGCGCCATTGCAACTGTGTTAACCGGTGGACGAATTCTCGCCTCACCAAAAGCAAAACGCATAGCTAAAGAACAGGGAATCGAGCTGAAATCGCTGCGCGGCAGCGGACCCGAAGGAAGCGTTCTCGCTGCCGACGTGCAGCGCGCCGGAAGTGAAAAAGTAGCGGGGCCCGCGATTTCAGCAGCGCCCGGCTTGCTGCCCCTCACCCCCATGCGCCGCATCGTCGGCCAGCGCATGACCCAGAGCAAGCAGAGCGCACCGCATTTTTACATCAGCATGGACATCGACATGACCACGGTGACGAAGTTTAGGTCCGCAGCAAAAGAGCGCGGGGACACGTCGATCCCGTCGATCAATGATTTTATTCTGCAAGCCTCGGCCCGCGCGCTCAAGGATTTTCCATCAATGAACTCAAGTTTCACCGAGCTGGGCATCCAGCAGCATGCTGAAATAAACATCGGCATGGCGGTGGCGCTCGAAGAAGGGCTCGTCGTCCCGGTGATTCGCAACGCGGACCAGCTGAATTTAATGGCATTGGCCCAGCAAAGCCGCGAGCTTGCCGGCAAGGCGCAAAACAAAAAACTCTTGCCGCTCGACTGCGAAGGCGGCAGTTTTACGGTTTCCAATCTCGGCATGCTCGGCGTCGATACTTTCACCGCGATCATCAATCCGCCGCAGTGCGCGATTTTGGCGGTCGGACGTGTCGCGCCGCGCGTGGTCACGGATGGCGACGGCATCGAGATCAAAGCCATGATGACGGCGACCTTGTCAGCCGACCATCGTATCGTCGACGGCGCTAGCGCCGCGCGCTTTCTGCAACATGTGAAGCAGGAATTGGAAACGGCCGGCGCCCATCTTATCCACCCTCAAGAACTTACCGAGAGTCCGCTTAAATGACCGATCCCGGAGCGCCATTTACCGATCCGGTTGTCATTCCGATCGAGGACCGTCTCGATCTCCATCCGTTTCAGCCAAAAGAGATTCCCAGTGTCGTCCTAGAATATCTCGATCAGTGTCGAGCGGCCGGCTATCGTGAAGCGCGCTTGATCCACGGCAAGGGCAAAGGGGTGCAGCGCCATATTATCCGCGCGTTGCTCGATAAATACGGCAACGTCGAATCCTTTCATGACGCCCCGCTGGAAGCCGGCAGCTGGGGAGCAACCGTAGTGATTTTTAAAACTTGACGGGCACCGTCTTGAATACCATTACTCGATCCTCGTCATCGAGCTTCCGGCACTGCCCGCAGCGTCAAGTACTCGACAAGGGCTTTCCACACCCGCGGATCGCTATCGAGGTTGCGATGGTCGGCGCAAAAGCCGCTGTACGGGCCGTTAGGATCGGGGACCGCGATGTTGAACAATCGAGTCGTTTGATCATTTTCCGCGTGGATCGCGCTGAGACCCGGACAGACGGCGAAAGGCACCGGCACGTAAAAATTGAAGGCCTGGCGCACATTGGCGGGAATTAATCCGCTCGACCAGAAGCTTTCAATGTAGGCGATCATTTCCACCGGGATCGCTTTCTTGCTGAGGTCGCGCGTGACCTCGCCGACGACTCGCCCCCCGAAACTGTGGCCCGCGAGAAAAAGCCGATCGCCGCGTGCATAAACCAAGCTAATGATATCGCTGACCACTTCGCTATCGCCCTGAATCATCAGCGTCAGATGGTTGGCAAATAACTTGCCGACATAGAGGGCAACCACATGCATTAAGGAATCGTGGTAAGCGATACGATTCAGTTCCGTCTCATCCTGGAGATCGACGGTGCGATAAGCTGGCCAACGTTGCGGATCGAACCAAGCCGCGTGCTCCCAGGGTGGCGGGTTGCCGCCGTAAACGCCGATAAAGATGACCTTAGGCTGCTTGAGTTCGCCGATCAGTGGCGCGATTTGCTGTGCGAAGTCGAACGCGCTAGAAGCCCGCGTGAGCTCTGGGGTACGCCATTCCTTCGCTCCCGGAAAATCGCCATGGACGCCATGGCAGGCAACGAGAAAAGTTGCAACGATGAGCCAGGGCCCAATGAGCCAGCGTACGCGTTGCCGCAAAGGCACATTACTTATGCGCGAACGGATCTTCACCTGGGTGCTTGTAGAGAAAGTAAATCGTCAAGCCGACGCCGAAGGTAATGAAACTGTCGGCAATGTTAAACGCCGGCCAGTGATAACTACCCCAGAAACAATCGAGGAAATCGATCACTTCGCCATAAATCACCCGATCGATGAGATTACCGATGGCGCCGCCGACAATGAAGGCCAAGGCGGTGCTCAAGCCTATTTCATGGTCTGCGAGTCGCCGGAGCATAGTGAAAATGAAACCGATGGCGACGAGCGAAACCGCGATCAAGAACGGCCGGCGAAAAATCTCGGCGCTGCCGGCAAACAGGCCGAAGGCCGCCCCGGTGTTGCGCACATAAGTGAGGCTGAAAAATCCATTGACGATCGGGATCGAGTGATAAAGCGGCATCGAGCGGTCGACGATCAGCTTGGTCAGCTGATCGACAACGACGATCGCCGAGATCCAGCCAACGACGATGCGCCATTTCACGCTCAAGCCGCAGCTCCAGCATTGAGGACCGCGGCGCAGCGCGCGCACGCCGTCGGATGATTCTTGTCCGCGCCGACTTGGACGTCGTACTTCCAACAACGCTCACATTTGCCGCCATCGGCTTTGCTGACCTTGACGAGACAGTTAAGCAGCGCTGCCTCATAGCTCGATTCTTCCCCGCTGGCACGTGCCGCGAGTTCGCTCGACTCGGTGGCCTGCGAAACGATTAACAGATCTTGCAGTCGAGTTCTCTCCGTTTGAAGCAGGCTGGACAGGATCGGCGCTTGCCCGTCCATGCTGAGTAAACCCGTTCCCGGTTTGATGGGCGTGTCGACTTTGCTGTCGGGGGGGTGCTCAATGAGACTGACTGAACCAGTCCCCGGTGTGACAAGAACTACTTTGGCGTCGAGGGAGTGACCGATAATTCCCGCCGTGCGAGCCTGTTCGAGCGCCTTCAAAACTTCGCTGCGCTCGCGCAACAGCCGATCCCATTTGTCGACCAACGCCGCATCGGCAAAGCCCAACTGCGGCTCGGGCATCTGCGACAGAAAAACGCTCTTGGGCCGGCTCGCCTTATCCGGCATGTACTGCCAAATCTCCTCGGCGGTGAAAGACAAAATCGGCGCGGTGAGGTGAACCAAGACATCGAGGATACGGTACATTGCCGTCTGCGCCGCGCGCCGCTTGACCGATTTGGCGCCTTCGCAATAGAGCCGGTCCTTGACGATGTCCAGATACTGTGAGCTGAGATCGACGCTGCAGAAGTTATTCAGGCTGTGATAAACGACGTGGAACTCACACCGGTCATAGGCCTCGCGGCAACGCGCCAGCAGATTCTCCGTGCGCCCGAGAATCCAAAGGTCAAGCTCATCCAATTCTGCAGCTAGGACGCGATCCGTCGCCGGATTAAAATCGTAAAGGTTGCTGATCAAAAAACGCGCCGTGTTGCGCACGCGCCGATAGGCTTCGACCAAGCGATTGAGGATCTCGTCGGAAATGCGCACGTCTTCCCGATAATCTTCGGCGGACACCCAGAGGCGTAAGATCTCGGCGCCGAATTTCTTGCTGATCTCCTGGGGCGCAATCACGTTGCCCAAGGATTTCGACATTTTTCGCCCCTTGCCGTCCAGGGTGAAGCCGTGGGTCAACACGCTGGCATAAGGCGCGCGGTCGCGCGTCGCCAGCGAAGTTAACAGCGCCGTATGAAACCAGCCGCGGTGCTGGTCGCTGCCTTCCAGATAAAGATCGGCCCGCCCACCCAGCCGTGCATCTTGCTCGACCACCGAGGCGTAACTCACGCCTGAATCGAACCAAACGTCGAGAATGTCTTCTTCGCGGGTGAAATCACTGCCGCCGCAATCGGGGCAAGTCAGATTCGGCGGCACAAGCTCGTTTAGCGGCCGAATGTACCAAGCATCCGAACCCTCTTTCGCGAAAATCTCGGCGACGTGATCGCAAAGCTCCCGGGTGAGAACCGCTTGATTGCATTTCTTGCAATAAACCGCCGGGATCGGCACGCCCCAGGAACGCTGGCGCGAGATGCACCAGTCCGGGCGTGCTTCGAGCATGCCGCGGATGCGATCCCGGCCCCAAGGCGGAATCCACTTCACTTCGTCGATGGCGCGCAGTGCCTGGTTGCGCAGGTCGTTTTTCTGCATCGAGATAAACCACTGCTCGGTGGCGCGAAAGATCACCGGCTTTTTGCAGCGCCAACAGTGCGGGTAGCTATGCGTGAGCTTGTCTTCCTTAAGCAGGGCGCGGTTATCGATCAGCTTCTGGACGATCCGCGGGTCGGCTTTGAAAACCGACTCGCCCTGTAAATCCCCCGCCTCAGCGGTGAATCGACCTTCCGGATCCACCGGCGCCATGACTGGCAGGCCGTAACGCATGCCGACTTCGTAGTCTTCCTGGCCATGACCCGGCGCGATGTGAACGCAACCAGTGCCCTGGTCCTGGGTAACGTAGTCGCCGAGGACGATCTTCGAGTCGCGCTCGATCCAGGGATGTCGGCAGACGATGCCTTCTAGCTCGGTGCCAGTCCAAGCACCTGCTTTAATTACGTAATCCTTGGGTTCAAAACCAACAGCCATCATCACGTTAGGAATTAATTCCTGGTTGATGATTAGTTCACCCATTGGAGTCTTAACATGTCGGTATATGAACTTGGGATGAACCGCGATGGCTTGGTTGGCCGGCAACGTCCAAGGGGTTGTTGTCCAAATTACAAAGAACGTTCCACTGACCGCATCAACGGCAAACAACCCCTTGGGATCCTTTACGGCGAACTTAACATACACCGATGTCGAAGCATGATCCTCGTACTCGACTTCCGCCTCAGCCAATGCGGTGACGCACGAGGCGCACCAGTAGACCGGTTTCTTCTTGCGGTAGAGTGAACCGGAGGCGACGAATTTTCCCAGCTCGCGCACTTCCTGGGCCTCGTACTGCGGGTCAAGCGTGCGGTAAGGCTTTTCCCAGTCGCCGAGCACGCCGAGCCGCTTGAATTCTTCGCGCTGGATCGAGATGTATTTTTCCGCATACTCTTTGCAGAGTTTACGTATTTCCGCCTTGCTCATCGCCAGCTTTTTCTCCCGTCCGATATTTTTCTCAACCTGCAGCTCGATGGGCAGACCATGACAATCCCAGCCCGGCACATAGGGCGCCAAGTGACCGGTCATAGCTTGATACTTGACGATGATGTCTTTGAGGATCTTGTTGAGCGCGTGGCCAATATGGATATTGCCGTTGGCGTAGGGTGGGCCGTCGTGAAGTAGGAAACGCGGCTTGCCCTGGTTCGCCTCGAGAACGCGAAAATAAGTCCCTTCCTGATCCCACTTCTCCACCTGTTTAGGTTCGTTTTGCGGCAGGTTGCCGCGCATGGGAAAGCCGGTCTTCGGCAAATTCAATGTGTCTTTGTAGTCCATGTTAGAACAGATAAAGAATCGGCAGCGCCGGCACCTACCGCTTCTCTACCTCTTTCTCTATCTATTTAATTCTTGTGATGATTTAGGCCGCGTACCATACGGGAGGCGAACATATCGGCCTTGTTCTCGGCATCTGCCCAAAAAACATAGTGGCCGATCTCGTGATACACCATGTTGATCCAACGCCGCTCGGTGTTGTACTTCCTGCCCTTTTTCCAATTCTCCGGATGGACGAGATAAATCTGGCCATTCTCGTAGGTCTTGCCCGCGGTCTTGCCCCAGTCGATATACTCGAACCACTCGACTTGGGGATTCTTGAGGTTATAAAAGCGGCACAGCGCCGCGATCGCTTTCTTGAAATCGATCGCCTTGTAGTCGTGGAAGAACGCCGACAAGAGCCGGTCCACGGCACGCCGTTCTCTGATAGGGGGTAAGATCATCCGCATGGCGATTTTCCGGGCTGCTCTCGTCGTCGCTATACCAGGCCACGTCGCAGGCGGGGAATTAACCCCGCTCTTGACCAAAGGGGACGCTCACCCCTTTTGAAAACCCCATTGACTTGTCCCTGCCTCAAGAGTCGGGGTTAAACTAGAATATAGTATAGAACCCTCCCGATAGGAACAGGCCCGATCCCAAGACAGTTAGGCCAGCGCCCGTTAAATAGCTGTTTTCCTAATACTTTATAGCTAGTTGAGAAAGTGATGGAGCGCTCTCAAGCAGCCCCAGCGCTCTTGAGAACGGCATTAAAGTGTCGTAGATTGGCGTACTTTGTGAAGCGCGACCACGCTGTCCAATGTCAAATTAATGTTCCAATGGTTCACTGGAAAAGTCGCCTATCTTAGTACCTGGTCGGCTCTGAAGATTGGTTGCGGCGCAGTGAAGTTTTTGCCCCGCACAATGTTCTGGATCGCCGATCGGCTCGCCGCCGCCGGGTATCGTGGTTTTCGCGGTTTTCGTAAGCGCTCCCTGGCTAATCTTCGAATCGCGTTGGGAAGCCAGTTCGACGATTCGGCGATTGCTCTGCTGGCGCGTCGCTCATTGCGGAATTTTTTTCGCGCTTGTGTCGAGTTGGCTGTCGCAGTTGGATCCCGTGACGATCAATTGCGTGAGCAGATAGCCCTGGTCGGGAAAGACTACTTGGATGCGGCCCTGGCAAAAGGCAACGGCGTGCTTCTGCTGAGCGCTCATCTCGGTAATTTTTTTCTGCTCGGGTCGCGCTTGGCAATCGAAGGTTATCCTTCTTTCGTGTTGGTGAATCAGCCACGGGACGGCCGGTTTGCCGAACTGATGGATGATTATCGCTTGCAGGTGCGCCAACCGACGATCCATGCGCGGCCGCGGCGCCAAGCGTTACGAGAACTGTACGGGGTCTTGCGCCAAAACCAAGTCGTGGTCGTGATCGCCGACGAGTTTCGCCAGAGGAGCGGCATTGAAGTACCTTTTTTCGGCGGCACCGTAATTGCGCGGCGCGGTCCGGTGACACTGGCATTACGTACCGGAGCGGCGATTGTCCCGGCCTGTTTGGTGCGGCAAGCCGATGACAGGCTAAAGCTAATTATCGAGCCGGAGTTGGAACTCGATCGCTCCGGCAAAGGGAGCTCGCAAATTAGTGAAAATACCGCGCGCATGACCGCGTGGCTTGAGCGCACCGTGCGCGCCTATCCGGACCAATGGAATTGGATGAACATCCGGCACTGGGTGCACCATCGTGAACCGGTGGCCAATCGACATCAACAGCTGCAGCGAGCTGTTTAACTGGGTAATGAAAGGGTAAACCGTTGAAATTAAGCAAGAAAGATCTCGAGGAAATCAAGAAAAAGGTCGCCATCGGCAACCGCATCATGTTCCACCAGGGATTGGCCGATTACCATGGTCATGTCAGCGCGCGGATCCCGGGAACCCGCAAGTTTTTTATCAAGCCCGTGCTGGCACCCCTTGGTGAAGTCGCACCAAAACATATCATCGAAGTCGACATCGATCAGTATTTCGAAGTCTGTGAGCAGAACTACGCCAAAGCCGGCAACCAGCGCGCCGTGACCAAGATCAAAAATCCACCGCGGGAGACCATGATTCACGCGGCAATTTATCATAAGCGGCCCGACGTCAATTCAGTCGTGCACACCCATCAAACCTTAGCCACCGCGTTTTCTGTGGCCGGTACGCCGATCCTGCCGATTTACAATCAAGCCGCGGTTTTTGCCCCCGAGACACCTATTTTTCCAAGCCCTCGCTTGATCTACACGATGCAAGATGGCAAAGAAATTTGCGCCACCTTAAAGGACCGCATGGCGATGCTGCTCAAGGGCCATGGCGTTGTTGTGGTTGGCGATAGCTTAGAATATGCTACCGTCCACGCGATTTACCTGGAGCGTACCGCCTACATGCAATTCGTCGCCAGTTGCGTGGGCAAGCCGGCGGTGATGCCGCAAAAAGAGATCGACTATATGAAAGAGAACATGATGTTTCGTTCCTACGACGCCTTCGCTTATTTCCGTTCGCTGCTACCCAAAGGCGGACGTCTGTAGAATCCAGTAGCGAATCGTCGGGTTAAAAAATTTGGAGGAGAGACGATGGCCAAACGAGAAGAAAAACTAACCGAGAGCGCGAGCAAGAAACCGATTCAAGATCTGCGTGAATGGCTCGAGCGGGTTGAAGCGATGGGCGATTTGGTTCGCGTGAAAGACTCGGTGAGCTGCGAAGAGGAGATGAGCGCCATCGGTTATCTCGTCGCCAAGCTGAAGCCTTCGCCGGCGATCCTTTTCGATAACATCAAAGGCTATGAGAAGAGTTCTTACAAGGCGCAATCGCTGTGGAATATTCTCGGCCCGAGCATCCCGCGCATCGCGCTGTCGCTGGAAGAACCGCCCGAAACGCCGACCGTCCCATTGATCCGCCGGGTGAAAGACAAATTGAAGAATCGCATGGCGCCGCGCGAAGTGCCAGCGGCACAGGCGGCCATGTATCATAACACTTTAACCGGCGACAAAATCGATTTGACCCAGCTGCCGATCCCGCGCCACTGGCCGCTTGACGGCGGCCGCTACGCCGGCACCGCCGACTGCGTCATCACCCGCGATCCCGATTCCGGTTATTTAAATGTCGGCACCTACCGCATGATGCTGCAAGGCAAGAACGAAGTCGGTCTCTACCTTTCACCGGGCAAAGACGCGCGCCTGCATATCACGCGCTCGTGGCAGATGGGCAAGCCCGTCGAAGTCGCCGCGGCTTGGGGTATCGATCCGCTCTTCATGATCGTCGGCTCACAGACTTTTCCGAAGAATGTTTCTGAATATGAATTTTTAGGCGGCATCAAAGGTGAACCGATCCCGGTCGTCAAAGGCAAAACCACTGAGCTGCTGTTGCCAGCCAATGCCGAGTTTATGATCGAAGGCATCATCAAACCGAACTCCGTAAAGAGCGAAGGGCCGTTCGGTGAATTCCCCGGTTACTACGGCAGACCTGAGGCGGGTTGCCCGCTCGTGGAAGTCACCGCCGTGCACTATCGTAACAATCCGATCCTCACTAACGCTCTGATGGCCGACTATCCATCCAACGAGCAGAGCGGCTTTTTTTCGATCATCCGCTCGGCGCGCATCTGGGACGATCTCGACAAACTTGGCATTCCCGGAGTCCAAGGCGTCTATGCGCATCCGGCCGGTGCCGGCGGTTTTGGCATGACGGTAATAGCCCTCGAACAACGCTATGCCGGCCACGCGGCGCAAGCTTTGGCGCTCGCCGCCCAAGTTCCGGGCGGCGCCTATTACACAAAATGGATCATCGCCGTCGATGAGGACGTCGATCCTACTGATATGGATCAAGTGATCTGGGCCATGAGCAGCCGCTGCAACCCGATCGACGATATCGATATTTTGCGCAATACCTGGTCGACCTGGCTCGACCCGACCCAGAATCCACCGGAAAAACGCCCCTACGGCTCGAAGGCGCTAATTAATGCCTGCAAGGAGCACCGTCACCTGCCGGTATTCTCGAAACGGACCGCATTGCGAAAAGAGATGTACGATAAGGTCGCCAGCGAATGGAAAAAACTAGGCCTGCCGGGGCAAGTTCCCGAGGTCAGAGCCTTCGAAGAGAAAAAGGAAGTCGTCTACCACGAAGTCGGCGGCTTCGAGCCGGGTAAGCAACCGGGGGAAGAAAATAAGAAATAGATCTTTCGCTCCATCGTGCCCGTCATCAATTTATCATCACCGTGGCTGTATCTTGAATAAGAAACGCTGACGACAGCTTGCCTTGTGCACATTTGAAAACGTCAGAGCAAATTCCATGGGCATCCGTGTAATATTGGAATACCGAGTACCGGGGGGAGTAAATCTCACCTCATTTTGTCGCCATGGGGTTTCCTCATCATTCTGATAGTCATCTTATAGTCATCTTTCGATTCAGGACAGCATCCAAACACACATAACCGCGACCAGAGACTTAGCTCGGGCACCTTCCTAAGAGTGGCGTGTCGACGTTACGCTAATATTTTTTAAGGCTCCTATGGGTTTCCTGTGAAGAAGTATTCACCACAGAGGCAGAATCGCTTTACGATTATAGGTTTCAGGAGCTCGCTGTGTGCTAATTCTCACCATTTAACACTAAGAAATTAACTAGTCTCTTTTAGCTCGGCTCCTCAGTGTTTTTTCCTCCCGATCTAAGGCTTTTACCGGTAAGTCCAGATTTCCTTTGTGCGGTATTCTCTATTGAAAAAAAGTGTTCCCAGGCATCGTAAGTGAAGTGGCCCTGGCAGTTTCACGCGAGAATATGACCACGGCGACCCTGACTATAGACGACGATCAGCGGTTTTTGGAATTTTGCAAAATTCACTGATCACCGATCTGGTGTCATCGATCCGGCAAGTCGGACGGTAAGGGCGATCTGAGGGAACAATCGTGGATGAAAACGGGAGAGGTATGAGACGAGGTAATAGCAAAGCATGTGCAGCAATACGGCAAATAAGGAGGAATCGCGGCTTATGAATCCTACATGGCAAGCAAGTCAAAAGAGAAACCGGTGGGCGGTAATCTTGGCCGGGGGGGACGGCGTCAGGCTTCGCCCTCTGACACGGCGAATTTCGGGTGATGATCGTCCCAAACAGTTTTGTCCCGTTCTCGGCGAAGAGACTCTGCTTGATCAGACGCGCGAGCGTGTCACGTTGGGCTTTTCGCCCCAACGCATTGCCGTCGTGGTAACGAAATCTCACGAATCGTACTACTCGCCGCTGCTATGCAGTTACCCGACCGATTCTGTGGTGGTGCAGCCGGAGAATCGAGGAACGTCGCCCGCGATTTTGTACAGCCTGCTGCGGATATTTGCGGCGGACCCGAATAGCGTCGTCGCCTTCTTTCCCTGTGATCACTACGTTTCTGACGATCGCGTTTTCATGAGACATGTGAGCGAAGCGCTGGACGCGGTTTGCGCCGGTCCGGATATGGTCGTTCTGCTCGGGATTACGCCCGACGCGCCAGAAGTGGAATACGGTTGGATAGAACCGGGCTATCCCATCCATATCAGGAGCACCGGTACTCTGCGCAGCGTGCGCCGGTTCTGGGAGAAGCCGGCATTCACGCTTGCCGAGGCTCTTCTCGGACGGGGCTGTTTGTGGAACAGCTTCGTGATGGCGGGGTCCACTTCGAGTTTTGTTCGATTAATTCGTCAAGCCGCCCCGGAGTTATACTTTGCCTTCAAAGAGATACGAAACGTTCCTGGGACGCCGCAATACAAGGCCTCCCTGGAGAATCTTTATCGCCAGCTGCCGTCGTTGAATTTCTCTGAGCAGGTGCTTGTCCCGCGCGGTGGTGACTTGGCTCTGCTACCGGTGAACGGAATTATGTGGAGCGACTTAGGAACACCTCAGCGTGTCATCCATTCCCAGACACGATGCAGGACGCAGAGCCAGTCGCGATCGAGTGATCGTCAGCTATTTGATCTGGAAAGGGAATTGTAATGACTCAGAGTCCCCAATTGGTTCTTTTTCACAGTATTGTCAATTTGTGTCCATTTCTGGCCAATTCAGCCCGATAAGCACCCTCTCTAGCACTTGGATGTTTCTTTGAATCCAAGAAGTTAGAGCCAAATTAAATACTGGTACGCTTATTGCCGTTACGATAGACGCAGATGGCTAGTAATGACAAGAGGCTCCAATTTATAACCCTGGAAAAGACCGCTGAGATTCTTCAGGTATTGAACCGTACTGCGCATCGACTTTTCAAAAATCAGCGAATTCCAAGAATTAAGCTCGGCAGCAAATGGCGTATTCTAGAGAGCGAATTAAAAAATGGGTTGACGAGAATGAGTAACTGGTATCGGACAGAGTTCGATCAAGCTGTAACTCATGCTCCGCCTTCGCCCTGGGGTAGAGGTTCGATCATGCGGCTAAGAGCTCAAGCGAATCATCTCGGTAAGGGCTACTGGTTAAAAACTCGAAAATACCGCTCCAGTCTGCGCACGCGCATCTTCCTCGTTGTCTTTCTCGCGCTGATTCCTCCCTTCGCTTTGATTATTTCCAACTCCATCGAGCAAATCCTGGTGGCTAACGCAGCGACTGAAAGAGAGGCGCTGCGACTCCTGAGTCTCGCTGCTCAGAGCCACGATCGAGTAATCTCTGCCAACCATGATCTCCTAACTCTTCTTTCTCGCTTGCCTGCGATTTTGCTCAATCCCGCGGCTTGCAAAACCCTGTTCGCTGATTTTCCGCAACGATTTCCTGACTTCGCCAATATCGTGGTGATCGCTCCACAAGGTAACGTAACTTGCAGTCCCCTTCCTATTAAAAAAGGAGTCAATTTCGCCAACCGCCCCTGGTTCAAGGAAGTGCTAGAGACCCGAAGCTTCACGGCCAGCGATTATTTGATTGGCAAGAATTCCAACAAACCTTCTCTGGTCTTAGCCCTCCCCGTGCTCAACGGAGCCGCGAACGTCGCTGCCGTGATCGCAGTTTCCATACGACTGAGCTGGATGAATAGTCTCAGCGATAACGAGCAATTGCCCAGGGGCTCGACCGTCACGATGATCGATCGGAATGGCACGATATTAGGACGACAGCCGGAATCCGATAAACGGATCGGCCAATCCCACCCGCGAACGACTTTGATTGTGGAAATGCTGAAACATAAACCAGAGCGCGCATTCGAAGCCATCGGACTAGACGGGGTCGAACGATTCTACGCATTAAAATCTCTCGGCAACGGCCATGGGATCAGTAACTGGTATCTCTTCGTCGGCATCCCCAAAGAGTTCCTTCGCGGGCCAAGCCGGTCCCTCCTGCTGCAAAATCTCGCGTGGATGAGCCTTGCTGCGATTTTAGTTCTGGCGGTGGCATGGATCGGCGGACAGACGATGATTTTGCGCCGCATCCGGTCTCTTGTCGACGCCAGCAAGAAGCTAGGTAAAGGCGACCTTGCTACACGCACTGGAATGGATCACCAACGGGACGAAATCGGCCAGTTAGCCGGCGCGTTCGATCAGATGGCCGAATCTCTCCAAGCACGAGAGATGGAAAGGCAATATTCCGAACAGACGATGGCTCGATTGGCAGCCATCGTGGAATCCTCCAACGATGCCATCATCGGCAGAACGTCGGATGGGACGATTACGAGTTGGAACAAGGGAGCGGAAAATATTTACGGCTACTCTGCCGCAGAGATGATCGGCCAAAGCACGACCATCTTGATCCCCCCTGACGACATCGATGCCGTGCGGAAAAACTATCAAAGGATTCATCAGGGGAACCGCATCGAGCCCTATGACACGGTCCGCCTGAGAAAAGGCGGCGCGCGCATCGCTGTTTCGGTCACCGTGTCGCCCGTTAAAGGTGCGAGCGGAAAGATAATCGGCGCATCATCGATTACGCGGGATATTAGCGAACGCAAGCGGAGAGAAAACGAGATCAAAGCTCTGCACGACATCAATCTGGCGATCACTTCGACGTTGGATCTCTCGGCTATTTTGCAAATCTTGCTCGAAAAGATAGATGCCCTGCTACCCTATGAAGCGTCTCATATCAGGCTACTCAACAAGTCAACCGGGAATTTTGACAAGTTGGTCTACCACAACATTGACGAAGCGCAATGGAAAGCCCGATCCGATATGGGCGGGCAGTCGATTCACCAATCCATCCTGCGATCCTGCAAGCCCATGTTCGCTTGCGATATTCAGCAAGACGAACGGTTTGCAAACGCGGATTTTTACACTCGACAAGGCATGGGCTCTTATCTTGGCTTGCCGCTGATCTTCAACGAAGAAATTATCGGGACTCTTTCCCTGTTATCTAGGGAGAAACATCAAGTTACCGATGCTGAGATGGAGCTTGCTGAGACCTTAGCCAAGCAGGCAAGCATCGTCATTCATAACGCCCAGATTTACGAGCAAATAAAATTAAAGTCCCAGCATGTCCTGGATAGTGAAAAGCAGATCCGGACGCTGGCGAATGGTCTGATGCACGCCCAGGATCAAGAAGCCAAACGGATCGCCGGTGTGCTCCATGACGAATCCGGACAGTTGCTGGCTGCTGCCTATATCGCTCTGGATGAGATCGCCAAGCGGGTGCCTGCAATCGCGACAACCTGGGTGAATAATGCTAAAACGATTTTGGACCAGGTGGAACAGCGGCTACGCGAACTCTCTCATGAACTTCACCCGACAATTTTGGATGATCTCGGCCTACAGCCTAGCCTCGATTTCCTGATCGGGCAGATCTCAAAACGAACGAATATCAAGTGCAAATTCGAGGCCTACGTGAATGAACGTCTTGCACCCGCATTGGAAATAACCCTCTACCGCGTCGTCCAGCAGGCCTTGAACAATGTCGTGCGCCACGCCCATGCCACCGAGGTCCACATTCGACTGGTGGAAGACGAGGAATTCGTTCAGTGCTCCATCCAGGACTACGGCATCGGCTTTAACGTTGAAGAAGTGTCAAAACGAGTAAGAAAACCGGGAGCAGGCCTGGGTTTGAATGGAATGCAGGAGCGCGTGGAAACCATGCACGGGACATTCCGAATCCTATCGGCGCCAGCAAGCGGCACCAAGCTGTTGGTTACGCTTCCAAAGGAGAGAGTCAATGGGTCTCAAGCTATTGCTTGCTGACGACCACGTCGTCGTTCGTGAAGGATTTAAAATTCTTCTCGTTGACGCGGGTTTTGAAATCGTTGGAGAGGTCTCGAACGGCCGGGACGCAGTGACTCTGGCTAAAAAACTCCAACCTAACGTTGCCCTGCTCGACTTTGCCATGCCTCTGCTGAACGGCATCGATGCGGCGCGCGCGATCCATATCGAGTCGCCGCGAACCAAGACGGTTCTCCTGACGATGCACAAGGAAGAACAATATGTTCTCGCAGCGCTGCGCGCCGGGATTAAAGGTTATGTCCTAAAAAGCCAGGCCGTGGCGGACCTCGTCCAGGCCATCCAATCATGTTTTCAAGGCGAGACTTATCTGAGCCCCAGCATCTCCGCCAGCGTCGTTAACGCCGCGCTGACGGGCGGCACTTCTAGTACGGACCTATTGACCCAGAGAGAACGCGAAGTGATGCAGCTCATCGCCGAAGGAAAAAGCAACAAGGAAGTCGCTCGACAGCTTGACTTGAGCGTAAAAACAGTCGAGTCCCACAGAAGAAACCTGATGGTGAAGCTCAGCATCCACGAGACCGCCGGGCTTGTTCGCCACGCCATGAAGTTAGGCCTGATCCAGGCGTAACCGCTCAGGAAGTCACATCGACCACATCGGCAGGAATCCGACTTTGCTTTTCGGCGCGGCCGTCCTGGGAGAAGGTTGAGAACACCAATGCACTACGCCCCCAGCAAGCTGCGGGGAATTGACCCAACGAGATTAAAGAGCGTGCAAGTGTTTTAAAGCCCTTGGCCGGTTGCTCGAGACAGCAATCACGTTAAATCGCGAGCGGGG
>Ga0214472_10001922_pt1 | contig 22562 bp, 16 predicted proteins | sample RVTome_6_FD_207662 | JGI IMG/M metagenome (GOLD analysis project Ga0214472, IMG submission 207662) | Soil microbial communities from uranium-contaminated site in the Upper Colorado River Basin, Wyoming, United States - RVT140D175 | ecosystem: Environmental > Terrestrial > Soil > Contaminated >...
AATCTGCGGGCTCGGACGGCACGCCTCTCTGATCGTATGCGGACGGCCGCCGGGGTCTGGGAGTCCATCGTGCGGCTACGCTACACTGGACTCGCGGAGAGTGCAACTCCCGCCTGGCTCCACGCGGCATCCCCTCCCTCAGCCTAAATGGCAGGTGGTCACTGGCAGAAATCAGGATGTCCCCAAGCTCCACTACGAGCCCAGGGGGTTCACCCGTCTCAGCTCAAGGTCAGAACTGGCCATGTGCTTGCTCTTTCTCGCAAGTGAGAGAATGGGCTAAATGATCGTAAGTGAATTCTTGTAGATCTGGCTGGGGGTCCTTCCGAGAAGCATATCGACAGGTCTGCTTGCAAGGCTTGGTGAAATGACGTAGAGATTCCAGCCACCCTACGGGAGACCGCAAGCGACCTAGCTCAGGAGAAGGGCAAGAACATGAAACAGTATCGTATCACACAAGGCATGCGGGTTCAGTTGGGCAAGATGGATCCCGATGATACCGGAGCGTACAAGAAGACCGATCAAGGGAAAGAAAAAGCCAAGATGATTACGGCTCGGTTGACCGGACAGCTCGGCGAACTCCAAGAACGGCTCTATGCGAACAGCGAACGATCGGTGCTCGTGGTGCTCCAAGGGATGGATACGAGCGGCAAAGATGGGACCATTAAGAGTGTGATGTCCGGCATTAATCCGCAAGGGTGTAGAGTCGCTTCGTTTAAGGTCCCCTCCAACAGCGAACTCGCCCACGACTTTCTCTGGCGGGTTCATCATGAGGCTCCGCCGAAGGGGCATATCGGGATTTTCAATCGTTCTCATGACGAAGACGTGCTCATCACCCGCGTACATGGGTGGGTGTCGGAAAAAGTGGCCAAACAACGACTCAACCAGATCAAAGAGTTCGAGGAGCTGCTGTACGAAAATGGGACAACCATTATCAAGTTTTTCCTCCATATCTCCAAAGACGAACAGAAGGCGCGGCTCGAAGAACGGATTCGCGATCCTGAGAAACGTTGGAAATTCAACGAAGGTGACTTAGAGGAACGCAAGTTGTGGAAGGACTACATGCGGGCGTTCGAGGATGTGCTTGGTGCGACGAGTACGGATCATGCGCCGTGGTATGTTGTGCCGGCCAATCGGAAATGGTATCGGAACCTTGTCGTCGCCTCGACAATTGTCGAAGCGATGACTAATTTAAAGCTGAAGCGGCCGCGTGAACCGGCCGGTGTGGATTTCAGTAAATTGCAGATCGTGTAACTCCACCGCTGACAGCCTATTGTCGATCTGCGAGGGTGATGAGGGTGGAGGATATTGAAAGACGAAGAAGGAAAGCCCAAGACATGGGGTAATAAGCTGGGTCCGTATCCAGTACTACCATGGAAGAGAGCGGCATTCATGCCGCTCTCTTCTTGTCGTTTGTGAGTGAAGGAACATGCACGGGTCCATTCTCTCCTGGGTCTGCCGTCTGTTTCTCGGCGGGACGCTCCTTGCCTCTGCGCTCGGCAAATCGCTTGACGTGCGGGGTTTTGTGGATGTGCTGGTCACCTATCAAGCGATCCCAGCTCCACTTCTCTGGCCCATTGCATTTCTGATCACGGGTCTCGAATGGCTGATCGGGGTCTGGCTTCTCTCCGGATGGCGGCTTGCGACGGGGGCCCTTGCGGCGTTACTTCTTAATGTGGGTTATACAGCGTGGATGACGTTAGCACTTATCCGCGGCCTGGACCTTGCCAACTGTGGCTGCTACGGGGTGTTTTTCCAGCAACCGCTGCGGTGGTATTCGCCACTGGAAGACCTGTTCTTAGTTGGCATGTCTTATGCTTTACGGATATCTGCAAAAGCGGATAACTCACCCCATTGACACGATTTTCTAATGGGCGTAGGAGGACAGTTGCGGCCCATGATGTACTGAAGTGCGAGAGATCGGGCAGACCGCGCGGCTGTCATCCAGGTCTCTCGATGACTTCATCAAGAGAGGAGGGTGGACATGAACGACGCGACGCCACCTGGTCCGTTAGGCCCGCCGATGAGAGGGCGGGTTTCTCGTCGGTCATGCTAGCCGGTTCTCCGCTGGCTGTGCCGTATCGGCACCTCAGCCCATGCTGGGCGATAGCCACTAGAGAGTGGAGTATCTTCGGCAGCACGAGGAACATAAGCGCCTGGGATTGACGAGGTCTCCCCCGACTGGGAACTTGTAGCACCGACATCGTGCGGGTCTTGCGGGCCGCAACAATCCATAATCAATATGGGCGTCCTAAGCGCCATCCTACGGGCGGCCTCCCACCACAGTGCAAGGTCGCCCGTGGTGTTTGTAGGGTCGTCAAAACACCGTCCCACTTCCTTCTTGCGACACGTACGGATTCAACGTGCGTGACCGAATAGGCTTCATTCTTTCGTATGCTGCGGCCTCGTTGAAAGGTGTTTCGACGAACCCGATCGCGTAGGTTGTCTCAAGATGTAGTAGAGCGGAACCCCACTGAGGACAGTGGCAGCGCCATACATCGATTCAGCGGGCCGTTGGACCAGGCTGTACAGCACGATCAAGAAGGCACCGACGACAAGGGTTGCGGGCAAGAGGGGATAAAACGGTGCGCGGTAGGCCTGCGCCCGATCGATGGGCAGATGGCGGAGACGAAAGATCGAGGAAAGGCTGAGTGCGATGAACAGGGCCAGCACCAGACCGCTGTAGACGAGTAACTGTTCGAACGTGCCGCTGAGGATGAGCAGCGAGGCCCACAGGGTTTGAAACAGGATCGCCCTGGCTGGCACACCGGTTTGAGGATGGAGCTGAGCCAGCCAGGGACTGAGTGTCCCGTCACGCGCCATCGCCCAATACACGCGCGGCCCGCCCCAGGTCATGGCGCTCACCGCGCCTGCAATCGAGAGGCAGAGAATGCCCGCAACGATGCGACCGCTGCCTGGTCCCCATAGGGCCGCAGCAGCTTTCTCCGCCACCGGTACGATTGGTTCTTGGGCCAGCTCCGTGATCGAGAGCGCCGTAAGATAGACCACGTTCAACAGCAGATAGATCACCGCGACGAAGGCAGTGCCCTCGATCATGATCTTGGGCAAGGTTCGCTGGGGCTCGTCGATTTCTTCCGCAATATAGCTCGCGACATTCCAGCCCAGGTAGCAGTACACGACAATCACGAGTGCAATGGCGGTCGCACCGAGCGTGGGTTGAGGCGCTGCGGGTCGTACGAGGAGATGGTCCCACTGTCCTGCGTCGATAAACAGGCCCCCAAGAATCAACCCGCCGATGGCAAGCACTTTCGCCGTGGTGAGGAGGCGTTGCAGGCGACTGCCTGTTCCGAGGCCTCCACAATGCACCAGGGTGACGAACCATAACAGACCGAGTGACAATCCCTTCGCTATCCACCCGCTTCCGTCTTCGAGCTGGATGACACGCAGCGCGTACGACGAAAAACTGATCGCCGAGGCTGCGACTGCGGCGCCGAAGCCGATCGTGAAGGATGTCCATCCGCTCAGGAAGGCGACAAGTGGACCGTAGGCTTCTCTCAGATACACGTAGTCGCCACCCGCATACGGCAAAATGGAACCAAGTTCGCCATAGACCATTGCACCCCCGAGGGCAAACAGTGCGCCCATGAACCACAGCAGGAGAATGAGCAGTGGGTCACCGAGGTCTCGAGCCATGATCCCGGTCGTCGTAAAAATGCCGCCCCCGATGATGTTGCTGACAAGCACGCAGGAAGCGGTGAACCAACCGATGGTCTGTTTCACAGGACGCAGGTTTGGTTTCATGGCCACAGGCCTTTCTTTTGTCGAGAGACTCTCCTACCATAGTCCCCTCATGGCTGAGAAGCAGACGAGGCAAATACGAGCTTCTGGGGTGCGACGGAAACACAAACCAGTCGGCGCGTCGACCGGCCTGGCCGCGAGTGATGTACAAGCTGCTGCACCGTCCGGTGAGGTGGCGGAGTTGCATCGGGTCATCGAGGGCGATGGCGGGAAGGCCCTCGCGATGTATCGTGAACCCTATGGAGGACGTTGGCTGGTGTTGGCAGCGTTGCCGATCAAGGTAGTCGAGCCGACGCCGTATCAGCGGAATCTCTCCGACCCTCACGTCAGAAAATTGGAAACGGTCATCGGCAAGATCGGCCGGTTTCTTGACCCGATCATTGCCGTGCGGATGCCGAAGCCCGACCATGCGGCGAAGTACTGGACGCCGAATGGAAACCATCGCCTCTCGGCCATGCGAAAGCTTGGAGCAAAAAGTATCGTCGCGATCGTGGTGCCAGAACCGTCAGCGGCATACCAGATTCTGGCACTCAATACGGAGAAGGCACATAACCTTCGCGAGAAGGCGCTGGAAGTGATCCGCATGTACAAGGAGTTGGCTCAACTTGGTGACGCGACAGAAGACAGCTACGCGTTAGAGTTCGAGGAGCCAGCCTTTATCACGCTTGGTCTCTGCTACGAAGAGCGCCCAAGGTTCAGCGGCGGAGCCTATCATCCCGTACTGAAACGGGTAGAGGAATTTCTTAAGAAGCCGTTGCATGCAGCCATGGGTCTTCGGCAGCAGCGGGCGAAGACCGTCCTGGCGTTGGACGACGTCATCGTCACACAAGTCGAGGCCCTCAAAGCCAAAGGTCTGACGAGCCCGTACCTCAAGAGCTTTGTTGTGGCCCGTGTGAATCCCCTTCGGTTCCGTCCGAAAGATGCCCCTTCTCTGTCGTTCAATGATGCGCTCGATCGGATGATGCAGGCTGCGGCGACGTTCAATCCCGAGAAGATCAAACCGGACGATCTTGCCAAATCCGGCGGGGTTTCGGACGACTCAGAGTAGACACTCCTGTGCTGGTTGCCTTGTTTCTTCGCCGAGTGCCCCTTTACAATACTTCCCTGGTCTCGCTTGCAAGGAGGTGCGTATGAGTCTTGCCGACAATAAATGCGTCCCCTGTCGTGGCGGCGTACCGCCATTACCGAATGATCGTGCTCAAGCGTTGCTGAAAGAGCTTGGGCGAGGTTGGTCACTGAACGGGCTAGGACATCTTGAACGCTTGTATACGTTTAAAGATTTTGCCCAGGCGCTGGCTTATGTGAATAAGGTCAGTGCGATTGCGGAGAGTGAAGGCCACCACCCGGATTTGTATTTGGCATGGGGTAAATGCAAAGTGGAAATCTGGACGCACAAGATCAATGGACTGACGGAAAGCGATTTCTACATGGCGGCGAAGGCCGATCGAGAATTTGAGCCGTTTCGAGCAACCACCGGTTAATCACGAGCTGGAATTGCTTGCCGTGAACGTACGAGGCAGCCGATGAGCGAGAAGGCCCAAGTGGCGCTCGTCAACATGCCGTTCAGCTACTCGAAGTACCCTTCGATCCAACTTGGCACGCTCTCTGCGCTCCTCAAATCCAAAGGGATCTCTGTTGATTGTCACCATTTGAACGTGCAGTTCGCGCATAAGATCGGGGTGTCTTTATACGAGATGATCTGCGAGAAGCGGGCGCTCTTTGGGGAGTGGCTGTTTTCATATCTCCTCTTTCGAGATAACCCACAACGCGCGAAGTATCCACAGGTATTTAAGCCGGTGTTTGAGCAGATGGCTCAACAGTGTAGGCAGCCCATCGGATATTTCGAGGAGATGTCCACGCGCATCGCCCCGCAGTTTCTTACCGGGGCGCTCACCTCGTTTGATTGGGGGCAGTACAAGCTGGTTGGTTTCACCTCGACATTCGATCAAAACGTGGCGAGCTTGACGATGGCAAAGCTGATCAAGGATCTCTACCCGCACGTCACGGTCGTGTTTGGCGGAGCGAACTTCGATGGCGAGATGGGTCTTGAGTACTTCAGGGCCTTTCCCTTCATCGATTATGTGGTGTCCGGTGAAGGTGAGGAGACCTTCCCTGCGTTAGTCCGCAAGATTCTGGATGGCAAGGCGGAGGGCTATCCCAACGGGGTGGCCTATCGGCAAGGCGACAAGATCGCGTTCACGCCGAATACGTCCCTGTTTGCCGATTTTGCGAAGACCGGTCCTCCCGATTACGATGACTACTATCACCTTCTCACTGAGATAGGCCAGGCGGCGCAAGGTCTCGACCGGATCTTGTTGTACGAAGGTTCTCGCGGCTGTTGGTGGGGAGAAAAACATCATTGTACATTTTGCGGGCTCAATGCCCAGAGCATGAAATTCAGGGCGAAGTCGTCCGAACAAGTCGCGCGAGAAATGTCCTATCTTTCCCATCGCTACGACACAGTCCGGTTTCGTTTGGTCGATAACATCATCGACATGAAGTATGTCGACAACCTCTTCGGAAAATTTGCGGCAGACCATTGCGATCTCGATGTGTTTATCGAGACCAAGAGTAATCTCCAAAAGAGCCAAATTAGAACACTGGCAGTCGGCGGTGTGAAGTGCATGCAGCCGGGCTTGGAGAGTCTGAGCCTGTCCCAGTTGCGCGCGATGGATAAGGGCGTCACGCCGATGCAGAACATCGTCTGCCTCAAGTGGAGTTTCTATTATCATGTGGCGGTCTCGTGGAATATCTTGCTGGGATTTCCGGGAGAAACCAACGAGGATTACCAACGGCAGATCGACCTCATTCCTTCGCTGCTCCATCTGCAGCCGCCGGAGGCCACAGGGAAATTCTGGCTCGAACGATTCAGTCCCTACTACAGCAAGCCCCATGAGTACGGCGTGCGCATTACCGGGCCTGGCATGGCCTATGAGTACGTGTATGATGCGCGGCAGGTGGATTTGAAGAAGATCGCCTATGATTTCGAGTATGAGCTCGAGAATTGGCCGGTAGACCCGCACATCTATCAGGAGCTCGTCGCGGCGATTGAAGGATGGCAGCGGTTACACGCCTTGAATGATCGGCCGTTTCTCTATTATTCGAAAGCACTTGATTACGTGGCCGTCTACGATGGCCGTAATCCGAGAGCCCCCACTCGTCAGCGCTATGATGGATTAGCTGCACTGGTGATCGAGATCTGTAATGAGGCGGCGAAAAGTGCAGAACAGATTCGCACGGAGGTGGCAGGTCGGCTCGAGGTGAGCACCGAAGCGATTGCTCCGATCTTAGAGGACCTCACCACCAAACGAGTTCTCTATGAAGAGCGTGGGAAATACTTTACGCTGGCGATCCCAGAGCATGCCTACTTCTAGCCAACAGAGGTCGATAGTCAACCGTCATTCATGGCACGAATGCGGAAGCTCGGATTGGAAACGATTGAATTGTGACCATTCACGCTTGACGCCCGTCAGCTACATCGACAACTTCTCTGTCACGTTTCGCATCTGCAGTCCGTGGACCAAGGAGGCTCCGCCGCGGATGGCGCAGGCTACGTGGACGGCCTCCGTCATCTCTTCAACGTTCGATCCCTTTTCCAGTGAGGCCTGTGTAAAGGCATCGATGCAGTACGGGCACTGGACAGTGTGAGCGACGGCGAGTGCAATCAGGGCCTTCTCTCGTTCTGTTAGCGCGCCTTCGGCAAACACGGTTCTGTAGTAGCTCATGAACTTGTCCCACAAGTCTTTGTTCCCTTTTCCCATGTCGGAAAACTTTCCGAGATCATGCGAATGGTAGTATGAGTCCATATGAGCCTCCTCTGTCGCTTCAGACGTTTGGTAAAGCGTGTAGAGAACGATGTGTGTGATGGAAACGATCAGGCATGACCGGGGGGGGCAGGCTCGACATTCAAGAGGACTTCGGAAAACCGATTGCCGACGATGTCGGTCACCTTGGCCATGAGATCCGCTACTTCTTTCCATTCGTTCGGCATCAGGTCATGTTTTAACTGGGGATGGATCGCCCATTGAGCATCAACCTGCGTCCCGTTTCGACTGACAAGGACGCGGAGCAACTCGATGTCCCAAGCCGTGAGGTCGGCGGTGTTTTCACCAGAAGGATTTCCGTTCGACTGCCCTGAAGGCGGTGTTGCGCGTGCCATGGTTAAAAATCTCCAGCGTGAGCCGCTTTCAAAAGCATACCCTAATAATGGTCTTGTTGTATATCGAGGAGTCTTCGCAGAATGGTAAGCCGTATATCGCCTGTGTACGAGCCGTGGGCTTGCGACCGACCTATACGGCCGTTGGAATCGTTCGATCACAATGCTGTCGTCTGAGAAGTCCCGTCGTTGAGGATCTGGAGCATGGCTTGGTGGATGTGTCCGTTACTTGCAACTAGTTCTTGTCCATAGATCGAAAGATCGTCTCCGCAGAAGTTTGTCAGACGTCCTCCGGCTTCTCGTACAATCACAGATCCAGCGGTCATATCCCACGGATTGAGCTGCACTTCCCAGAATCCATCAAAGCGTCCGGTTGCCACGTAACACAAGTCCAGGGCTGCAGATCCTGTTCGCCTCATCCCCTGCGATTTGAGGGCGAACTTTGCAAAATGATCGAGATTGTTTCGCGGGGATTCTCTGATGTCATATGAAAATCCTGTTACGAGAAGGCTGCTGTCGAGATCCATCGTGTCCGAAACGTGGATGGGTTGGCCATTCAACTGAGCGCCGCGGCTCTCTATGGCGGTGAAGAGTTCATTCCTCGAAGGATCAAAGACGGCGCCTAGAATGCAGCGTCCCGTATACTCTAACCCGATAGATACACAGTAGGCCGGATAGCCATGAGCGAAATTCGTTGTGCCATCGAGTGGATCGATGATCCAAAGATAAGGGGAGAGTGACGGCTCAACGCGCCCTCGTTCTTCAGCCAGGAAACGGTGGGTTGGGAAGTGTGCACGAATGCGATCGATGATGCACTGTTCTGCCGCATGATCTGCATCTGTCACCAGATTAATCGGGTTCTTGCGCTCGATACGAAACCCCGACCTGACATAATCCAGGAGAAGCGCTCCAGCTTCCTTGCTGGCAGCGACCGCGGTTTTCAGCAGAGCATTGTAGGGAACTTGATCGGAGAAAGTTGTCACGTCGAATAATAGCACGGTGGAATCGTGACGCAGAGAGGTAGCTCAACCCTAAGGAATATTCAAGTGCATGATACGGTAGCGATGGAAGATAACCTCATGGAGGTCGAACAAATTATTATAAGTAATTGATAGTATTAGTTAAACTGTGTTGCGTGTATGAACAACTAATGAGACATATGCCTGCCTGATTGACTCCGAAGGCCCATAGACCAGGCCTCCGGAAGCCGTTGCCACTCACGATCTATAATCAGTTGTACTGCTTTGAGTTAGCCAGATAGGCTCAACAAGGCTTTTCAATACGAACCATGCAATGATTACATGCGCTCACAAATTAGTTTAAACGTACGAGTATTTTATTCAACATAGAACGCTTGACATAGATTAGAAGCAATGCTATAAAGCAAGCATGCTTTGCAGGAGATGCATGTGGAGGAATTAAGAGACATTCTTGTTGGGCTAGAGCAACGGATCAGCGCCTACAAGAACAGGTTCCAGGAACTCGAAAAAAAACGTCGGCGTCTTGATGACGAGATAGCGACCATTAAGAAATATCTTGAACTTGCAGAAACCCTCTATCGAGTCGAAGCGGACAAAGCCAAGCTGGCCAGTCTCTCCAACCAACTGATTACGGATGATCCAAAGGGCGCTCGGTCTCTTCCGGTCATGGATGTGACCGACCAATCACGGGAAATACTTCTGGGACGGAGTAAGTATGTCGGGAAAAGTGTGCCTGAAGCGGCCTACGAGATCCTGCGTGAGTCGAATCGGGCAATGCATGCGAAGGAACTTGTGCAACGCTTGATTGAAGGCGGTTTGCAGATTAAGGGGAAAACGCCGCTGACTTCAATTGCAACCTCGCTAAAGCGTGACAAGCGCTTCAAAAAAGTCGGCCCGAACACGTTCGAAGCGCTGGACGATATGCTGATCCAGGCTGTGTAGAGATTAATCGACGACAACCTATCACGAACGACGAAGGGGGGTGAGAGTCTTGGCAACGAAGAAGGCAGCGAAGAAGAAGAAGAAGTAGTCCCCGCCACGACTTATACGCCGGGGGTGAGGCCACTCACTCTCGGCGTAATTTCCCCAGCAGCTGTTCTCGAGAAAAGAACAGGAGTTGTATCTCTACCGTGTGCGTCGCTCCCCTGCAATGAGGTAGTGGATTCTTAGGAAGCCTGAAGTGCAATGGCAGGCTGGAGACGAGCCATGCTCAGAGCCGATCGCTTCTCTTCCGCAGGAGGCTCTGCATTGAGAAGCACCCACTTCTCAGGTTGTTCAAGGATCTGTTGAACCAACCGAGTGTGGAGAGCATGTCCGGATCGCTCTGCGATGATGTGGCCGATGAAGGACATCCCGAGGAGTGAGAAATCGCCAATGAGATCAAGGACCTTATGGCGAACAAACTCATTGAGGAACCGTAGGCCAGATTCATTCACGATGCCGTCTTCTGACAGGACGACCGTGTTGTCCAATGTTCCACCTTGACCGAGTCCGCGAGCCCACAAGGCCTGGATTTCATGGAGAAACCCAAATGTCCTCGCTTCAGCGATATGGCTCTCGAAGGCGTTCACAGAACAGTCATGCACGTAGGTCTGCGTCTTTATGAGGGGATGATCATAGTGGATTGAATAGGTGACACGAGGCGTGGATGAGGGCTCGATCCGCACACGCTTTGATCCTTCGGACACCTCAAGCGGTGCCATGATCTTCAGAAAAGGCTGCTTTCGGTTTTGCGAAACCACGCCGACAGATTGGATCAAGTGAACAAATGGCGCAGCGCTCCCATCCATCACAGGGACTTCACTTGCAGTCACATCGATGTAGACGTTATCAACTTCGAGGCCTGACAAGGCCGCAAGCACATGTTCAATGGTCTTAACTTGGAACCCGTTACCGCTTATGGCCGTGCAGAGTTCAGTGGGGACACGATTCTCGATCGAGGCGGAAATGGAGGCACTGGTATCTCCATTTCTATTGACGAAAACTATCCCGGTGTCAGGAGGCGCTGGTCTAAGCGTCATTGTCACCGGCTGGCCAGAGTGAAGCCCAATGCCCGAACATGTTACTGTCGATGCTAACGTCTGTTGATTACGCACAAACCCTCCGTCATACATAATGCGATAACTGCCTGGGGTGAAAAGCAATTCGTGTGCCATATATTATATATCATAAATATATGATATATAAGGTAAAAATTAATAAATAATGGAAAACTAATTGTGTCACAAAAAACACAACTGTGGTTTTTCGAGGGAAACTCATGGCCAAGAAACGAATAAGACCAATCATCGAAGTGCAATTACAACAATGGTCTCCAGTTGAGTCCCGTTTCAGCGCCACCTAGGAGACATGTCCAAAATCCTGATCGTAGCTTGCGGCGGAGAAGGTTCATTGCTCGATACAGACAGCGTGAGTTGACGAGAACGGAAGAAAGCTTACCACATTCGGTAGGTTCACCATGAAGTCCACATTTCAGCAATTCAAGCGCCTACGTTAGGCGCAGTTCACAGCATTGTTCCTGCTAGCCACTGACCAAAATTCGGTTTCAGATCTCGCAGGACCGCGGCTGGAACTAAGTGGAAGTGACGGTGGTAGGGTCCCGATCGAAGAGATCAACTTCCGCATGATGGAATCAAAGCAAGTGTCCGGCCTCCGCCTGAGCGGCGAGCTGCTCCGCTACGACCGTCGCATCGGCGGCTTCGACATTATCACTTGACCTGGGTACGGGATCTCTTACTGGCCGGACGGTTAGCTGTGCCCTGTAATGATTTACACGTCTGCAAGGCGCCTGAAAACCCTCTCTGGACCAGAGCGATGATCAGAGGGGTTTCTTTCTCTTAGGCCGCACTGATTTGTAGGCCGGCATCATCCTTCAACGTCCCAAACTTTGACTCGTATTCTGCCATGACACGATTGAGGACGGCAGCTAACCGTTTTGCCGCATAGGGGTTCAGCACAATACGGTTCGCCAGCAGAACTTGGATATTCGCCTGCCCTCGCTCCCATACATTATTGACGCCAAAGGCCAACACTACTTCTTCACGGGTCGACGACACGTTGCATACGTTAGCGTAGGAACTTTGAAGGTTGGAAACATCAAACTGGACTGACGGAGTGGCACTGGTGGGCTGGGTAGTCTGTGAGGGGTTTGTCAAGGACAGACCCGGTGCGTTCGCCGCCGATGCTGCTTCTTTTTTCATAGAGCTCTCCTTGGTGATGGATGAAACTGTCGCCCACCGAGAGGTGGTACATCCCCGACATCTCGTATGTAAGTTACCAAGAAATGTGGCGTAGAAAAAGGAAAAACACGGTTTGCGCGATTGTTTCCGTACCACCGAAGATGATCATTGCGATCACGCGGCGAGATATGTGCAGATCTTAAACCCTGAACATGCCGATGAAAAGTTGTACCAAAAGTGAAAAACAGATGACTTACCACAGAAATTTTGTACCCTTATAACAATTGCGGAGGGATTGATCCGCCCGGGGTCGGACAGTAGGGCTCTGGTGTCTAGAGCGAAGTGGACTAAGTCTGACTCAGCTATTTGCCTGAACAGGAAGTAACGTGGCGAGCGGAGCGAATTCTTCTGCTAAACAATCGTGTGCCATGAGAAGCTCTTTAATAAGGGTGCTGATGACCGTCGCTGCTATTGGTCTGAACAGTTGTGCAATCAAGCCGATACCGTTGACAACGGACGAGGTGCAATCACGGGTGCAAGAGGACCGGGCCGTTCTGACGAAGGATCAAGAGCCCGTTACCGGCCCGATCGATCTCTATGAAGCGATGGCGCGCGCGCTGAAGTATAACCTCGACGCGCGCGTCGAGCTGATGCACAAGATGCTGGCGCAGACCCAACTCGACCTGTCTCACTATGCCATGTTGCCGCGGCTTGCGGCGAACGCCGGCTTCGACGGACGCAATAATTTCACGGGCGGCGTTGCACGGTCTTTGATTACGGGGAGACAAGTTCTCGAACCTTTTACCTCGGCCGAGAAAAACATTTTCTCCGCCGATCTGTCGCTCAGTTGGAATGTCTTGGATTTCGGCTTGTCGTACGTCCGGGCGAAACAGGCGGCCGACGACGTGCTGATTGCCGAGGAAGAACGGCGGCGCGTAGCCAATCGCGTGATGCAAGATGTGCGGGTTGCCTATTGGCGGGCGGTGAGCGCGGAACGCATTCTTCCCTCGCTCAAGATGCTGGATGAATGGGTGAAGAGCGCGCTGGAGAAAGCGCAAGCGATTCAAGAGGAGAAACTCAGCGCGCCGCTGGTGCCCCTGCAGTACAAACTCGATCTCCTCAATACGCAGCGCTACGTCCAACAGCTGTTTCGTGAGCTCAACACGGCGAAGCTGCAATTGGCGGCGCTGATCAATCTGCCCCCAGGCCAAGAGCCTCGACTGGTGCTGACCGTGCCGGAGCGCGAGGCCCGCACGCTGCCCCTCCCGGTGGAACTGGAGGCGCTGGAGACGCGGGCGCTTGAGGCCCGCCCGGAACTGAGGATGATCGATTACCGGCGGCGCATCAACGCGCATGAGACCAAAGCAGCCATTCTTGAGATGCTCCCCAGTCTGAACCTCCAGGTTGGGGGTAACTACAACAGCAATAGTTTTCTCTTCAATAACCATTGGGCAGCCTATGCCGCTCGGGCCAGCTGGAATCTGCTGAACGTGGTGCGGTATCCGGCCCGGGCGAAGACCATTGAGGCGCAAGAGAAGATTCTGCACACGCAGCACCTGGCCCTGACTATGGCCATCATGTCGCAAGTGCACGTCAGCGTGGCACAGGTGGCGCAGGCGAAGAAAGAAACCTCGACGGCGGAGCTCTATCATGACACTCAGGCCAAAATTACCGAACAGATGCGTCTTGCCTGGCGGGCGGCCAGGTTGAGTGAACAGGCCATGTTGCGCGAGCGAATCAATCAGGTGGCGGCGCAACTGCGGCACGATGCTGCGGAGGCGGAGCTGCAAACTGCCTGGGCCGCGCTCCTTGCTGCCGTTGGCGAAGACGTGCTGCCCAATGATCTGACGCAGGAACAGAGCCTGTCCGATCTGGCAGGTGAACTTCGTACACGGTGGACAAAGAGTAAGGAGATATTCAAATGATCCGTGTTAGCTGGCCGCTGATTGGTGGCGCGCTCGTGGGCGGGTGGATTCTGATGGCGATGTTGCTCGCATCAGCCGGAACCAAACCAGATCCCAAGCCCAAACGCAGCGCAGCAGAACTCAACACGATCCGCGGGGTGGTGAAAGCGACCGCACAAGCTACCTTAGCCAGCCAGGTCCAGGGCCGGATTAGCCAGCTGCCTTTCAAGGAGGGACAGCGGTTTAGAAAAGGCGCTCTCCTGGTTGCCCTCGACTGTTCGAAGTATGAGGCAGAGCTGGCGAGTGCCCAGGCGGAACATCGTGGGAAAGAGAAGATCTACGAGAACAACCTAAGTCTTTCGAGCCACCAGGCGGTTGGACAGCTTGAGCTTGAGGTCTCTCAAGCCGATGCCGAAAAAGCATTCGCTGCTGTGACAGCTGCGCAAGTCAACGTGAATGGCTGCACTGTGCGCGCACCGTTTCCAGGGCGCGTCGTCAAAATGATCGTGAACGAACACGAGAACGTATTTCCCAACGATCAGCTCATCAGCCTGTTGGATGATAGCCTGCTCGAGATCGAGCTCATTTTGCCGTCCAAATCCCTCGCGTGGCTGAAGGTTGGTACACCCTTCGAGTATGCCGTCGATGAAACGGGGCTCAGGTATCCCGCCGCAGTTCAGGAGATCGGCGCAAACGTCGATCCTGCCAGTCAGACGGTAAAGGTGAAAGGCCTGTTTCGTACCCAGCCTCGCAATGTGCTGGCGGGGATGAGTGGAACCGCCTCATTCGCTGAGCGCCGGCACTGACATGGTCGCCGCAGAAGTCAATCCCCACAGCCCGCCGCCGAGAAATACGTCGTTTACCATGCTACTTCAGCTGGAAGGGATGGTGCGCGCCGCCCAAACCCAGCAAGAACTGCAGTTCTTTTTTGTCAATGAAACGCGCCGGTTGGTTCCCTATCGACAAGCAATTCTGCTCAGTCCGCCGACTCCGTCCACGCAGAGCTACGAGGTGCGCGCCGCCTCCAGTGTCCCGGTGGTTGATCGCGCCGTGCCGTTAATGCAATGGACCGAGAGATTAATTCGAGATTTGCGAGAAGCCTCGACAGGTCATGACATTCGTCACGTCACAGAATCGGATTGCCCTGCCGAACTCAGGCCAGATTGGAAAGAATTTACGCCGGGCTATGGACTGTGGTGCCCGCTCAAGCATCCGGGTGGACAGATCATCGGCGGCCTGTGGCTGACACGAGAGCAGCCATGGGCCGACCACGAGGTGACGGTCTTGCAGCGTCTCAGTGACGCCTATGCCTACGCCTGGCGTGCCGTCGGTCCATCGAACAGTCGCCGGTGGCGATGGGGACTGAGTCGGGCTACAACGTGGGCACTCGCGACCGCCATCGTGGGCGCACTGGCCATACCTGTCCCCATGTCGACGCTGGCGCCTGCGAAGATTGTCGCAAAAGATCCTTCAATCGTGAGCGCGCCGATCGACGGTGTTATTGCCGAAATTGTTGTCCCACCCAATACCGTTGTGTCCGAAGGCCAAGTGTTGTTTAAGTACGAGGACACGACGTTCAGAAGTGAGTATGAAGTCGCAGAACGAAACCTCGACGTGGCGATGGCGCAGTATCGACGCGCGGCGCAAGGCTCATTTGTGGAAGCTGAACAGAAAGCCGACGTCCCGCTATTGAAAGCCGAAGTCGAGTTGCGAGAAACCGAGCGGAACTATGCCTATGAACGGTTGGCGAAAGTCGAGGTGAAGGCAGAGCAAGCCGGACTCTTGCTCTACACGGACAAGTCCGATTGGGTCGGGAAACCGGTCGTGGTCGGCCAACGCATCATGGAATTGGCGAACCCTCAACAACTGGAGGTGCGGATCGATCTGCCGGTGGAAGATGCCATTGTGTTGCGCGAAGGCGCATCGGTGGCGTTGTTCCTGAACGCCAATCCCTTTTCCAGCGTTCCTGCCACGCTGAGTCATGCGAGTTACCATGCCGAGGTCTTGCCGAACAATATGCTGGCTTACCGCGTGACGGCACAGCTTGGGCAAGGGTCCTCGGAATTCCGCATCGGTTGGCAAGGAAGCGCTAAAATCTACGGAGAATCGGTCACGCTGTTCACCTATCTGTTCCGTCGCCCCATTTCCGCCATCCGGCCATGGGTTGGCCTATGAAACCATCACCCACGCTCCCGAAGCAGGATGTTGTGTTGCCGCCGTTGCGCGAGGATCTCCGGCTCATCGCGGGTGCCTCGGCTGCCGACGGGTCTCCGACGTGGGTTATCGTTGATCCGGTCCGCGGGAAATACTTTCAAATCGGCTGGGCCGCCTACCAGATTCTTTCGCGGTGGAGTGGCCTATCGGCGGAGGCTGTTCTGGCACAGATCCGTGCGGAAACAACCTGTCGCGCCACCATGCAAGATATCGACGATCTTCTGAAGTTCTTGTATGGAAACCATCTTATGCGGGAACCACCGCAGGGAGGCTACCGAGCCTATGCGGCCCAAGTAGAAGCCGCAAGGCCACAGTGGCTGATGTGGCTCGTCCACCACTATCTATTCTTCCAGATTCCGTTGGTCCGTCCGGATCGATTTCTTCGTGCGACGCTTCCCTTCGTCGAGTGGTTTTTTTCAAAATGGGTTGCCTGGACCATCTCGTTCATCGGGTTAGCGGGCGTCTATCTGGTTTCGCGCCAGTGGGACACCTTCACCGCCACGGTCCTGCATTTTTTCACTCCGCGTGGTCTCGCGCTGTATGTTCTCTGTCTGGCCATCGTCAAGGTGTTTCATGAACTAGGGCATGCCTATACGGCGACGCGCTATGGCTGTCGGGTTCCCACCATGGGCATTGCCATGATGGTGATGGTGCCGATGCTGTATTCGGATACCTCAGATGCGTGGAAACTAACCTCTCGCCGTCAGCGTGCCGCCATCGGCGCCGCCGGGATGATCGTCGAATGCGCGTTGGCCGCTCTGGCGATCTTCGCGTGGAACTTTCTCGACGACGGCGTGGCGCGGAGCCTGATGTTTATCATGGCGACCACAAGTCTGATGGTAGGTGTTGCCATTAATCTAAGCCCGTTCATGCGATTCGATGGGTACTATGTGCTCTCCGATTTGCTTGATATCCCAAACTTGCAGGATCGAGCCTTTGCCTTTGGGCGGTGGCAACTACGGCGACTCTTGCTCGGTCTGGATATGCCGATGCCCGAGCCGGTCGCCGCGGCCCAACGCCGATTCTTGATCTGGTTCGCCTGGGGGGTGTGGGCCTACCGGTTCATGCTGTTTCTCGGTATCGCCTTTGTGGTCTATCACTTCTTTTTCAAGTTGCTGGGGCTCATTCTCTTTGCGGTCGAAATCGGCTGGTTTATCCTGCTCCCGATCGTGAGCGAGCTCAAGGCCTGGTGGACCTTGCGCGGAGCGATGCGTGAACGGAGCCGAGCATGGGTATCGGTCGGCATCCTGGCTTTCCTGCTGGCGATGCTATTCATTCCCTGGTCTGATCGCATCAGTCTCCCGGCGGTGTTGGAATCGACACCGCATGCCACAATCTATGCGCCGGCATCCGGGAGGATCGTCGAGCTGGCGGTGAAAGAAGGGCGGCGGGTGGGAGTGGGGGACAGACTCGTTGCGTTGGAATCGCCTGTGCTGGAAAAGGATATGGCGTTGACGCGCAAGCGGGTCGAGGTCGAGCAATTGAGAGGCAAGCGTCAGTTCGTGGATCGACAAGAGCTCACGAAACATCAGGTGACGTTGGAAACCCTGAAGACTCACCTTTCACAGCTCGAAGGCCTCCTGCAACAGCAGCAGAATCTTTCACTCACGGCGCCGATTGCGGGAGTAGTAACCGACCGGGCAGAAGCTCTGCACGTGGGACAGTGGATCAACAAGGAGCTGCCGCTTGCATACGTGGTCGATCCGGCAGGTGAAGAGCTGCATGCGCTGGCTCCCGAGACGGAAACCGGCTATCTCCACACGGGTCAATCAGCTCGATTCATCCCCCAGGGCGCGGATCGACCGAGCTTGGAGGCGCACGTTGTGGAGATTCGGGACGCCGATGAGAGCAGCTTCACGGTTCCCTACCTTGCGTCTTTGTATGGCGGGGATGTGCCTGTTCGAGAGGACGCCAATCGCAGATTGAAACCGGAAACCTCCGTCTATCGTGTCACGCTGCATCTCGTCAGGCCTCCGCCCCGATGGAACCAAGCCGTGCGCGGGATCGTGCTGATAAAAGGCCCTCGTATCAGCTTCGCCCAACGAGTTTGGCAACGGAGCGCCCGCATCCTCATTCGCGAAAGCGGTGCGTAGTAGAGATGTGTAGAATCAGGCCATCTCGGTAAACTCACCCCTCCAAAGTATCAGGCCAGAAAAAGTCGTCCGAGGCGCATTCTGCAGCTCTCGGCCAACTAGCCTTTCCGGTCACAATCTAACTGCCCTGCAACAAAGAGGAATTTGCTACGTGAAGTGGCACTACCCTTGCTAGATTCTTCGTTGAGAATCAAGCACTCGTGGTCTCTTCGCCATGCCATGAGAATAGTACGTAAACAGAAGAAACCGGTAGTCAAGCCAGCGTCAGGGCTCCGTCCTGCCTCCTCAGACACGAGCGTCACCCAGTCGATCTTCAGCGGCTCATTGCGTTCCCTCGAATCGCGCATCATGTTCGATGGGGCTGCCGCGGCCACGGCCAGCACCGTGAACACCGAACAAACCGCGCAAAATCAAGCTGAAGCGGCTGATCATGCGGCGACAGCCGACACCGTCCCCGATGCACCAACCGGCGAAGCGCCAACCACTGCCGATCAGACGCTCTTCGATGCCCTGGCGGTGCTTGATGCATCGGTCGCCCGCCAGGAGATTGTGTTTTTATCTTCCAGTGTCCGCGATTATCAGCAATTGCTCGACGGCATCAGCCCCAACGTGGAAGTGTACGTGCTTGACCCAGCCCGAGACGGGGTGGCGCAAATGGCGGAGATTCTGGCGGGTCGTACGGGCGTCGACGCGATCCACCTGATCGGCGAAGGGACCGAGGCCGAGATGCATCTCGGCGCGAGTTTCCTGACGCAAGAGTCCATCAGCAGGGACTATGCCGAACAGTTTGGACAGATCGGTCAGAGTCTGTCGGCGGATGCCGACCTCCTGATCTACGGCTGTAACTTCGGCCATGGTGAGGCCGGGCAGCTGGCCATGAACATGTTGGCCGATCTCACCGGCGCCGATGTGGCCGCGAGTACAGACCGGACAGGCCATGTCGCTGAGTATGCAAACTGGCAACTGGAAGTCAGTACTGGATCGATTGAGACCGCAGTCGTGATCAGCGCAAGTACGCAGGCGTCCTGGGAACATGCGATGGCGACCTTCACCGTCACCAGTGCGAACGATACAGGCGCCGGCTCGCTGCGTACGGCGATCACCAATGCCAATGCAGCGGCAGGAACCGACACGATTGTGTTCAACATCGCAGGTGCGGGGCTGCACACGATCAATCTGACCTCTGCGCTGCCGACAATAACGGGCCGGGTCACGATTGACGCCTACACGGAGACTGGTGCGTCGGTCAACACACTCGCCATTGGGAATGATGCGGTTCTGCTCATCGAGCTCAACGGCACCGGTGCAGGCAGCGCCAATGGTCTCGTCCTTGGGGCGGGCAGCGACGGCAGTACGATCCGTGGCCTGGTCATCAATCGTTTTAGCCTCAGCGGCATTCAGGTTAACAGCACCAACAACCTCATCGTCGGCAACTGGATTGGCGTCGACGCAACTGGCAACGTGGACCGTGGCAACACCGTGGACGGCATCACGATCAGCGCGAACAACAACACGATTGGAACCTTAGCTGCTGCAGACCGCAACGTGTTGTCGGGCAACAATGACGAGGGCGTGGACGTCGATCCCGGCGTGACGGGGGTTGTGATTCAAGGGAATTATATCGGGACGAACGTGACAGGAACTGCGGCTGTGCCCAATGGGCTGGCCTCTGATCCCGATTCCGGCGGGGCACGGCTCGATGGAAACGGCACCATCTTCCGAAATAACCTCGTGTCAGGCAACCTCAATTGGGGCGTCTACGTGACCGGGACCGGAAACGTCCTCCACGGCAACCAGATCGGCACCGATGCAGCTGGCACGGCGGCCCTCGCGAATAGTGGGCCAGGCATTCGGATTGCCGGAGGAAGCAACCATGTGATCGGTGGCGTCAACGCCGGCGAGGGAAACACGATTGCCTACAACACCGGCAACGGCATCCAGATCGAGTCAGCAACCAGCATGGGCATCGCGATTCTTGGCAACTCAATATTCGGAAACAGCGGGCTGGGCATTGACCTGGCAAATAATGGCGTGACGGTCAACGATGCGGGTGATGGCGACACTGGCACGAACAATCTGCAGAATTTTCCGGTGCTGACCTCCGTACAAATGTCCAGCACCCAGGCAACCATTGTCGGCACGTTAAACAGCACCGCCAACACCAATTTCCGCATCGAGTTCTTCAGCAGCGCGACACAGGACGCAACCGGCTATGGCGAAGGCCAAACCCATCTGGGCTTTGTCAACGTCACGACCGATGGAAGTGGGAACGCCAGCTTCAACACAACGTTGGCCGTCACCGGTTCCGAGGGCGGTTTCATCAGCGCCACTGCCACGAGAAGTAATGCCACCTTTACAACCTTTACGGATACTTCTGAGTTTGCCCAGAATACCGCGGCGGTCTTCAGCGCGATTGTGGATCTGAACTCCGGCCCGACGATCGTCACGGCTGGTCCGGTCGTGGTATCGACGACGACGTCTACAACCGATCTGGTCTCAAGCGGAAATTTCGGAACAACCGCAAGCGCGACTCCTCCGGCCCCGTGGGTAGAATCGGGCGCTGGCGGCAACGGGCGCGTTGTCCTCGCGGCGGGCGATGGGCGTTATAACTGGACCGCTGGGAATGCAACCGGGACCACCATCTCTCAGGCACTGACGGTTCCGGCAAGCACGTCGAACAGCACGGTGGTGACGACCAATACGACGGCCACCAGCACAACCGTCGAGACGACGACGGTGACGACTGCGGACGCCATTACGTCCATTTCATTCGGCATGGCCTGGCAGAATGCCGATGTGACCGCATCAAACAACGATAATAGACTCATCATTTCTTATAACGGCGTCACGTACGCCACATTCGAGACGTTCGAGCGTGGCACTGCGAACGCTGCGGGGCTTGTCGGCACCTGGACCTATTCCAACGGCGCTTCTGGTCCAGCCACTACGCTGTCGGTCACGAATGAAGCAACGGGCGCGTTGACACCCATCACGATCGACCTTCCGGCCGGAGTCACGGTATCCGGCGCCCTCCAGTTCCGTTACACAAGCGGGTCGACTGGGAATGGGTCAGATGATCTGGCTATTGACAATGTGGTTGCCATCAGCACGAAGACCACAACCACCACGCTCACCACCGTGACGACTACATCGGACACGGCCGACAACAATTGGACGGCAACATTCACTGAGAACGGCTCAGCCGTCTCAATCGCCGATACCGACAGCTCCATCTTTGACAGTGACAGTGCCAATATCGTGAGCGCGGCAATTACGCTCACCAATCCGGCCACCGGGGATCGTTTGCTGGTCAGCGGTTCGGCGGCTGCCAGTGGCACCTTGGTCAGCGGTATCACCTGGACGCGCACCGACACAACGGTCACGCTGTCTGGTGTGTTCACCAAGGCCCAGTACGCCGATGCCATCGAGCTGATTCAGTTCGAGAACACAACCGACACACCTTCGACCACACCGCGCACGATCGCGGTTACGGTCAATGACGGCACCTCCGATTCGAACACGGCGATCGCGACAATCAACGTCGTCGCCGTGAATGACCCGCCGGTCATCACCAGTGACGGCGGCGGCGCGACGGCTTCAGTCTCAATAGCTGAAAATTCCACTGCGGTTACCACGGTTACTGCAACCGATCCTGACAGCAGTGCCCTGACGTTTTCAATTACCGGTGGAGCAGACGCAAGCCTGTTCACGATCGATTCCTCAAGCGGGCAACTCTCATTTATTACCGCCCCGAATTTTGAAGCTCCGGTGGATTTGGGCGCAGATAATGTTTATGAAGTCGTCGTGCAGGCATCTGACGGCACTGCTACAGACACCCAGACAATTTTAGTAACGGTGACCGACGTGAACGAGGCGCCGGTGGCCACGGACGCGACGGTGACCCTGGCCGAGAACACGGCGACGGGCACGAGCGTGCACACGGTGGGGGCGACGGACCCGGATGCCGGCGCGACGCTCACCTACAGCATCACCGGGGGCAACGGCCTGGGCGGCTTTACCATTGATGCCAGCACCGGCGAGATTACCGTCGCGAACAGCGCCGTGCTCGACTACGAGAACGTCTCGAGCTTCACGCTGACCGTGGACGTGAGTGACGGCGCCAACACCGACACGGCCACCATCACCATCAACCTGACCGACGTGAACGAGGCGCCGGTGGCCACGGACGCGACGGTGACCCTGGCCGAGAACACGGCGACGGGCACGAGCGTGCACACGGTGGGGGCGACGGACCCGGATGCCGGCGCGACGCTCACCTA
>Ga0214472_10001923_pt1 | contig 22561 bp, 19 predicted proteins | sample RVTome_6_FD_207662 | JGI IMG/M metagenome (GOLD analysis project Ga0214472, IMG submission 207662) | Soil microbial communities from uranium-contaminated site in the Upper Colorado River Basin, Wyoming, United States - RVT140D175 | ecosystem: Environmental > Terrestrial > Soil > Contaminated >...
GATGCCGATGACGCGCGCGACGCGGACCTTGCCGGCATTCCTCGTGCTTGGCCTCGGCCTGGCGATCACGTTCGTCGCCTGGCGCTATGCCGGGCAGCAGGTCGGCCGCGAGGCCGAGGCCAAGTTCGAGCAAGAGGTGACGCAGGCCGTGGGGCTGCTCGAGCGGCACGTCGAGGACAATGTCTCTTTCCTCATCGGGCTGCGCGGATTGTTCAACGCCTCCAGGACGCTCGAGCGCCATGAATTCAAGCGCTACGTGTCGGGTTTCGACGTTGGCTCCCGCTACCCCAGCGTACGTCTCGTGTCGTTCGTCCGTCACGTGCCGGGATCGCAAAAAGCGGCGTTCGAGGAAAGCGTGCGCCGCGACCGCAGCGTCGATCCGCGCGGCTATCCGGATTTCGCGATCAAGCCCGCGGGCGACCGCGACCAGTACATGGTGGTGACCTATCTGGAGCCCTTCGCGGGCAACGAAGGTGCGTTCGGCCTGGACCTGCTCTCCGAGAAGGAGCGGCGCCCGACGATCGAGTACACGCGCGACTGGGGGCGGATCACGGCCTCGGAGCCCCTCCGGCTTGTCGCCGACCCGCTGCGGCGGGTCTCGTTCACGCTGCGCATGCCGCTCTACCGCCTCGATCTTCCGACCGATACCGTCGCGCAGCGGCGCGCCGCTTTCGCGGGCTTCGTCCTCTCGGCGATCCAGATCGAGGATCTGATCCGAACTTACCTGGGCACGCGCCTGGGCGCCGACTTCGACCTCGTCATCGACGATCTTGGTCTCGCGGGCGCTGCCGCGCCGGCGGCCGACCCTGTCCCGGTGTACGCGAGCCCGGGCGCCACCACGCGCCAGGGTCCGGGCGAGATTTCTTCGCCGCTGGAGCGGCTCGCGACGCTGGCGGTGGCGGGGCGTACCTGGCGTATGCGGTTCAGCGCCCCGCGCGCCTCGTCCTACGGCGTCGGCGGCGAGCTGCCGCTGGTGATCCTGCTGGGCGGTATCGTCACCAGCCTGCTGCTGTTCTGGCTGGCGCTGACGCAGCTGCGCGCGCGCCAGCGCGCGCTGCAGTTCGCCCAGCAAGCCACCACCGTGCGCGCCGCCGAGGGACTGCGCGAGCAGCTCGCCTTCATCCAGCAGCTGATCGAGGCGGTGCCGCAGCCCATCTTCTTCAAGGACGCCGCGGGCCGCTACCTCGGTGTCAATCGGGCGTGGGAGCTGTTCTTCGGCATTCCGCGGGAGCAGTTCGTCGGCAAGTCCGTGTTCGAGCTCTATCCGCACGAGCCGGATCTGGCGCAGCGCCACCACGCCAAGGACGCGGAGCTGTTCGCAAGCCCCGGCAGCCAGTCCTACGAGGCCGCCATCAGGGACGCCGAGGGCAAGGTGCGCAATACGATCTACAACAAGGCGACCTTCAACCGGTCCGACGGCGCGGTCGCGGGGTTGATCGGCACGATTACCGACGTCACGAGCCTGAAGGAAGCGGAAGCGGCGCTGCGCGAAAGCGAGGTGCGCTTCCGCGACCTGACCGAGCTCTCGTCGGACTGGTACTGGGAGCAGGACGAGAATCTGCGCTTCACGCAGATATCGTCGAAGATCCGCGAGTTCAGCATGGACGCGGAGCAGCAGATCGGCAAGACGCGCTGGGAGACGCCGGTCGAGGGCGTGAGCGAGGAGCAGTGGCGCGCGCACCGCAGCCTGCTCGAGGCGCGCCAGCCGTTCCGGGACTTCGTCTATCAGCGCCGCGACGACTATGGCGAGCTGCGCACCATCAGCATCAGCGGCCGGCCGATCTTCGACGAGCATGGCGGCTTCCGGGGCTATCGCGGCAGCGGCCGCGACATCACGCAGCAACGCCTGTCGGAGGAGAAGATCCGCCACATGGCGCAGCACGATGCGCTCACCCAGCTCCCCAACCGCCTGCTGCTGCAGGATCGCATCGGCCAGGCGATCGCCAAGGCGAAGCGCAACGACGAGGTGCTGGCGCTGCTGTTCATCGACCTCGACCGCTTCAAGACGATCAACGATTCGCTCGGCCACGCGATCGGCGACCGGCTGCTGCAGGCCGTCGGCCAGCGCCTGCTCGCCTGCACGCGCGCTGCCGATACGGTGGCGCGCATCGGCGGCGACGAGTTCGTGGTCCTGCTCGGCGACCTCGACCGTCCCGAGACGGCGCGGCACGTGGCGCAGAAGGTGCTCGAGGCGCTGGCCGAGCCGCTGACGCTGGACAAGCACAACTTGCAGGTCACCCCCAGCATCGGCATCGCCGCCTATCCCGCCGACGGCGAGGAGGTCGAGACGCTGATGCGCAACGCCGACACCGCCATGTATCACGCCAAGCAGCTCGGCAGGAACAGCTTCCAGTTCTTCACGCAGGCGTTGAACGACGCCGCGCAGCAGCGGCTGCAGCTCGAGAACGACCTGCGGCACGCGGTCGAGCGCGGCGAGCTCGTGCTGCACTACCAGCCGCAGCTCGACCTGCGCAGCGGCGGCATCGTCGGCTTCGAGGCGCTGGTGCGCTGGCGCCACCCGCAGCGCGGCATGGTGGTGCCCTCCGAGTTCATTCCGGCGGCGGAGGAAACCGGCCTCATCGGGACGCTCGGCGCCTGGGTCCTGCGCGCGGCCTGCACGCAGGCGACCGCCTGGCATCGCGCCGGGCACTCGCATTTGCAGGTGGCGGTGAACTGTTCCGCGAAGCAGTTCCACGAAGCGGGCTTCGTCGCCGTCATCGACGGCATCCTGCGCGAAACCGGCATGCCCGCGCAGCGCCTGGAGCTGGAGATCACCGAGAGCGTCATCATCCACCACACCGAAGAGGTCAACGCCCGCTTCCAGGCGCTGGAGGACATGGGCGTGCGCATTTCCATCGACGATTTCGGCACCGGCTATTCGAGCCTGAGCTACCTGAAGCGCCTGTCGATCCACCAGCTGAAGATCGACCAGTCGTTCGTGCGCGACATCGGCTCGGACCCGAACGATGCCGCGATCGTGGGCGCCATCGTCACCATCGCGCACGCGCTCGGCCTCGAGGTCGTCGCCGAGGGCGTGGAGACCGCGGAGCAGCTGTCCTTCCTGCGCGGCGTGGGCTGCGACGCGGCGCAGGGCTACCTGTTCAGCAAGCCGCTGCCGGCCGAGGAGTTCGGCCGCCTGCTGGCCGGGTGGAACGCCCAGGCCGCGGTCGCGCTGACGGCGTGACGTAGGGTGGGCCAACGGCCCACCGTACGGGTTACGACCGGGCGGCGATGTTGCGCAGCTCGCGCATCGCCACCGAAGCCATCGCCAGGTCGAGCGTCTTGTGCGCGCGCAAGTCGGCGTGCACCTGGCGGAACCGCTCGAGCAGCGCGCGGTTGGCCTGCTCCCAGGCGGCGACGGCCTGCCGGGCATCGGCGTTGCCGCCGGCGGCGCGCAGCGCGTCGGCGGTGAGCTGGCGCTGCATGCCGGCGAGATCGTCGCGCAGCGCCGCCTTGGCGAGCGCCTGCCAATGGCTTTCCGACGGCAGCGCGGCGACCCGGGTGCGCAGCCACGGGAAGTCGAGCTTGCCGCCGAGCTCGAAGTACGCCCGCGCCACGGCCTCGACCTTGAGGCCGAGCGCCTCGCCGACTTCGACCAGGTCGAGCGCCGCGGGCAGCGTGTCCAGGGCCGCGACCCGCGCGGCGAGCTCGCCCGGCACGCCCGCCTCGGCGTAGCGCGCTCTTGCCTCGTCGAAGGCCTGCCGCTCTCCGGCGGTGAGCGCGTCCGGGAGCAGGGCCGCGAGCGCCTCGACCCCGGGGCGGAAATAGGCGATCGCCGCGGCGACGCCGGCCAGGTGCCGGCGGTTGCGCAGCAGCCACAGCGTCGCGCGCACGATCAGGCGCCCCGAGTCGAGCAGCATCGCGCTCTGCGTCGCCTCGGACACATTGAGATCGAGGGCCTCGACCCGCTGCCAGAACGCCACCATGCCGTAAGCCTCGCGCGTCACCATGTAGGCGCGCACCACGTCGGCGGTCCCGGCGCCGGTCTCCTCGCGCATGCGGTGCACGAAAGTGCTGCCGACGCGGTTCACCATGCTGTTGGTGACGTGCGTGGCGATGATCTCGCGCCGCAGGGGGTGCGCCTGTATGTGGCGCGCGTAGCGCTCGCGCAGCGGCCGCGGGAAGTAGCGCTCCAGCGCCGCGGCGATGGTCGGCTCGTCCGGGATGTCGGAGGCGAGCAGCTCTTCGTAGATCTGCATCTTGGCGTAGGCGAGCAGCACCGCGCGCTCGGGCGCGGTGAGCCCCAGGCGCCGGGCTTTCCTTTCGGCGATCTCCTCGTCCGAGGGCAGGAACTCGATGGTGCGGTTCAGGCGCCCGGCGCGCTCCAGCGCGCGGATGAAGCGCCCCTGCTGATCGAGCAGCAGCGGCGCGATGCGCCCGGCGACCGACAGGCTCTGCGTCTGGAACACGTTGTCGCGCAGCACCAGCGCCGCCACCTCGTCGGTCATCTCGGCGAGCAGGCGGTCGCGCTGCTCGAGCGTCAGCTCGCCCTCGCGCACCGCGGCATCGAGCAGGATCTTGATGTTCACCTCGTGGTCGGAGCAGTCCACGCCCGCCGAGTTGTCGATGGCGTCGGTAAAGACGCGCCCGCCGGCGAGCGCGTACTCGATGCGCCCGCGCTGCGTGAGGCCGAGGTTGCCGCCCTCGGCGACCACCTTGCAGCGGAGCGTGCGGGCGTCGATGCGCAGCGCGTCGTTGGCGCGGTCGCCCACCTGCGCGTGCGTCTCGGCGCTCGCCTTGACGTAGGTGCCGATGCCGCCGTTGTAGAGCAGGTCGACCGGCGCCCTGAGGATCGCGCTCACCAGCTCGTGCGGCGGCAGGGACTTCGCCTCGATGCCGAGCGCACGCTGCGCCTCGCTCGAGAGCTTGACCGACTTGGCGCCGCGCGGCCAGACGCCGCCGCCTTTCGAGATCAGCTTCGCGTCGTAGTCGGCCCAGGACGAGCGCGGCAGCTTGAAGAGGCGCTCACGCTCGACGAAGCTCTTTTCCGTGTCCGGGTCGGGGTCGATGAACACGTGGCGGTGGTCGAACGCGGCCAGCAGCCTGATCTGGCGCGACAGCAGCATGCCGTTGCCGAACACGTCGCCCGACATGTCGCCGATCCCTGCCACTGTGAACGGTTCTGACCGCGTGTCGCGCCCGAGCTCGCGGAAGTGGCGCTTCACGGACTCCCAGGCGCCGCGCGCCGTGATGCCCATCTTCTTGTGGTCGTAGCCGGCCGAGCCGCCCGAGGCGAAGGCGTCGCCGAGCCAGAAGCCGTACTCCCCGGCCACGCCGTTGGCGATGTCGGAGAAGGTCGCGGTGCCTTTGTCGGCCGCCACCACCAGGTACGGGTCGTCGCCGTCGTGGCGCACGACGTCGCGCGGCGGCACGGGCTTGCCGCCGACGAGGTTGTCGGTCAGGTCGAGCAGGCCGCGCAGGAAGATCTTGTAGCACTCGATGCCTTCCTGCATCAGCGCCTCGCGCTCGCCGGAGGGCGGCGGCTGCTTGACGACGAAGCCGCCTTTCGAGCCGACCGGCACGATCACCGCGTTCTTCACCATCTGCGCCTTCATCAGCCCGAGCACCTCGGTGCGGAAATCCTCGCGCCGGTCCGACCAGCGCAAGCCCCCCCGCGCCACCGGCCCGCCGCGCAGGTGCACGCCCTCGACGCGCGGCGAGTAGACGAAGATCTCGAACTGCGGCCGCGGCTCGGGCAGCCCCGGCACGCGGGCCGGATCGAACTTCAGCGACAGGCAGGGCCTGGGCCGGCCGTCGGCGCCCGGCTGGAACGCGTTGGTGCGCGTGGTGGCGAGGATCGCGGCCAGGAACTGGCGCAGGATGCGGTCGTCGTCCAGGCTCGGCACCTGCTCGAGCCCGGCTTCGAGCTCGCGCAGCAGCGGAGCTTCCGCGCCGGCGGCGTGCCCGGGCTCGAAGCGCGCATGGAATATGCGCACCAGGCCGCGCGCGAGCGCGGCGTGCGCCACCAGGGTCTGCTGCACGTAGGCGAGGCTGAACGTGAACCCCGCCTGGCGCAGGTAACGGCTGTAGGCGCGCAGGAGCGCGATCTCGCGCGCCGAGAGCTCGGCCGCGAGCACCAGCCGGTTCAGGCTGTCGGGCTCGACGCGCCCCGACCACATGGCCTCGAACGCCTCGTGGAACAGCGGCCGGATGCGCTCGAGCGCCGGCTCAAGCTCGCCGGGCAGCGCCAGGCCGAAGTCCGCGATCGACACCGGCTCGCCGCCCGCCGGCTCGATGCGGTACGGCCGGTCCTCGAGCACGCGTGCGCCGAGGTTCTCCAGGATCGGCAGCGCGTCCGACAGCGCGATCGGCGCGCCGCAGCGCACCAGGCGGAAGCGCCACACGCCCGGCTCGGCGCCGGGCGCCCGGTACAGGCTCATGCCGAGCGCCGGCGGCGCGCCGAGCGCGTCGATCATCTGCAGGTCGAGCAGCGCCGCGCGCACCGCGTGGTCCTCGCGGTAGCCGGCGGGGAAGGCAGCGCCGAAGCGCGCGTAGAGGCCGTTGCCGCGCTCCTCGCCCAGCTGCGCGACGAGCAGCTCGTGCAGGTCGTCCTCCCAGCGCCGCGTGGCGGCGACGATTCTCGCCTCGAGCGCGCGCACGTCGACCTCGGGCACGGTGCCGGGCCGGGTGCGGATCACCATGAAAATGCGCGCCAGCGGCGACTCGGACAGGCTGACGGTGAACTCGGCCGCCGCGCCGTTGAACGCCTCGGCGAGGATGCGCTGGAACTTCTGGCGCTGCTCGGTGCTGTACTTGTCGCGCGGCACGAACACCAGGCAGGTGATGGTGCGGCCGTAGGCGTCGCGCCGCACGAGCAGGCGCGTCCTCTGGCGCTCGCCGAGCTGCAGGATGGCGACGGCGTGCGCGTAGAGCTCGTCGGGCTCGATCTGCAGCAGCTCGTCGCGCGGGTAGTCCTCGAGGATCGAGGCGAGCGCCTTGCCGTTGTGGCTCGCGGGCAGGAATCCGGCGCGCGCCTGCACCGCGGCCACCTTGCGGCGCACCACCGGGATCGAGGCGAGATTGGCGGTGTACACGGTGTGCGTGTACAGCCCGAGGATGCGCCGCTCGCCCACCACCTGGCCCCGCGCATCGAAGCGCTTCACGCCGACATAGTCGAGGTAGCCCGGGCGGTGCACCGTGGCGCGCGTGTTCGCCTTCGAGAGCACCAGGATGTTGGGCTGGCGCGCCCGCGCGCGCGTCTCCGGCGGCAGGGTGGCGAAGCTCGTGGAAAGAGTCGTGCCCGCGCGCTCGCGCAGGATGCCCAGGCCCGAGCCGCGCACGATGCGCAGCACGTCCTCGCCGTTCTCGCTCAGCAGCCCGTAGTCGCGGTAGCCGAGCAGCGTCATGTGGTTGTCGAGCAGCCAGGCGAGGAAGGCGTGCGCCTCGCTCGCCTCGGCAGCGTCGAGCGGCGGCCCGGCGGCGGCGAGCTCCTCGATCAGCTCGCGCAGGCGCTGCTGCATCGGCTGCCAGTCGGCGACCGCGGCAGCCACGTCGGCCAGCACGCGCGCCAGACCCTGCTCGATCTCCTGCAGGCGTGCCGGATCGGTCTGGCGGTCGACCTCGAGCTGGATGAAGGACTCGAGCCGGCCGTCGCCGGCGGCGGCCGGCGGCCCGACGCCCGTCAGCTTGCCCTTGTCGTCGCGCGCCACGCGCAGCACCGGGTGGATGACGAGGTGCAGCGCCATGCCGAGGCGGTTGATCTCCAGGGTGCTCGAGTCGACCAGGAACGGCATGTCGTCGCTGACGATCTGCACCACGGTGTGGGCGCTCTGCCAGCCGTGCTCGGCGAGCTTCGGGTTGAAGGCGCGCACGCGCGCCGCGCCGCCGGCGAAGCGGCGGCCGAAGTCGAGGTGCGCGAGCGCCGCGCCGACCAGGTCGCCCGGGTCGCGCGCGGCGAGCTCCTGCGGGTCGGCGCCGCCGTAATACCGCTGTACGAAGCGCTCGGCGATCCCGGCCTGCGGCGCCGCCAGGCTGCCGCGCGCGGCGCGCGCGACGCGCGTCACGAGATCGGCATCGTCGCCGCTCTTGCCTGCTCGCATGCGCCCAAGTATATGCCCGGTGCTGCGGCGCGTGAGCGGACGCCTAGCCCGGGTCGCGCGCGCGACGCATCGCCATGCCCACCACCAGCGCCGCGGCGGTGATGCCGAGGATCCACAGCGACGGCGCGCGCTCGAGGAAAATGCCGAGCGAGCCGCGCGAGATGGCGAGCGTCTGGCGCAGCGACTGCTCGGCGAGCGGCCCGAGGACGAGCGCCAGCACCAGCGCTGCGGGCGAGAAGCCGTGCAGCTTCATGAAGAAGCCGGCGAGGCCGGCGCCGAACATGAGCCAGGTCTCCACGATGCTGCCATTCACGCTGTAGGTGCCGATGGTGCAGACCAGGATCACCGCCGGCGCGAGAATGCGGTAGGGCAGCTTGATCATCTGCACGAACAGCGGGATCGCGAATACGTTGAGCGCAAGCAGCGCCATGTTGCCGAGATACATGCTGGCGATGAGGCCCCAGGCGAACTCGGGCTTCTGCGCCATGAGCAGCGGCCCGGGGGTCAGCCCCCACAGCACGAACGCGGCGAGCAGCACCGCCGTGGCGGCTGAGCCGGGGATGCCGAGCGTGAGCAGCGGCACCATCGCGCCCGAGGAGGCGGCGTTGTTCGCCGCTTCCGGACCCACCAGGCCGGCCATCGCGCCCTTGCCGAACTTCTGCGGCGTGCGCGACACGGACTTCTCGAGCGAGTAGGACATGAGCGAGGCGACCGTCGCCCCGGCCCCCGGCAGGACGCCGACCACGAAGCCGAGGAGCGAGCCGCGCGCGAGCGCCCAGCGCGTCTCCACGTAGTCGCGCAGCTCCGGCCAGAAGCGCTTCTCCTTCTGCAGCTGCACGATGCCGCCCGTGCCGGAGACGTGCAGTCCGCTGTAGAACGCGTAGTAGAGCTCGCCGAGGCCGAACAGGCCGATGGCGATCGGGATGAAGTCGATGCCGCCGATCATCTCGGCCGAGCCGAAGGTGAAGCGGCTGTTGCCGGTCTCCAGGTCGACGCCGACGGTGCCCAGCGCCAGGCCGACGAGCGCGGAGATGAGGCCCAGGCGCCAATTGCCGCCGATCATGACGATGAGCGTCGACAGGCCCATGACGACGAGCAGGAAGAATTCCGGCGGCCCGAAGCTGCGCGCGAGCTGCGAGAACGGCGGCGCGAGCAGCGTGATCAGCACGACCCCGAACGTGCCGCCGACGAAGGAGGCGATCGCCTGCATGACGAGCGCCGGCCCGGCGCGTCCCTGCTGGGCGAGGGGATAGCCGTCGAAGGTGCTTGCCACCGAGGACGATTCGCCCGGCGTGTTGAGCAGGATCGAGGTGATCGTGCCGCCGTACTGCGAGCCGTAGTAGATGGCCGCGAGCATGATCACGGCACCGGCGGGTTCCATGCCGAAGGTAACGGGCAGCAGCACGGCGAGGGCCGCCGCCGGCCCGAAGCCGGGAATGATGCCGACCACCATGCCGATCATCACGCCTGCGAACAGGTACGCGAGATTGATGGGCGACACCGCCACCGAGAAGCCGAGCAGCAGGTTGGCGAACAGGTCCACTAGAACGGCAGCAGTCCGCGCGGCACGGCGGCGTTCAGCCAGACGCGGAACAGCAGGTAGATGCCGAGCGGCAGCAGCACGGCGAGGAGCGCGTTCTGCCAGTGGCGGCGCCGGTTGAGGAAGGCCAGCGTCACCGCCATGTAGGCGATCATCGACGCGAGCCCCCCGAGCACGTCGAGGGCGGCGACGAACAGGCCCGAGAGCAGCGCCAGCACCAGGGTCACGCGCCAGAACTCGGACAGGCGCTCGCGCGCGCCGTGCCTGAGCTCGGCGCCGAGGCTCCAGGCGCACATGACGATCAGCGTGGCGCCGATGATGCGCGGAAAGAAGCCCGGACCGAGCCGCCCGGCGGAGGACAGCCACGCCAGCTCGGCGAACGCGATCCACGCGTAGCCGCTGGCGAGCAGCAGCACGCCGGCGAGGAAACCCGCGCGCATCTACTTGATGGCGCCGGACTTTCTCAGGATGTCGGCGAAAGTGCCCTGGGTCTTCTGCAGGAAGCTGCGGAAGTCCTCGCCGTAGAGCACGTACTCGGTCAGCAGCTGCTTGTCGATGTACGCCTTCCATTCCGGCGTCTGCACCACCTTCTTCATGGTCTCGATCCACCACTGCTGGGCTTCCTTCGGCACGTCGGGCGGCAGCACCAGCCCGCGCGGCAGCGAGATGCCGATGTCGTAGCCGAGCTCGGCGAAGGTGGGCACCTTGCCGAGGGCGGCGGGGGTGCTCTTGCCGCTGTAGGCGAGCGCCCGCATGTCGCCCGACTGCAGCAGCCCAAGCACCTCGCCCGGGTTCGACATCGCCGCATCGAGCGAGTTGGACAGCAACGCCGTGATCAGCTCGCCCTGCTTGTTGAACGAGACGTAGCTGAACGTGAAGCCCGCTTTCTCCGAGACCAGCTTGGGCACGATGAAGTCGATGTTGACCGCGCCGATGCCGCCGATCGAGGGCGGCTTCGCCTTCGCCGCCGCGACGAATTCCTGCAGCGTCCGGATCTTGGAATCCTTGTTGACGAGCATCAGCATGTCGTCGGTGGCGAGCAGCGCCACCGGCGTGAAGCTGCCCGGCTGCCAGGGGGTGTTCGCCTGCAGCGGCGTGGTGATGAAGCTGCCGCTCGTCGTCGACACGTGGTACGGGTTGCCCTTCTGGCTGAAGAGGAAGCCCCAGCCTTTGGCGCCGCTGCCGCCGGGCTTGTTCTCGGCGACGATGGTCTCCGGGTAGAGCTTGTACTTCTCCAGGATCGAGATCAGCGTGCGCGACATGATGTCGTTGCCGCCGCCGGGGCCGAACGAGATCGTCCAGTCCAGGCGCTTGCTGGGATAGCGGTCCTGCGCTGCTGCGGGCGCGATCGCGAGGACGACGGCGACGGCAGCCGCGGCGGCCATGCCAAGGCGTTTCGACAGGCTCATGGTGGTTTCCCTCCTCCTCCTGCTAGTCTCCCATATCCACGGACAGAAGGAAGAGCGGAGGGCGACATGGCAGGCACGGACGCCGGAAAGGACTTGCTGTACGAGGTGCGCGACGGCATCGCGCGCGTGACCTTCAACCGGCCGCAGGCGCGCAACGCCCTCACCTTCGCCATGTACGATCGCCTGGCGGAGATCTGCGGGGAAGCGAACAAGGACCGCTCGATCAAGGCGATGCTGCTGACCGGCGCGGGCGACAAGGCGTTCGCCGCCGGCACCGACATCTCCCAGTTCCGCGCCTTCGACAAGCCCCAGGACGCGCTCGACTACGAAGCGCGCATCGACCGCGTGCTCGGGGCGCTGGAGCGCTGCCGGGTGCCGACCGTGGCGGCGATCCGCGGCGCCTGCACCGGCGGCGGCGCCGGCATCGCGGTGTGCTGCGACCTGCGCATCGCCGGCACCAGCCTGCGCACCGGCTTTCCGGTGGCGCGCACGCTCGGCAACTGCCTCTCGAGCGGCAACTACGCGCGGCTCGCCGCCCTCATCGGCCCGGCGCGGGTGAAGGACATGATCTTCCGCGCGCGGCTGCTCGAGGCGCCGGAGGCGCTCGCCATCGGCCTGGTCACCGAGGTGGTGGACGACGCGCTGGTGATGGCGCGCGCCGAGGAGGTGGCGCGGCTGGTGGCCAGCCAGGCGCCGCTCACGCTGCAGGCGACCAAGGAATCGCTGCTGCGGCTGCGGCCGGCGCTCGCGCCGGGCGCGGGCGACGACCTGATCCTGATGTGCTACATGAGCCAGGATTTCCGCGAGGGCATGCAGGCGTTCCTGGACAAGCGCGCGCCGCGGTGGAAGGGCGTGTAGGGTGGGTCCATGGCCCACCGTACGCCGTTGGCCCGCTAGCCCGTCAGCGTAATCACCGCGATCCCCGCCGCGAGGAACGCCATGCCGGCGAGCTCGAGGCGCGTCATGCGCTCGCGAAACAGCTTCCTCGACACGGCGTAGCTGAACAGCAGCTCGACCAGCCCGAGCGTGCGCACGTGCGCGGCGCTCTGCAGCGCAAACGCGCTGAACCAGCCCGCGGAGGCGGCGGCACCCATGAAACCGGCGAACAGCGACGGCCGCCACAGGCGCAGGGTGGCGCTCACCACGCCGGGGTTTCGCCACAGCAGCCAGCCGCCGAGCAGCAGCGTCTGGATGATCTGCGCCGCGGCGAGCGCGGTTGCCGCGGACATGAGGAACGACGCGTCGAGCGCGAGCGCCGCGCCGCGGTAGCCGACGGCGGCGAAGGCAAAGCCCGCGCCGGAGGCGAGGCCAAGCAGCGCGGGGCGGGTGCCGAGCCCCGTGAGCAGTGCCGAGAACGGCCGCTTCGCATCCGCGGGCGAAAGCAGCAGCACGCCGAGCGTGCCGCAGGCCACCGCGAGCAAGACCGGCGCCGAGAGCGGGTCGCCGAGGAAGGCAAGGCCGAAGACCGCGATCTGCAGGAGCTCCGTCTTGGAGTACGCCACGCCGAGCGCGAAGCTGCGCGCCTCCATCGCCGCGAGCAGGAACGCAGTGGCGGCGATCTGCGCCACCGCGCCGAGGGTGACCCAGCCGAGGAACGCCCAGCTTGCGGACGGGATGGCTTCAGCGCGCCATGCGTGGACGATCGCCAGCCACGCCAGCGCGAAGGGCAGGCCATAGAGGAAGCGCACCAGCGTCGCGCCGAGGGTTCCGAGCGAGGCCGTGAGGCTGCGCTGCGCCGTGTTGCGCAGCGTCTGCGCGAACGCAGCCCAGACGGTCAGGGCGATCCAGAGCCAGCCGGGCTCGGCCATGGCCCCGGATCATAGGCCAGTTGCGTCGTCAGCCGCGCTCCGCGCGCTAGCGCCAGCCGCCGCCGCGACCCCCGCCGTTGCCCCCGCCGCGCCAGCCGCCGCCGCGACCCTCGCCACGCGCTTCCCCGCGCATCTGCGGGCGCGACTCCATGCGGCGCTGGGGCTGCTGCACCCGCATTCTTGGTTGCACGGCGCGCGGCGCTGCCATCCGCGGTTGGGGGCGCTCGACCTGCCGTGGCCGCGCGCCGAGCGGCTTCACCACGGGACCGGGCAGCGGCGACACGACCGGACGCGTCGGCGACACGACCGGACGCGTTGGCGACACGACCGGACGCGTTGGCGAGGCGCTCAACGCCGGCGGCATCGGCCGCACATGCTGCACGCGGCGATCACCATCGAACCTGCGCCGTTGGAACTCGCGGTGCTGCAGCGGGACGTGCTGCCACTTGCCGACGTGCAGCGGGCGCTGCCTGAACGCGCGCGGACGCACGAAGAAGTTGTTCACGTGCACCACCTTCACGTGGCGCTGATGCCAATCCACGCCGCCGAAGAAGAAGTTCGTCGAGACGCCGATGCCGACGCCCCACCAGAAGCCCGGGCGGTAGGCGTAGTAGCCCGGGCACGGCGCCCAGGCCACCGGCGGATAGGCGGACCACGACCAGGGCCCGTACACCACCCAGGGGTCGTAACAGGGAACGTAAACCACCTGCGGGTCGGCCGGCTCGATGGCGATGCTGTCGCCGTCCGCGACCACGCGCAGGCGCTCGTCGGGCAGCAGATGGCCCGCCGCATCGGCGCGGCGCCGCAACTGCTGCACGGTCTCCATGACGTGCGGCTCCTGCTCGAGAAACGCCTCGCCGAGGCTGCGCGTCCAGGCCAGGTTCTCGTCCATGCGCAGGAGCTGATTGGGAAAGGCGACGAGCGACTTCACGCTCGGGTCCCAGTCCTCGCCCGCCACCGCGGCCACCGCCTCGTCGCCCTGCAGCCCGGGATGCGCACGCGTCCAGCGCGCGGCTTCCACGATGTCGAGCGGGTAGGTCGAGGCCATCAGCACCTGCGACAGCAGCGCGTCGGGATACAGCGCGATGGGCGCGAGCATCTGGTCGAGCTCGCCCTGGGAGTAGGTCCTGCGTTCCTGCGCCAGCGCTGCAGGCGCCGCTGCGAGCAGCGCGAGCAGGGCGATGATCAGCTTTCTCATGGGCGGTGCCTCCGCCCACCTTGTACCGCGCTAGCCCGCCCGCAATCGCCCTAAAACTGGTTCAAATTGCAACAGGATGTTGCTAGTCGGCGGACTTCTCCAGTGCCGGGATGGCGAGGCCCGCGGGCAGGTCCTCGTGCGGCGTGCCGCCGAGCGCGCGGTCCGTGGCGCTCGCCGGCTGGCTGCCCTTCTTCGGCCGGCCCGGGCGGTAGAACACCTGGAACGGCTTCACCGGCGGCACCGGCGGCGGGTTCTCGAGGAACCGGCAATCGGACTCGGTGGGCACGCTCGCCATCGCGCCGATGCGCGTGCCCTTCACGAACACCGTGTAGCGCAGCATGTGCGCGGATCCGGGGATGGGCTGGGCGATCACTTCGTACTTGCCGACCATGAATCGGCTGCGGGACTGCTGACCGGGGAGAACTCTGGGCATAGATGACCGTTATACACCATAACTAGGTGCGACGGCGACGCCGGCTGCGAATCATCAGCCAGCCGCCGAGCATGCCGCCCAGATGCGCGAAATGCGCGACGCCCGAGGCCGTGCCGGTGACGCCGAAGTACAGCTCCAGCGCCGCGAACAGCACCACGAACACGCGCGCCGGCAGCGGGATCGGCGGAAACAGCAGCAGCACCGTGCGCCGCGGGAAATAGATGCCGTAGGCGAGCAGCACGCCGTACACGCCGCCCGAGGCGCCCACCGTCGGCAGCGGCGCCCCGCCCATCCACCCGGTGACCACGAGATGCGACAGCGCCGCGGCCACCACGCTGGCGAAGTAGAACTGCAGGTACCAGCGCGAGCCGAACAGGCGCTCGACGTCGCGGCCGAACGTGTACAGCGCGAGCATGTTGAACATCAGGTGCAGCAGGCTGCCGTGCAGGAAGCTGTAGCTCACCAGCTGCCACAGCTCGAAGCCCGGGCCGCCGCGCGGCCCCGAGGTGGCGGGCGGCCACAGCGCGAAGTGCTCGACGAGCGGCAGGCCGCCCGCGAGCTGCAGCATGAAGACGAGGACGTTGGCGGCGAGCAGCGCGCCGGTGACCGGCGGCACCCTCAGGGCTCCACCGGAGTGGGCGCGGGCAGCGGCAAGCCGCGCCGCGCGAGCTCGGCGCGCACGCGCTCCGGGTAGTCGGTGATGATGCCGTCCACGCCCAGGTCGAGGAAGCGCTCGATGAATCCCGGCTCGTTCACGGTCCAGGGCACGACCTTCAGCCCGAGCGAGCGCGCCTCGATCAGCGCCGCGGAATCGAGCTCCGCGTAGCTCGGCGACCAGATCCTGCCGCCCGCGGCGTGCACCGCCTTCGGCTGCGAGCCGCCGCGGCGCCGGCCGGTAAGGTAGGCGGTGGCGATCTCGGGTGCCGCGCGCTCGACGGCCTGCAGCGTGCGCCAGTCGAAGGACTGCACGGTCGTGCGCTCGGCCATGCCCGCGGCGCGGATCTCGGCGATCAGCGCGCGCGCGAACTGCGCCGGCGGCAGCGTTTCGGCCGCCGCGGCGGGCGAGGTCTTGGTCTCGATGCTGAAGCGCACCCGGTCATTGCCGGCCTTGCGCACCAGCGCGAACAGCTCGGCAAGGCGCGGGATGCGCGCGCCGTCGACCGGCGCCTGCTCGGGAAAGCGCGCGGCGTATTCGCTGCCCGGGCGCAGGCGCCCGACGTCGTAGCGCCGCAGCTCCTGGAAATCGAGCTCGCGCAGCAGCGGCCCCGGGGCGTCGATCCAGCGGCCATCGGGGCCGCGCGCGATGTCCGGGTTGAGGCGCCGGTCGTGATGGATGACGACCACGCCGTCGCGCGTCACGCCGGTGTCCAGCTCCAGCGTGGCGACGCCGAGCGCGAGCGCCGCGGCGAACCCGGGCAGCGTGTTCTCGGGGGCGGTGCCCCGGGCGCCGCGGTGCCCCTGCAGGTCGAAGGCCTGCGCGGCGAGCGCCTGGCCGAGCGCGAGCGCCGCCAGCAGGAGCAAAGGAAGGTTTCGGTGTGGCGGCCACATGTGGTACGGTGCTCGCAGCGTCGATTGGGTCCGCCGCGCGATTATAGCGGCGCGGCCGCGGCGCGCCCGACCATGCCCAACCTCAGCCCGCTCAAATTCTGCATGCACGGCCAGCACTCCAAGCCGCGCGCCCAGTTCCGCGTGCTCCCCGGCGGCGAGCGCCGGCGCGAAGTGTGCGCCGAGTGCTACGACAAGATCATGGCGGCGCGCAAGGAAAGAGCCGCCGCCGCGCGCAAGCGCTGACGCGCCGCCTAGGCGCGCAGCGGCTCGATCAGGTCCGGGCTTTCGTTGCGCGCGTCGTTGACGCGCCGGCTGACCGCGAAGTACTCGAAATCCCCGGGCGCCATCGGCTCCAGCGCCATCGCGGTCGCCACCGCGGCGTCGTGCATCGCGGGCTCGAGCCACGCGGCGTGGTCCTCCTCGGGCAGCACCACCGGCATGCGCTCGTGCACCTCGGCGATCGGCCCGAGCGCCTGCGTGGTGAGGAGGGCGCAGCTCAGCGTGTCGCGCCAGGTCGCGTATAACCCGGCGAAGCAGAACGGGCGGCGGTCGCGGCGCGTGATGTAGTACGGCTGCCTGCCGCCCGGCGTTGCGCGCCATTCGTACCAGCCTTCGGCCGGCAGCAGGCAGCGCGAGCGGCGGATCGGATCGCGCCACATCGGCTTGCCCGAGACCTCCTCGAGGCGCGCGTTGATGCTGAAGCCGGGCGACCTGTCCTGCTTCCACCAGTGCGGGATCAGTCCCCAGCGCGCGCTGCGCAGCGTGCGCGCGCCGTCCTCGATCAGCAGCGCCGGCACCGCGGTCGTCGGCTGCACGTTGAAGCGGCGCGCAAAAGGATTGCTGCTCGTGCGGTCGATCTTCCAGGCGCGCTCGATCGACGCCTGCCCGGGGCTGACGTAGCGGCCGCACATGGCGAGTGCGCAGTGTGGCGCGCTCGCCCCTAGGCGGCTTGCGCGGCCTTGGCTTTCGCGCGCTTCGCGCGCGGCGCGGCCGCGGGCTTGGCGGGCGCCGTGACGCCGGTGCGCGGGCGCGACCCCAGCACCTCGATGCACAGCGCGGCGATCTCGGTCTCGAGCAGCCGCTCGGCATTGGCGTGCAGGTTGCGCACCTCGGGCGTCGTCAGCAGATCGATCTTGTCCTTGGTCCACAGCGCGGCGCGGCCGCGCGACAAATTGTTTCGCGTGTTCATTCAGTATCTCTTTCCCGATGTGAATTCGACCTTGAGGCGCGCCACCTGCCGCCTCACGGCTTCGATGTCGGCGCGCGCGCGCTCGACTTCCTGCTTCAGGGCCTCGGCTTCGGCGCCGTTGCCCGCCTGGCGCTGCAGCGCGGCGTGCACCTCGCGGTAGCGGGCCTCCGCCGCGTTCCAGCGCTCCACCACGCGCTGCTCCTGCTCCCGCCACAGCTTGCGCTTGTCCATGTCCGGTCCCCGCCGAAATAAAAAAGCCCGGCATCACCGGGCTTGTCCTGCAGTGGTTGCGATCAGGCGGGCCTGACGTTGGTGGCCTGGGCGCCCTTGGGCCCCTGCACGACGTCGAACTGCACCTTGTCGTTCTCCTTCAGCGTCTTGAAGCCGCCGCCCTGGATCGCCGAGAAATGCACGAACAGGTCCTTGCCGCCGTCCTCCGGCGTGATGAACCCGAACCCTTTTGCATCGTTGAACCACTTCACCGTGCCTGCGCTCATGTCTTCACTTCCCTCGTTATGGAAAAAAGGGCGATTGCCCTGCGGAATGGTCAAGGAAGGGAAAAGTAGCGACTGATGAGCGCGGCGCTCGGGCCGCATGCGGACCAGCGACTTCTCTGCTTGAGAATCCTGCCGCGCCTTTATACAGGGGCGGCGGGTTTCCGTCAATCAAAACAAGAGCTTCGGCAGGTGCGGCACGCGCTCAGAAATTGAACTGCAGGTTGACCGAAAGCATGTCGTAGGCGTCCCTGTATTCGAACGCCCCTACGGCGTGGTGCACATTGCCGATGTGCTCGTAGTCGACGCGCACCAGCACGCTCTCGCCCAATTGCGCGCCCAGGCCCACGCCCAGCAGGCCGGAGATGCCACGCTTCGTGGTATTGGCAAGCTGCGGCGACAACGCCACGCAGACCCCGGGGCATTCAATCTCGTGATATGTGAACGCCAGGCCGAGCTTGGCGTGAAACGAAAGGCCCCCGCCCAGGGGAATCGCCATCACGCCCGAGACGGCGGTCGCGGTGGTCTGCGTCTCGGCAATCTGCGCGCCGCCGAAGCTCACGTCGTACTTGCCCAGGTAGTAGAAGCCGACTTCCAGGCCGAAGCGCTCCCACATGCGGCCGGCGTAGATCTTGGCGCCCGCCTCGCTGTCGTCGTCGACTGTATTGTCAAAGGGCGAGGCGCCGTCGGTCCACACCTCGCCGTAGCCGATGCCGAAGTAGATCTGCCCGGGCTGCTGCGCCTGCGCGTGGGACGCAAGCAGCACGCCCGCCAGGGCAGCGATCAGGATTGCGGTTTTCTTCACTCTAACCTCCCTCGAGAACGCGCGTTGGCAGCGGATGCCGCGCATTATGCCTAAATGCGCCGGGGTCGTCCCGGCGCCTGGAAATCGACGACGCGGCCACGCGGGAACCGCGGCACGCGGGCCCGGTCCAAGGGTGATCCGATTTATTGCAGGAGTCGAACATGCAGACCCGGAAAATCGTCGCTTTGCTGGCCGCGCTGGCCGTGGGCGCGCTGGCGGGCGGGCAGTATTTGCACGCGACCGCGGCGCCAGCGGTGCCCGCGCCAGGCGCGGCGCGCGCCGCGCTGCTGCCGGACTTCGCGTCGATCGTGCAGCAGTACGGGCCGGCCGTCGTCAACATCACGACCGCGGGCACGCGCAAGGCCGGCATCGCCTTTCCATTCCCGTTCGGGGCGCCTCAGGGTGAGGTGCCGACGCAGGGCCAGGGCTCGGGCTTCATCGTCAGCGGCGACGGCATCGTGCTCACCAACGCGCACGTGGTGCAGGGCGCATCCGAAGTCACCGTCAAGCTCACCGACCGGCGCGAGTTCCGCGCCCAGGTGCTCGGCGCCGATCCGGCCACCGACATCGCCGTGCTGCGTGTCGACGCGCGGCAGCTGCCGGCCGTGAAGCTCGGCGACCCGGCGCGCGCGCGCGTCGGCGACTGGGTGGTGGCCATCGGCTCGCCGTTCGGGTTCGAGAACAGCGTCACCGCCGGCATCGTCTCGGCGAAGAGCCGCTCGCTGCCGGGCGACATCTACGTGCCCTTCATCCAGACCGACGTCGCCGTGAACCCCGGCAATTCGGGCGGGCCGCTGTTCAATCTCGCGGGCGAGGTGATCGGCATCAACTCGCAGATCTACAGCCGCTCGGGCGGCTACCAGGGCCTGTCCTTCGCCATTCCCATCGACGTGGTGCTGCGCGTGAAGGACCAGATCGTGGCCACCGGGCATGCGTCGCACGCGCGCCTCGGCGTCGACATGCAGACCATGAACCAGGCGCTCGCCGAGTCCTTCGGCCTCGAACGCGCGGCCGGCGGGCTGGTCGCGTCGGTGGCGCCGGGCAGCCCGGCCGAGAAAGCCGGGCTCCTGCCGGGCGACGTCGTACTGAGCTTCAATGGCCGCGCCGTCGGCGATTCCGGCGAGCTCGCGGCGATGGTCGGCGAATCGCGTCCCGGCGATGCGGTGCGGTTCGAGGTGTGGCGCAAGGGCGCCACGCGCGAGCTTGTCGCCGAGCTCGGCACCGCCGTCGACGACACGGCGCAGGGCGCCCATGCGAAAGAGGCGGCGGGCCAGGGACGTCTCGGCCTCGCGGTGCGCCCGCTTTCGCCGCAGGAGCAGGCGGCGGCCAACGTCTCCGGCGGGCTGCTGGTGCAAGGCGTGAACGGCGCTGCGGCGCGCGCCGGCGTCGCCCCGGGCGACATCGTGCTGCAGGCGGGCGGCAAGCCCGTGAAGAGCGTGGAGGACCTGCGCGCGGCGACGCGCTCGGGCAAGACCATCGCCCTTCTCGTGCAGCGCGGCGAGCGGCGCCTGTTCGTGCCGCTGCAGGTGGGTTGAGCGGCGAATGCAGATCGACGCGCGCGTCTACGAGCTGTACGACGAGTACTGCCACGGCCGCATCGACCGGCGCGAGTTCCTCCTGCGCGCCGCGGCTCTCGCCGCGGGCGGCCTCGCCATGGCGCAGGCGCTGCTGCCGCGCTACGCGCGGGCGCAGACCGTGTCCTTCACCGATGCGCGCATCCGCGCGCAGTACGTGAGCTACGCCTCGCCGGGCGGCAATTCCGGCTCGATGCGCGGCTACCTGGTGCAGCCTTCGGGCGCGGGGCCGTTTCCCGCGGTGCTCGTGATTCATGAAAACCGGGGCCTGAATCCCTACATCGAGGACGTGGCGCGCCGCGCGGCAGTGGAAGGATTCCTCGCCCTCGCGCCGGACGGTCTTTTCCCGGCGGGCGGGTACCCCGGCAACGACGACGACGGGCGCTCGCTGCAGGCGGGGCTCGACCAGGCGAAGCTGCTCCGCGACATGGTGAACAGCGCGCGCTTTCTGAAGACGCACCGCCTGTCCAGCGGCAAGCTGGGCGCCACGGGATTTTGCTGGGGCGGCGGCGCGGTGAACCACCTTGCCGTGACGCTGGGCGCAGACCTGCAGGCGGGCGTGCCGTTCTACGGCGCCGCCGCGGCGAGCGAGGAAGTGCCGAAGATCAGGGCGGCGCTGCTCGTGCAGCTCGCCGAGAACGACCCGCGCATCAACGCCATGTGGCCGGCGTTCGAGCAGGCGCTGAAAGCGGGCAAGGTCCCCTACGAGATGCACATGTATCCGGGCGCCCAGCACGGTTTCCACAACAATTCCACGCCGCGCTACCGCGAGGCCGCGGCGAAGCTCGCCTGGGAGCGCACCGTAGCCTTCTTCCGGCAGCACCTCGCCTAGCTCTAGCGCCGCCGCCGCTCGTACCAGCGCGACATCGCCTCCATCGCCAGCCAGGAGGACGCGGCGCAGGCGAGCAGCACGATCTCGGCCGCGTTCCAGCCCCAGCTGTCGACGATCAGCGCAAAGAGCGTCGGCGAGGCGGCATTGACGATGAGGATCGGCGTGGCGAGCACGCCGAGCACCGCGCCGTAGCCGGCGGCACCGAACAGCGCGAGCGGCACCGCGCCGCGCACGATGGTGATGACGCCCTGCGATGCGCCCATCAGCAGCGTGAAGGCGACCACCGCCTGCAGGTTGCCGCCCGAGGCGAGCAGCACCGCGAACGACGCCGGCAGCACGCCGATGGCGATGCGCGCCACCGTGATGGCGCGCAGGTTGCGCCCGAACGCGATCTCCACCAGCCGCCCGCCGAACTGCGCGAAGCCCTTCATCGAGGCCACCCACACCGCCGCCGCGGCGGCGAGGCCGGCGGCTTCCAGCAGCGACACGAGCTGCACCGTCACCACGCCGAAGACGAAGCCGTTGAGCGACATGACGAGCGCGAACAGCGCGATGGCCATCGTGCGCACCTTGCCCTCAAGCGGCGCGCCGTCGGGCGAAGGCTTCGCCGCCGCGGCCTCGTGGCCGCCGGGCGCTTCGCGCCGCGCGAGCCCGAGCCAGTTGAGCGGCAGGCAGACGGCGAGATTGATGAGCGCGAACCAGGCGAGCGTCTCGCGCCAGCCGAGCGCCTCGTTCAGGTAGTGGCCGACGACCCAGAACACCGTGGAGGCGAACGCGCCGAACAGGGTGAGGTACGAAATGGCGCGCCGGCCGCGCGTCGGCACCACCTGCACCAGCGCGGCGAACGCCGCGTCGTAAAGGCACAGGCGCATGCCGACGCCGAGGAAGGCCCACACGGCCAGATAGGCGGCTTCGCTCCTCACCAGCGAAAGCAGCAGCAGGCCCGCGGACACCAGCACGGTGCCGGCGCTCATCACGCGCTGCGCGCCGAAGCGGTCGATAGCGCGTCCCGCCCACGCCGAGACCGCGCCCATCACGAGCAGCGACACCGTGAAGCCGAAGTAGATCAGGCTCAGGCTCCAGCCGGTGTCTTGCGCGATCGGATTGGCGAGAACCCCGAGGCAGTAATAGCTCGTGCCCCAGGCGGTGATCTGCGTGATGCCGAGCGCGCAGACCGCGAAGAGGAGAGGGTCCGGGCGGGAGCGCATGGCGGCGCGTATCGTACGCCGCCCGTGCCCGGGCCCGGCCCGCGTTGCGCTAACTCTTGCTCGCCAGCACCCGATCGAGGCTGAACCGCCCCGGGCCCGCCACGAACAGGAACAATACCCCGCCCATGATGGCTATGTTCTTCAGAAAATGATTGAACTGGTTGAACTGCTGGGCCGCTGGGTAGGTCCAGTAATGGTGGCCGAGCACGGTCGCGATGATGAGGTAGGCGAAAGCCGCCAGGGCGGCATAGCGCGTGGCGATGCCGAAAATCAGGGCTATTCCAAGCACCACCTCTGCGCTCATGGCCGGCCAGGCCCAAAAGCCCGGGTCGGGCACTCCGAGGTTCGTGAGGTACCCAACGAAGCCCTTGACGTTCATGAACTTGCCCCACCCGGCCTTTAAGAAAAGCCAGCCGAGCATGATGCGGCCGAATACCAGCAGCGTGTCGGCGGTACGGGCGGCTATCGCGTCCGTGTACGACAG
>Ga0214472_10001924_pt1 | contig 22558 bp, 17 predicted proteins | sample RVTome_6_FD_207662 | JGI IMG/M metagenome (GOLD analysis project Ga0214472, IMG submission 207662) | Soil microbial communities from uranium-contaminated site in the Upper Colorado River Basin, Wyoming, United States - RVT140D175 | ecosystem: Environmental > Terrestrial > Soil > Contaminated >...
CGCGCTGCAATCCCAGAGGAGTCAAGCGAAAGATGAGCAATTATCCCCTCCGACCGCGCAAGCGGTCGCGCACAAAAAGGATCATGGTCGAGAATCATATTAGGATCATAAAGTGAACAGTATTGGGGTTAGGATACCGGAGCGTACTGATAGTATCGGGCGTCCATTCCGAGCTCGGCTCCGTTCAAAACCAAGCCCATGATTTTATTCGACGCTACCGACTTAAACGCCGCCGACAGGCAATTGCGGGGAGTTTTTCCGGCGCGGACAACCATGACCAAACCATCCATCAAGCCAGATAAAATCAAGGGGTCCGAAGTCGAAAGGATCGGCGAGGTATCGACGATGATTTGGTGGCCAGGAAACATTTCGGGAATTTCCCTAATGAGGCTCTTCATTGTCTCTTTCGCCAACAGCTCGGCAGAGACAGCCGACGAATTGCCAGCCGGCAGTATCCGAAGCCCCGGCAATGAAGTGTTCTGGACATATTTCGCTAAGTCCACACCGCTGTTTGAACCAAGGTATTCCGAAAGACCGGGGGTCGAGCTGATACCGAAATACCGGTGTATTGAAGGGCTGCGAAGGTCCGCGTCGATCAAAAGTACTTGTTGCTCGTAATCGAGGGCCATTGCCGCGGCAAGATTGGCCGCTACGGTTGTTTTTCCATCTCCTTTGACCGGACTCGTCACCAAGATTGTGCGGTGGCCGGCTTGGCTGCAAATCTTATTGATCTGTTCGCGGAGAATTTTAAATTGTTCTCCATCGGAACCGTTCCGCCCCAAAGCTACCAGGGGATATGCGTCATATTTCGCCAAATCCCGGCCGAAGAGCAGGTTCTGCATCGCTTCTCTTAAGCCACGCTTCGGCTTTAAATACGCACCGGGCATGTTCGGTGCGGCAGAGTTAAAGCCAACCCCCGCGCGTACATTGTGGCCGTTGGGTCCCTCACTGCCGATCGCCCCACTGCTTCCGGGGTTGATGGTCATCGTCGAGGCAGCAGACGGGTAGGCTTGAGTATCGCCGTTTTTGCCGTCTGCGTTTTTTTGCTCCTGTTCATCAACGGCACGCGTGATCTTCTGCCCGCTATCTTCGGAAGCCCTTCGAAGCGCATCAGATACTTTGCTCATATTTCATCTCCAATCCTTTTCTGAGATCATCCTAGTTTAGAAACACAATGCTCTTGGTCTGAAGCCTAACCAAAGATATTTGGCCTCTTCCGATTTGAGTGTGAAAGAGTATTCACCGCAGAGACACAGAGTTGGGAAAATTCGAATTTCGAAATTCGAACTTCGAAATTTTTCTCGGCGTCCTCCGTGGTTCGACGGGCTCACCACGTCCCGAGCCCGTCGAGGGACGCGCCTCCGCGGTAAGATATCCGAATTCCTTTTCACCACGGAGACACGGCGCGGCAGAGCTGCAACCAAAAAAGAAAAGACACTTTTCACCACGAAGGCGCGAAGCATACCCTGAGCAAAGCCGAAGGGAGCACGAAGTCTAGAATCGAAAATGCCCGAACCCTTCGTGGCCGGAGCCTGCCCAGAGCATAGTCGAAGGGTGAGCTTCGTGGTCAGAGTGGCATTTTGGCGCGGTACAATTTGGCACGGTCTAATTGCCAGAATGTTGCACGGCCCTGAAGGAGAGCGTGCTCTCCTGGCGCCATGGGCGTTACTTCTGGACGTTGATCCCTCTAATTTCCTCAAACATGACTCGCTGGTAACCAGCCTTCAACGGTTCGCTTAAGATTTCTCGGCTCGTTTCTTCAACCAGCCTGGCAACGCGCCGCTTGGGAAACGCCTTTACGGTTTCACCCATTCCGGCAACGAGATCGCGGACCACGAAGACGGCCATCGGACCCATAGCATCCGTGAGCGCACGGGTCATGGAGTCAAAAAATCCCACCGGTACAGCATCAGGTATTGACTCGGCCAGCGTTACGGTCTGGGTCGGCGCCTTAGGCTCCGGCGAGACGGTGAGGCGGAAATCGCGATGAGTTCCGATGGCATTCTTGGTGCCGATTCCCGCTTTTGCCGAAGTTTGACCGAAACTCCCGGGCACCAGCTTTTCGACCGTTCCGGACACAGGCCGCTGCGGATTTCCCTCGCCGGGTCGCGAAGCCGTCACCCCGGTCGGTCCGACAACGGCAGACTCTCTTACCAACCGTCCCGTCGGCGCGAGCTGTAGGTCTCGTGCGATCTCACTAATCATCGTAGTTTCGACGCGATTTTTCCGCAAAGCATACGCCGTCAGCAGACCGTTATCACAAAGGATATTAATAAGACGAGGGATGCCGCCAGAATAGCTGTGCACCGCCGCGGCCGCCTCGGGTGTCAGAAGGGAAATATCGCCTCCCGCGATCTCAAGACGCCTGGCGATATAGGCCTTACCTTCCGATACATTCAACGGGTTCAAGTGGTGGCGCAATGCGACCCGTTGCTTAACCTGGCGAAGATCAGAAGCGTTTAGGCGAACGCTGAGTTCGGGTTGACCGACTAAAAGTATCTGCAGCAACTTGTCCCGCGTGGTTTCGAAATTGGACAAGAGCCGGACATTCTCCAATACCTCCGTAGTCAAATTCTGCGCCTCATCAATGATCACGGCGACGTTGTTGCCGTTGTGGTAAGAGTCAAGAAGAAACCGCTCCAGCAGAGAAAGATAATCGTGAACCTCTCTCTGATTTTCCCGGTCGGAAACGAGCCCGAATTTCTCGCAGACATAGCGCAACAGGTCCTTCGGGCCAACGATCATGTTAAAGATAAGAGCGGTTTTCGTATTGCCGTTTAGCTCTTCCAATAAGCTTTGAATCAAAGTCGTCTTGCCCGTGCCAACCTCGCCGGTCAAAACGACGAACCCTCTGCGCGACTTGATTCCGTACACAAGTTGCGCCAGCGCTTCCCTATGGCTTTCGCTCAAATAGAGAAAGCTCGGGTCCGGGGTGATATTGAAGGGCTCCCTGGTCAAACCGAAATGTTCGCAATAAACGGGCAACATACCTTTTCACTCTCATTAAGAACCGAACCGGAAAAACGATGACTCGCGCAAAAACGTGGTTCGAGAACCTCACCACCCTGAGTAAAATCGAAGGGCAAAGTACGCCCAGGATTGAGAAGAGAGAAAAAACTCGAAACCCGAAATCCCAAACTCGAAACAATTTCAAATGATCGAAAGTAACAAATTCCGGGGTTGCGGTTTTGATTAGAATTTATTTCGGATTCCGATATTCGAATTTCGGATTTTATTTTGGTGGCGTCTCGGCGCGATAAAATTCGTTGAAGCGGTTCTGTTGAAGATTCAAAAGATTAGGAATCTAACGTAAAGGCAACATAGGACCGAAAAGACGGATCAGAACAATCCCGAGCGCCAAAGCGACCGCCGAATAGAGCAGCAGCATGGTGCGCGCCTGACGCAACTCCAGAATATTCCCCCGCGAGGGTACGACCGGCAGCATGGCAAGCAGCGGGAGATCGGTCATACCGTCGAGATCTTCGCTTCCCCTAATCGAGGCATCTAGATTATCGATCAAGAAGGCGGCACCAAATGCAGCGGCTAAGCCCAATACCAAACCAAGTAAAAGAATCCGCGAACGATTCGGTGCCACGGGCGTCTGCGGCAAACTGGCCGGATCGACAACTTGAAATTGCCCTCCTTTTTGATCTTTCTCCATGTTTTCCGACAGTTGCGCATCGAATTCTTTGCTCAAAAGATCTTGAAATTTCCTCAACGTAATATCGTAATTACGCGTAATTTTGTTGAGCTCGATGGCGCGCATCGGCGTTGAGTTAACACGATCCTGGTACCCGGCAATTTCGGATTGAAGTCTTTTGTTCCGCTCTTGCAGCGTGGCGATTTCGGACGCCAAGGGATCCGTTTTAGCATTGGCTAAAGCGTTCTTTTTCGAAACCGGAGCTTTAGCCGCTTCTTGGGCCCGAGCCTTTGCATCAGCCAGTGTCAATTCAATCTCTTGCTTCAGACGGATGACGTCCGGGTGCTTATCGCTATACCGGGCGCGCAATAGTTCCAGTTCTTTGGTGCGCGCGTCGATTCCAGCCTGGGACAGGATGGCTCTAGCCGTCCCTGATTTGTCATCCAGGCCAGCTACCAAAGCCAATTGCTGGGCGTCGATCGCCAGCTTCTCCATGGTCGCCTTTCTTTCTTCGAGGCTTGTGAGACGCAACATCCCGCTATCGAGCTCACGACGCATTTGCTCCAAAGTCCGAAAATTCGCCTCCAATTGTTCGGGCAGGTCGCCCCGATGGCGCCCTTTGTACAGATTTACAACGCTTTCCTGCTCTTCGAGTTCTTTACGAAGGCGCTCTACTTCGACGTTCATGAAAGCCGTCGTTCCGGCAGCTTGTTGTTCCCGCGACCGGACATTTTCATCGATAAAAAGTAAGGCGAGACGGGCCGCTACCGCCATTGCCGTTTGGGGACTTTCAGATTCAAAAGACAGTTTAAACGTGTCATTGCGATTTGCCTCGATCGCGATCTTCTTGCGTAATTTCTCAACCTGTTGATCGATACTCGATCCCGATCCATCGTTCGGAAAGAGTTTCATTTCGCGGATAACGCTTTCAAGGCTCGTCCGGCTTAAAATTTGCTGCGTCATCGCCAACATGCGCTGATCAATATTTGAGGTGACGGTTGACGCTACGTAATTAGCCGGAAGCTTTTGCGGTGTAATTAAAATCATTGTGCTCGAACGATAAATATCCGGCAAACTAACCGCCAAATAAGATGTAAGCGCGAGGATCACTAGAAAAATAGCGATCACAATATCTTTTCGGCGATAAACAGTGCTCAGCACCTGTGACAGTTCAAACTCTTGAGACGATTTCATGGACTACCTCCACAGATTTGGACGACGATAAATAACCAACACGAAAAATTACTCACGGAACGATTACGCGATCCCCCGGCCGCAATATGATGTCCTGTTTGAGGTCTCCGGAGACAATCGCATCGTAATCGGACATGTATTCTGTAACCCTGTCACCAATCCGTCGAACGGTCTTGATATCGCTCCGCTTAGCGAAAATTGTCAGTCCGCCGGCTCGCGTGATCACCTCAAGGACCGTGTCGTTTCCGGACAATGGGTACGCGCCCGGTTTCATCACCTGGCCAACCAGAAAAACCTGGATGGACGCGATACTCTCTACGCGGATGGTAACGACCGGGTCGCGGACAAATTCCTTAAACTTGGTTTCCAATTGCTTTCTCAATTCCGCGGTGGTTAAGCCTACTACCTGAACCTCATTGACCAACGGCAGCGTCACGTAGCCGTCGGGCCGGACCTTCACGCTTCCTGAAAGTGTAGGTTCCTTCCAGAGCTGAATATTTAGACTATCTCCGGGTCCCAAGACATAAAATTCATCCGGCGCTTTCGTCGGATCCGGGGTGTCCGCCGCGACGCGATACTCAGCTACCCGCAACTCCTTGGTTGTGCATGACGCCAGCAAGGCAGCAATCAACATTAATGAAAAATAATTGATCATTTTCATAAAACTCCTCGTTTGCCGCCAAGACTCTAAAAGAATTGACAGCGGGGTAGATTAATAATACCGACAGACTTTATAGATGGGAGAACGGACGTGAAACTAAGCGATGATTAAGGCAAAGCAGGCCCGCGGGCGAAGCCCGTATTGGGCCAGACATCAAAGGAAGCAGTAAAAGACAAAGAAATAACATTACTGTGAATCTTGCCGTGTCCCAAGCCCGCAGATTCTACGGCGGCGCTAGAATCTCGCCAACGGTGCGAATACCGTAACTCAGAAGCGAGCCAACTGAGAATTCGATATTGCATTCCGGTGCTCGCGGTGAAGGTTTCGAAATTACCGTCTTCCGTATCGAAAAGTGAAAAATTGGACGCTACGAACCCCGTGAGAAGTTGAGTAAGACGGATATTGAAGTTAGCAAGGAAGCTCGTCGTGTCCGAAACACCCGCGACTCCTAAACTGGGGGTTATTCCTTTATTGACGCCGACAGTCAATGTTGCCGTTTGCCATAATTTCGTCACGTTGACATTTAACCGATTGACGAGCCTCACACCCCGCGAGCCCGTGACGATCCCTATGCCGGTGGACCCGAATATTGTCAGGGTCGGATCTAGCTGGAGCTTTAGCGAACTGAAATAGTCATCCCCGATATCTATGTTATGCACGATGTTACTGTCGCCATCACGCGATTTAATGTAATCCAAGCCGTAGCCGAAGTGGAGGTTATGCTCATCTAACCACTTGTAGACACCCCGCGCCCCTACGCGCAGCCATATGTCACTGCCACCTTGGTCAATGAAGTTCTTGTAGCCGAAAGCATAGTCCCCCGTAAAACTGACATTCGGGCTATAAATGTACGTTCCTCGCGTCGAGATAACGTTCTGGATTTGCTCCCCCCTCGACACAAAGTCGCCGAACCGCTGCAAACCCGGAGGCCCTCCCGTCGCCCCACCCGCCGGTGGCAAACCCGTTTCGAATCTGGACTCCCCACTGCGCGTGTTACCTAACCGTTGTAATGTATCTTTGACGTAGATGATAAGTCGTGGTGAATAATAATGAGTATATTCAGTATTAAAGTCGATGTTCCGAGCGAAATTCGATTCTTCGCCGTGGCGGGCGAAAATTTCCCCGCGGGGAGTTAGGTCGGCTGTAAAAATCGGCTTCGACTGTCCTAGTGGCGAGTAAAGAATAGAAAAGGTGGGGCTAATAACCGTCGTAAAGTCATGTTGCTTGCGTTTCTCAAAGAAAATATTGTCATTGTATTCTTCCCCAAGAGACAAGGAAAATCTCGACGCCCATCCGCCGCTCGCCTCATTAGCAAACACTAGATAGAAAATAAGGAGAAACGCTAAAGCTAAAGAACAATGGCCCCTATCCGTCTGTGGTCGAAGTATTACTGACTTGAAATGACAAAGACCGACACTAGCCTCCGCTAGTAATGACCTTCGGACCTTCATTAAGGACATTCTAATACGCTATTCCTATCAAATAATCAACAAGAAAACTGAACATAGATAAATGTCCCAAGCGCTTGATACAGCTCCGCCGTTTAGGGCAAATCGCCCTATTCACTCAACGTTATTTTCCAGCAAGAACAGCCCGCTATACGATTACAGGTAGTTCTGGCCTATTTACTGATCTGTTCGCACCAACCGGATGGACCCTATTGGCTACCCACCCTCCAGAAATTAGATGAACTGGGACCTCTACAGCAATGCGCCGACTCAATAACTTCATAAGCAGCCGGACACGACCTTTGGCATCGGGTGTCCTCTGGATTATCCCAATGACGCCATCAAACGGTCCGCCTCGAATCTGAACTTCTTGGCCGATTTTCAAGTCAGAATGAGCCGGGATAATACCCTCGCGGTCGGCCTGCCTCATTAGGTTTTCGGCAATTTCGTCCTGCAGAGGTATCGGGCTACCGCCGAAATTCACGAAAGATTTAACCCCGGGAGCCCAGCGTACTTGGTCATAGTGTGTGGCAATGTTCATATGAACAAAGAGATAATTAGGAAATAGAGGAACAATTCGTTTGCTCTTATATGAAAACCCAGGGAGCATCAAACGTGGGAAAAAAGTCTCCAATCCCTTTAATCGTAAATGAAATTGAGCGAACTCTTCCCTATGGTGCTTACTGAATACAACAAACCACTCTTTTTTGTCAGAATTGGCCATCGGGCGAAATCTAAATTTCGAGGAGGCTTTCCGCAAGAGCAGTGCCAATCAGCAGCCGCGAATTCCCAACTCTATCTATTTAAAAAAGAAAGAGATTTTTTTTCTGGATAACTAATGGCATTTAATAGAGCAACAGAAAGCGGTCACGAATGACACATTCATGTCCAAAAGTTTCGATAAACGGGCATAAGAGTTACAATGGGTCATTGTTTATAGACCAGGCCATAATAGGCCGATCGGTCATATATTACAGATCGAAACAATATGTCATATATGACAGTATTACAACGGAATGTAAGTAAATGTTCTAAAATTCTATAGCGAGAAATCGGAGCCACCATAAAGATCCGAGTTGGCGGACTACAATCGTAGCTCGTTTTAACGCAGAAGGGAGCAACGTGGACCTCGAATGGTCAATCCTTCAAAAATTGCATACATCGCTCGCTTTGGGCTGGATCGTTAATCGCACGGGATTGCGTCTTCAAGATTGGGCGTTCCCAACGTTGTGAGGCTTGTCCGAATTCAGCTTGGACCGTTCCGGAGGTCGCAGGGTATATAGCCCGATAGCACTTGGAGTTGTCATTATCTGCGCCCTTTGTTAGCGTACGGGCATTGTCACCCGGCCATGTTAGCGAAGGTCAACAGCGCAGCTCTATATGGTATCGATGCTTTGCGCGTCGAGGTAGAGATCGATCTCTCCTCTGGGCTCCCCCAACTCGCCACGGTAGGTTTACCAGAAGGAGCCGTTAAAGAAAGTAAAGATCGGATTCGCGCCGCCGTAAGAAATTGTGGCTACACATTTCCAACCAAGCGTATCACCATCAACCTGGCGCCTGCAGATATTAAGAAGGAAGGCTCGGCCTACGATCTGCCAATGGCCGTGGGAATTCTAGTCGCCGAAGGATTGATCGAATCTAAACTTCTCAATGACTATTTACTAATGGGTGAACTTTCGCTCGATGGTACCATAAAGCCCGTGCGCGGTGCGCTGCCGATCGCCATGGCGGCAAAGCGGGAAAAGGTGAAAGGAGTGATTCTTCCCGAGCAAAACTCACCGGAAGCCGCCGTCGTGAACGAGGTCGAAGTCCTCGGGGTCAAAGACCTTCCTCAGGTCGTCGAGTTCCTAAACGGGAATCACCCCATCGAGCGGGTCCAGGTCAACATCAAGGAACTATTCAGTCATCACTCGCACTATGTTACTGACTTCACCGACGTCAAAGGCCAGCAACACGTCAAACGGGCTCTGGAGGTTGCGGCTGCCGGAAGTCACAACGTGATCCTAGTCGGCCCGCCTGGTTCGGGTAAAACTATGTTGGCGAAACGCTTGCCAACAATTCTCCCGGATCTCACCCTTGGCGAGGCGCTCGATACCACGAAGATTCACAGCATCATGGGGTTGCTCAACGGCGCGCCGATTATCGCGACACGACCGTTCCGTTCCCCTCACCATACGATTTCAGATGCCGGCCTCGTCGGTGGCGGTACCGTACCCAAGCCTGGCGAAGTTTCGTTAGCGCATAACGGCGTGCTTTTCCTCGATGAATTGCCGGAATTCAAGCGGCATGTACTAGAGGTCATGCGCCAGCCGCTCGAAGATGGCAACATCACCGTCTCGCGCGCCATGGGATCCATCAATTATCCAGCGGCGTTCATGTTAGTCGCCGCCATGAATCCCTGCGTCTGCGGATTCCTAACCGATCCCCAGAAGGAATGCACCTGTACTCCCATTCAAATTCAGCGCTACCGTTCGAGAGTTTCAGGTCCTCTTCTCGATCGCATTGACATTCAAATCGAAGTCCCAGCGCTTCGCTATCAAGATCTCGCGAGTAAAGATGCCGGCGAAAGTTCGGACGTGATTCGCAAGCGGGTAAACACCGCTCGAGCCATTCAACACCAAAGATTTCAGAAAACGAAAATTCATGCGAACGCGCAAATGGGCGCTAGAGACATCAAGCGTTACTGCGCGGTGAATGCTGAAGGCGAAAGACTCTTGGAGACGGCGATCAACAAGCTTGGCCTAAGCGCGCGCGCCTATAGCCGAGTTCTGAAAGTCGGCCGGACGATCGCCGACCTTGCCGGCTCAGAAGAAATCCAATCCGCCCACGTCGCCGAAGCAATTCAGTATCGGAGCTTGGATCGCAGATTGTGAAGTGGATCCCCATGGGCAAGCCCGTGGCACCTTCCACAAGGCCCGTGCGGCGGAATCCTGAGCGAGAGCCCTCGGCCAAGGCCGGAGCTCGAGTCGAAGGGTCAACGCCCGCGCATGTAGCTAAGTCTCATTTACCCCGCAGCGGACGGCTTAACAAACTTATTGCTCGATGTCCCCTTCACCGGCTTGATCGTATGTTGCCCGGTACGTCCGCCGCAATGGTGCGACAAGCAATCACCAAGCTCAGAATGACGTGGAGAGCACAGACACTTTTTTGACGGAGAAACTCAAAGCTAAGAAGGCTTTCTAGCATGCGCCCGCTGCAAAGCTTCCCGAATCGCCCGGCGTAGGATCGCGTTGAGCGCTTTCTTTTTGTAGGAGGCTGCACCGCGCAGGTCTTCGATCGGCTCCGCGCTTTCCTGAATCAGTTGGCCGGCTTGATCGATCAATTCCGAAGTAATTGTTCTGCCACGCAGTAGCGATTCCACCGACAGTACTTTCTGCGGCACCGTGCCGCCGCCGGTCACACCGATACCAATTTCATTACAGGCGCCGCCCGAATCGAGGCATAACTGCACGGCGGCGCTGGCGATCGCGAAGTCGCCCGCCACTTTTTCGAGTTTCAGATAAACGCCGGCGCCGCTTTTGTCAGGTAGCGGAATAACTATCTCGGTCAAAATCTCATCGCTTTCCAGCGTCGTGGTGTAGGCAAATGTAAAGAAGTCCGCCGCTGGGATGACTCGTTCGCCGCGCGTGCCGACGCATTTCATCCGCGCGTTGAGCGCCAGCACGGCCGCGCCGTAGTCGCCGGAAGGGTCGGCTTCAACCAGAGCGCCGCCGATGGTTCCTCGGTTGCGAACCTGGGTATCACCGATTTCGCTCGCCGCCTCGGCGAGCATGGGAATCTTTTCTCGGATCAATGACGATTCCTCAATCTGCACATGACGCGTCATCGCGCCCAAGCGAATCGCGCCGGCTTCTTCGCGGATATAGTTCAGATCGGCAATCCGATGGATGTCGATCAGAACCTTAGGCCGGGCGACTCGCAGTTTCATCATCGGCACCAAACTCTGACCGCCGGCCAGGAGCTTTGCGTCGTCGCCATACTGGCGCAAAAGCTCGACGGCCTCGGCGAGTTGGGTTGGCGCCAAATACTCAAAGGACGCTGGATACATTCAGGTCACCTCTTGCTGTACTCGTAGCGCGTCGGGTCCCACTTGCCGGCGCGGATCTCTTCGTAGGCCTTTTTCACAAACGAAAAATCGTAGACTTGATCGAGGGTCACCGGCCCCTTCACCCGGCTGGTTGCGCCGACGGCGCGCATCTGCTCGCGCACACGCTCAATGTTGGTCGTCATTACTTCTTCCGTAGCACGCCCGATTTTGGCCAGGTCCGAAGCCTGCTTGTCCCGTTCGCGCCAGATCTCGTTGGCTTCATTTAAATCCGTGATGCGCAGTACTTCCATAATAAACTTGGTCGCCTCGTTGGCGTTGCGGTGATAGAAGAGTTGACCCTTGAGCGTCGCTTTGACGACTCTATATACCTCGTCCGGCAAGCTCTGGATTTTTTGGTCGCTAGCTTCAAGATTAGCGCTCAGTGCGGAAACGTAATCGCCGCTGTAGGCGAGAATCCGAAATCCCTTCGCCTGAGCTTGCCTGGCCATGCCGATGGTAATCATCGTCGCATCCACGGTGCCGGCCAACAGTGCCCCAAAGCGCACCGACGGCTCGCCGAGAGCGCGCAGCTGCACGGTGTCGACGGCCACACCGTTTTTGCTCAAAAGCTCACGGAACAGTAACGTAGAGTTGCCCGATGCATCGGAAATCGCCACGATTTTACCATTCAGTTGTTTCATATTCGTGATCTTCGGCGACACCACGAGATATTGAGACGGCTTGTCCGTGCTGACCTGGAGAATTTTTATCCGCGCGCCGCCAAGCATCGCCGGGATCGAACCGCCGTTACCGTAGTCGACCGCGCCGCTCAAGACGACCTGAGTCGTTACTGTGCCGCGGGTGACGACAACGTCCACGTCCAAACCTTCTTCCCGGTAAAAGCCCAGCCTTTGCGCGATCACATAAGGAACCAACGATTCACCCGGTGCTTTCGAAGCGATGCGGATTTTCCTTGGCGCCTCGGCGCCGAACGTTTCCGCGCTTGCGCAACAAAGAAGCAGCATCGCTGCCAACAATGTTCTAGCCAAAAGTATTTGAAATTCGGAAACGAAGAAGAGATCGGAAAGACCATGTCTCCCGCAAAGGCGCAAAGGCGCTAAGGTTCGGAGAAATAAGTAATATTCTTTCTTTGCGTGCTTGGCGTCTTGGCGCGATAAATTTTCCTGGAGTCGTCTTGTCCAACATTTCTGAGTTAAAAATCTAAGCATCGTGAATTTTCTCTTCATGACAATGGCCTGCAGTTTCCGGCTCGGGCTATGGCCGCGGCCCGGCGAAAATGCGCGCCAGGTTTTCTTTAGCGCCGAAGTAAACGTCGTCGCCGTGCCCGACCAGAAGCCGCTCCAAATCCAGGTTCATGGCAATCAGCCGCCGCACACTTGCATGAGCCGCCTCGGGATCGGAAGACAGATAGGTCGGCGACACCATCAAATGCTCCCCCGCGCTGACGATCGCGTCTCCCGCGATCATCGTTTTGATGCTCGGCAGATGCAGGCTGATGTGTCCGGCGGTGTGTCCCGGTGTATGAATCACGTGAATGCCGCCGCAGTCGGGCAGACTCTCTCCTCCTTTAACCACATGCTCGACATCGTAACCCGTCGCCTGGTGAATGGCGGGCATGTCGAGCTCATGCGCCATCACTTCGAACTTGAGTGTTTTCTTAAGCTTCTTGAGTCCGCCGGTATGATCGCCGTGCCGATGGGTGAGAATGCAGAGTTTTAAATCCGCATGCTGCTGACCCATGTCTTTAATGGCATCCATGATGATGTCGGCATCGGCGTCCGAGGCGCCGGTGTCGACCAGGATCACTCGATGGTCGCCGGCGACAAGAAAGGATTTGACCACGCCTCGATTTCCGACCGCAATTCTACACGGCACGATTTTCACCCTGTCGATCGGGATATCTTTCAAAATGCTGACCACAGCTTCTTCCTTACTTCGTGAAGTTTAGCGCCGCCTCTTTGATTGCGGCAACGATGTTGCCGTAGCCGGTGCAGCGGCACAGATTGCCCGAGATCGCCCTCTTAATGTCTTTCTCCGTCGGCTTAATTCTTTTGTCAAGCAGGCCGTAAGCCGACATCAGCATGCCCGGCGTGCAATAGCCGCATTCCACGGCGTCGTTTTTCCAGAACGCTTCCTGGAGCGGGTGCAATCGTTTGTCTTGCGCGAGTCCCTCGACGGTGACAATGTCATCGCCCGCCGCTTGCACGGCGAAGACCATGCACGATTTCACCGGCGCGCCGTTCCATAGCACGGTGCACGCGCCGCACCGCCCGACCACGCAGCCTAAATGGGTGCCGGTCAATCTGAGTCCGTCACGCAGAAAGTGCGCCAGCAGAGTTCGCGACTCCACCTCGCCTGAACAGAGCTTGCCATTGACCGTGAGAGATATTTTCTTAAGCATGATGAGACGTTGCCTGTGCTTGCTCGATGAGATCTAAAATTCGGTCGGGGGTGAGCGGCGTCTCGCGAATCTTTACGCCGAGCGGGCTTAACGCGTCTTCTACCGCGTTGCATAGCGCCGGCGGCGGCCCTAACATTCCGGTTTCGCCCGCGCCTTTCGCGCCCAAGGGCGTAAACGGATTGGGCGTAACGATGTGCTCCAAAGCCAGCTCCGGCACTTCCTCCACGGACGGCAAGCGGTAGTCCATGAACGTCGAAGTCAATAGCTGGCCGTCTTCGTCGTAGCGCAACTCCTCGTATAGCGCCGCGCCGATACCCTGCATGATCGAGCCCTGCTGTTGAGTGTCGACGATCTGCGGATTGATCATATTGCCGCAATCGTGCACGGTCGCGTATTTGACGATTTTGATCATACCGGTTTCCACGTCCACGTCGACCACGGCGATCACGGCGGCGTAGGGATAGCTTGAAAAAGTGTTCATGCGCCCTTTGGCGTCCGGCGCGTAATCGATATTGGGATTGACGAAATAGCCTGTGACCTCGAGACCGGGCTCCATGTTTTCCGGGAGCAGGTGAATTGCGCCGTAAGCCGTGCGGACGATTTCCATCACCGCGATCGATTGCTGGTGATTTTCCCTCACGAACACTTTGCCGTCGCCGAGATCGAGCTTTTCCGGCACCACGCCCAACTGGCGGGCGGCGATGCCGAGAATCTTGTCGCGCATCAACTTCCCCGCGACCCATGCCGAAGGCATCAGAACAACCGACGAGCGGCTGCTGCCGGTACCAAAGCCATAGGGCGTCGGCAAGGTATCGCCGTGAATCACGGTAATCTTATCGAACGGAATGCCGGTTTGACTGGCGACGATCTGGGCGATCGTCGTCTCGTGCCCTTGCCCCTGCTCGCCCATGCTGGAAAACACCGTCGCCGCGCCCGAAGGATCGATTCGCAACCGACATGACGCATACCCGCCGGTGGCGTGAATGCGGCTCGAGCTCGTTGGCTCCATCACCAGAGCGACGCCGATGCCGCGGTAAATTCCTCGCTTGCGCAATTCGGCTTGCTCTTTGCGCAGTTGGCCGTAACCCGCCATTTCCGCTGTCCGTTTCAAAGCCAGTTGATACTGGCCGCTGTCGTAGAGCGCGCCGGTGGCATTGCGGTAGGGAAATGCCTCGGGGGGGATGAAATTCTTCAGCCGAATGTCGATCGGATCGAGCTTCAACTCACGGGCGGCGATGTCGACGAGCCGCTCCAAAATATACGATGCGTCGGCCTTGCCGATGCCGCGCAGCGATCCATGCGTGGTCTTGTTGGTCGAAATGCCGAAGGCATCCACGGCGTAGTTCTGAATCCGATAGACCCCCGTCATGTAGAGCGCCGCGGCTAGAATCGAGTGATCGACGGTGTAAGTCGAGCCCATGTCGGCGATGATTTTGTCTCTAATACCGAGCATGGTGCCATCTTTCTTAAGCGCCATCTCGATGGTGTGAATCTGGTCCCGGCCATGCCGGCCATTGCGCATGTGCTCGACCCGCGTCTCGCACCATTTGATCGGCCGGCCGAGATCCCGCGAAAGATACGGCAAGAGCACCTCTTCCTGATAGGTTTGAATCTTGACGCCGAACGAACCACCGACGTCCGGCGCGATCACGCGAATCTTGCCCTCGGGAAAGTCTAAAATGTCGGCGATGCGCCCTCTGAGCGAGTGTGGATTCGCCGTCGCCGACCACATGGTCAGGCTGTCGTCTTCTTTGTTGTAGTGCGCCAGGTAAGCACGCGGCTCGATGGGGCAAGCCGCAATGCGGTGGCTACGAATTCTTTCTCTGACGACGACATCGGCGTCTTGGAAAACTTTGTCGATGCCGTCCGTCGCGAAATGGTATTTGTAAACAATGTTACTGCCGACGTCTTCATGCACTAGGGGCGCGCCGGGTTCCATCGCCGCTTCCGGATCGATGACGACCGGCAACAATTCGTATTCTACCGACACCGCCTCCACGGCATCCTCGGCAAGATATCGATTGTCCGCCACCACAACCGCCAAGGGCTCACCGAAGTAACGAACTTTATCGACGGCCAACGGATAGAGCTTCACCGGCCGCAGCACCGAGCTGCCGCCGACGCGCAGCGGCTTAACATGCTGCGCAATCTCTTTTCCGGTAAATACGGCGCGCACACCAGGCATGGCGCGTGCTGCTTCGACGTCGATCGCCTTGATTCTCGCGTGCGCGCAAGTGCTACGCACAAACGAGACGTGCAACGTGCCCGGAGGGAGCAAGTCGTCGACGTAGCGCCCGGTGCCGGTCACGAATCTATGGGTTTCTTTTCTTCGAACCCGTTCTCCAATGGGCGGAGTGATTGGAAATTCCATAATCATGCTTCAACAAAGTAGGAACAGACATTTCACCACGAAGTTCCCCCTCCTTCATCCTCCCCCGCTCGCGGGGGAGGAAAGAGGTGGGGGTGATCCCTTCGTGTCCTTCGTGCGCTTCGTGGTGAGTCGTACTTCGGTTAAATCGCGTTCTCACACCTTAAACTTGCCGTTTTCACAAACCACTTTGTCGTCATCCACCACGAAGGTCACGCGCCGGGCGATCCCCTCGAGCCGAAGCTTGCTGTTGACCTGACCGCGGTCTGCGCCGTGGCCGATGCCGAAATGCATCGCGCCGAAGCTTTTCTTGTCATTGCGCATCAAACCCATCGGCGGCCAACAGCGGTGATTCGTGCCCACCGCGATTTCGCCGCCGACCAGCCACGAATTCTCATCTCCATAGGTCTCCAAGTACCATCTGACCTGATCCGCTTCGGCGCCGCCCTCGATACCGACGACTTTTCCATTCTTGATCGTGAGCGTGACCGGATCTCGCCACAAGCCAGAGGGGAAATGGGATGTCGTGTCCCAGACAATCTTTCCGTTGGCCGTCCCCGGCACCGGTTCGATATGAATCTCGCCGAACGGCCACGTCCCGCCGCCCAACTTGCCTGTCTTGGGGTCGCGCTCGAAGGGCAGCTTGCTCCAACGATCGGCGAAGTGGCCCGCCGGCATGCCAAAGATATCGGCGACCAAATCGCTGCCAGCGGGAGAGGTCACGTGAATCTTTTTGCCTTTGTCATAAACTTCGCCGATGCGCCGCTGTAGATCGCAGATCTGCGCCAAATCCTCCAAGGTCACCCGGCCACCTCCTTCGGTTAGTATCTCGACGGTGGTCTCTTCCATCAACCAAATAGGCGTGCGCCCCGAACCGCCACCCTCAGCCCTGATCGCGCGTAACCCAGGTGTGCCGCTGTTAAGCGCGGTCGTCGTCAACGCCACCACCACGTCCGCTTCCTTGGCCGCCGACACCGCCATCGCCGATGGATCGCCGCAGTGATAGGTCCGGCGCGGATATAACGCCAGAGTCACCTCGGCCCCGCGCTGGTGCAATGCCGCCATCGCCGACTGCCAGACCATCGGGTCCATGGCGTCGTCGGTCATGATCAATAAACGGTCGCCTTTCTGAACATTACGAAACGGCACCTGCCAGGCGGTCATCAAGCTGATCAATTTCGTCGACGGTATGCCGTACCTCTCTGCCATCACCATAAAGCACCTCCCTTGGCTTAAACCAATTTAGTCTTCGCCCAATACCTTGCCCCACTTTGCATTGGTCTCTTTCAACAGCTCCTCGCTGATCTGCGTGGTCGCGGGAAATTCGTCGATCCAGTGGTAGGGTCGACAGGCGTCGATGATCGCGACCGATCCGGTGTAATCCGCCATTTCTTTTTTATGCTTGGGTAGCCGCGGATCGATCTTGTAACTCCAGATCCTGCGGGAAATGTCCAACGATGTCTCCGGATCGCAGCGCGTCGCGATGGCCCAGAGAACCTGTTCCAGGTTGTAGGGATCGATGTCATCATCGACCACAATGACAAATCTTCCATGATACCCGGCAGTCCCACCGATGGCTCCATGGGCCGCTCTCATCGCGTGACCTGGATACGCTTGCTTTAGCGAGATGATGCACATTCCCCAAGAGTAATTGATCGCCTTGATATCGGATATGCCAAGTGCCTCCAGCTCGTTCCAAACCAAGATTCCGCGCGAGGAAAGAATTCCTCGGCTGCTCCCCAAAAACGGCGGCGCGCCAAGAATGATCGGGTCGTCGCGATAAAGGATGCTTCTAATAATCGTGATCGGCGCCGGCCGCGCGCCGCCACCGTAGTATCCGGAAAACTCGCCGAACGGACCTTCGATATCCGTCCCAGCGTCGGGCGGCAGCATCTCGCCTTCCAACACGACCTCGGCGGTCGCCGGGATCGGCAGGTCCGTTACTGCGCCATTGGTAACTTCCACGGGCGCGCCGCGCATCCAACCCGAAAAGCCGTATTCCGAAACGCCCCAATTCAAATTGGTCCCCGCCGCGACCAGGAGCGACGGCTCTTGCCCCAAAGAAATCGCCATGGGACAAGGCTTTCCCTTCGCCCAATATTTTTTTCTGATCACGTCGCCATGATGACCGGAGCCGATATGGGCGACGATTTTGTTTTTGCCCAACAACATGAATCGGTACGAGCCGACGTTGACATAGCCCGACTCGGGATCCCGAGTTACAGATGCGGTCGCGCAGATATACGGACCGCCATCTCGTTGATGCCACTTGGGCCACGGAAATCGCGTGAGATCGACGTCGGATCCGAGCAAAACGTTCTCTTTAACTGGACCGTCCTTTACCTCTTTCGGCTCGATGGACTCAAACACTTTTAGCCTGTTCTTCCAGAAGAGCACCGCTTCCGGATCCGTGAGATCATTGGAAACGCCGAAGACCAGCCGCTCTCTCAGTCGGTTCGATAGAAAATTTGTCAAAATACGGTAGCCCTTTTCGAATCCCTGAATCGAGTCGAACAGAACTGCCGGGCATTTCTTTCGAAAAGAAGCGATTTCGGTGATCGCGCCAATCTCCAGGTTAGGATTGGCTCCCGGAACAACCTTGAGCTCGCCCAGCTTTTGGATCGTCGCAATAAAGTCTCGCAAATCGTAAAACAGCACTTACAACCTCCCCGAACAGTCGCGAAAAAAACGGTCAAGATCGGGCCGCATCCCCATCACTTCATTCTCCTGTCGTAGGTTTTGACTCCAAGATTTGTCCCGTTATGGAGGATAGTCAGCTCTATGGGTATGCTCCGCGACGCCGAAACAAACGCCGGACAACGTCTCGTCGCCGCTTCGACGATTGACTGAATCGAATCAGCGGGGTCGGGACTTTCAACGGTCACCGCATACTTGATTAAATCGAATCCGCGCTCGACTTCTTTGCCCGCGTCGCCGCCGCCGGCCTCGATAAAACCGGAGATTTCGCCTTCGAGACGATCCAGCCGCACGTCTGCAACCGCCGAGCTTTTCACGCACCAGACCTGATGACACATCATGATCCCGGCAAGAAAATATCGGAGCGGCGCCGGCCCGGCGTCATGCCCGCCGGCTTCGTCGCCTTCGTCGGAAATAAAGCTATGTCCTTCCACCGTGGCGCGAAACTGGAGGCCGTGGAGCGCTTTGGAGTTCACCGTCGTCACCGGCCGCCGCGGCTCGCCTTCTTTGCGCGCCCGGCGCTGACTCAGTTGCCGCGTGGCGATTTCTTTGAGGTTGGCTTCCACCTTGAACATCGTTCCTCCTAATTTTATCAGGTGGGAAATCTACGGCTTCCAGCCTGCTTTTTTTAATTCTGCCTCCACTTCCGCTGCCATACTTAAATCGAAAACATCTTTGATCTCGACTTTGCGCTCTAGTTTTCTCGCCTCCCGCGCGCGATCGATCACCTTTCTCATTTTGCTCTGTTCGAATCCGCCACCGGGATTATAACGGCGCATCTCGTCGTCATAGGTTTCCCGTGCGATCTTGCGATCATCAATGCGCAGAACCTTTTGTACCACATTAAGTGTCTCCTCCGGCTTGTGTCCGAAGTACAGATGTCCTTTGAGCAATGCTCGAACCAACGAGCGCACCAACGGCTTGTTTTTACTCAGCAACTCGTCTTTGGCGATTAACGGATGCGACACATAGGGAGGCGGATCGTAATCGAGATTACGATAGCCCTCGCGCATAGCCGCCAAAGCGTGCTGGGATGACAAAAGCGCTCCCTGCACGTTGCCAGATTTCAATGCTGCAAATCGCACCGGAACGCCGCCAGTTTGCAATAGTAGAACATCCTTCATCGGTTGTAGCCCATGGTCTGACAGAATTTCTCGGGTCAACAGATCCGTGAGGCTTCCATAGGCACTAATGGCAATTTTTTTACCCTTTAGATCCTCGATTCGTTTAATTTGTGGCGCAACAACCAAGCGATGTAGTAGGAATTTTTCCGCCACGTAGATCACTTTCCCTTTGACGTCGCCGGCAACCACCGCGTCGAACGTGCTCGGCGAATAAGTAATATGAAAGGAGTCCGCAATCAGCCCCAGCGTGCAGAGATTGCCCCGGGCCGCAATCACATCCACGTCCATCTGCTCTTGTGCGAAGTAGCCGTTCTGCTTGGCGATAAAGAACGGCATAACGCCCACCGAATAATCGGGCACGCAAACTTGGAACTGCCGGGTTTGGGCCTGCGCCAAGCTGCATAGGCCGAGCACGCTAATAACAAAAACAGACAACCATCTAAAAACGCGTCGCTTCATCTGACCTCCCCTTTCCAAAACAGTCTTAAATACTCACTCAAAAGTGAGAAATCCCTGAGTTTTATCTATTGCGAAATGACTCAAACTAAAATCCTTCCGTTCTCACATACCACCGTATCGTCGATGATCATCGTGATCTTTTCGATGATGCCTTCCAGCCGAAGCACGCTGACGATCTTGCCGCGGTCCGCGCCGTGGCCGATGCCGAAGTGCATGGCGCCATAGTGTTTCTTCCAACTCCGCACCGAGTCCGCGTACGGCTGACACAACTTGCTCAACCCAAGCGCCATCTCGCCGCCGACCAGCCAAGAATTCTCATCGCCATAGGTTTCCAAAAACCAGCGCACTTGGTCGGCTTCGGTCTTGCCCTGGATGTCGACGACGCGGCCGTCCTTGATCGTCAGCGCCACGGGATTTCGCCACCGGCCCGGCGGAAACTGCGCCGTCACTTCCCACACCACCGTTCCATTGGCGGTTCCGGGTATGGGCTCGATGTGCGCTTCGCCCCACGGCCAGGTACCGCCGGCGAGCTTACCGGTATTGGCGTTGCGGCCGAAAGGAATGCGGCCCCACCGGTCGGCGTGATAGGAAGGCGGCATATCGCCGCTCTCCGCCGTGAGATCCGTGCCCCCGTCGGATACAATGTGAATTTTTTTTCCGCGATCGTAAATTTCTCCGACGCGCCGGCCCAGTGCCGAAATTTCTTTCACTTGATCGAGATTCGCCCGGCCGCCGCCTTCGGTAAGAATTTCCAAGGTCATTTCTTCCATCAAGCACATCGGTCCGCCGCAAGCTTTGCGCATCGCGCGCGATCCCGCCGAGGCGTCGCTGAGCGCTGTTGTTGTCAGCGCGAAAATCGCGTCGGCGCCGCGCGCGGCTTCGATGGCCATCTGCGGCGGATCGGCGAAATGGTGGTCGAGCCGCGGCCACATGCACAACACGGCCTCGCCGCCTTTTTCATTGATCGCCGCCATCGCCCCCTGCCAAACCAGCGGGTCCATGGCGTCATCCGTGATGACGAGGATCTTGTCGCCCGGCTGAATCGAGCGCACCGGCACTTGAAAACTCTTCATCACCGACATAAGCCGCGTGGCTGGACTACCGAAACGCTCCATCATGACCATAGAACTGCCTCCCGTTCTTCCTTGGCGGCCTTTGCGCCTTTGCGCGAGATCATTGAGGTCTCTCTCTTTTCCCTCTCGGTTCAAGGTTCCAGGTTCAAAGTTCAAGGTGTGGAGCAGGGACCTTAAACGTTCAACTCTAAACCTGGGACGCTTTCAATCGCACCAAGACGCCAAGTTCGGAAACTTTTAGTTTTCACCTTTGCGGCTTTGCCGCGCTGGGGTGAAGCATACTTTTTTCTCTACGGCTCCCACTTCGTTTTCTTCAGTTCCTCTTCGACTTCTTTAGCGAGACTGAGATCAAAGACTTCGCTCGGCTCGACATTTTTTTGCAACTTCAACATTGCCCTGGCACGATCCACAACGCGCTTCATGCTCGATTGCTCCAGTCCGCCGCCCGGATTATGGCGCAGCATGTCATCATCGTAGATCTGTTTGGCCACCTCCCGGCTCTCGATACGCTGGACTTTACGGATCAGCTCGATGGCCATCGCGGGATTCTTTCCGTAAAAAATATGGGCTTTCTCGACCGCTCTCAAAAGAGAGCGGAGCATGGGGCGCTGCCGCGCCAAGATCTCGTCCCCTGCTGTGATCGGCGAGGAAAGCCACGGCGGCTGTTGGTACGGCAATTCACGAAACCCTTCTTTGACCGCTTGCAAGCCTTGAGTAGATGCGAGCAGCGCGGCTTTGACCGATCCCGCTTTCAAGGCCGCGTAGCGAACGTCCGGGGTTCCAATTTGCAGCAGGACGACATCTTTGACGGGGTTGATGCCGTGTTGTTCGAGAATCTCTCGAGTCAGCATGTCCGTCAGACCGCCGAACGTGCTGACCGCGATATGTTTCTGCTTCATGCTATCGAAGTTCTTGATTTCCGGCGCGACGATAAAACGGTGGCCGAGAGTCTTGGCGGAGACGTAAATCACTTTACCCTTAAATTTTCCCGCAACCATGACATCAAACATGTTGGGGTTACTCGACAGCTCCATCTGCCCGTTGATTAGCGCCATGGTGCAGATCTGGCCGCGCGCGACAAGAACATCGAGGTCTAGTCCTTCCTCAGCGAAATAGCCGCGCTCTTTCGCGACGTAGGTGTGCATGATTCCCGACCCCAAGCCAGGCGCACAGAGTCGCACTTTTCTCAGTTGAGCACTCGCAGCCGAGCTGAAAAACAGCATTGAGATCAGAAGTGTGACCGCGACTAAATTGCACCATGCTCCAAACAGGCGATTCCCATCCTCCCCCTCGACGGGGGAGGATAAAGGTGGGGGTGATTCGCACTTATGCACGCACCCCCATTCTCGCCTTCCCCCGTCAAGGGGGAAGGAATCTTCGGATAGATCTAGTACGTAGCGAATGTTCGTCATAGCCATCGCCCTTCGCGTAAAACTTTGCGTGGC
>Ga0214472_10001925_pt1 | contig 22557 bp, 18 predicted proteins | sample RVTome_6_FD_207662 | JGI IMG/M metagenome (GOLD analysis project Ga0214472, IMG submission 207662) | Soil microbial communities from uranium-contaminated site in the Upper Colorado River Basin, Wyoming, United States - RVT140D175 | ecosystem: Environmental > Terrestrial > Soil > Contaminated >...
TGTACATGCGCTTGAAAATATCGCCGCATGATGTCGAGCACTTCGATCAGCAAAGGGTCGCGGACGAAATAAAAAACCTGATTGCCTTCCTTGCGACTGCCAACGATCTGTTTTGCCCGCAAAATGGAAAAATGTTGTGACGCATTGGCTTGTTCCAGTCCCAAGCGCTCGATAATCGCACCGGCGGAAAGTTCGCCGTCCCGTAAAACCTCGATGACGGCAATGCGAGTAGGATGCGCTAGCGCTTGGAAGATGTTGGCTTTAAATTGCCGGAGACTGTCAGGCATATGGAAAGTTTCTGTAATGAAGTCCTTACAACATGTCATAACATTCTTATATTCGCAATGGCATATATGCGAATATTCGGTGATAGACTCGGCCCATGAGCGGAGCCTAGAAATCGAGTTAACTCATTAAAAATCTTGATGTTTTACAAAATGAAGACGTCACTTGGCGTTAATCGTTCGAAATTGCGGCGCAAAGGCTGGATAAAAAAGGCGGAGTCGCATTAACTGCTCGCTTCTATTTGCTCCCGTATCTCATACCAAACCGAAAGGACAGAGACCGATGCGGCGCATGGCGCGGCTACTTTAAGACTTGGTGAGATCGGACGCGTAAGCCAAAGGAGTCAAGCCGGAAAAGTTCGCCGACGCTCGCATCGTGTGCGAGTTGGATCAGAAACCGTTTGTGAAGGTGCAAGTGGCTTAGTAGGCGTACTTTGGGGACAAGATTCTGTGGTGCTTCACGCGGTGATTTTAGGATAGGCCGTGATCAGGCTGATGGGCAGATCTTCGACGCGGGTGACGACTTCGTAGGGCAAGTCCTGGCACATGGCGCGCATGTAATCGCCGCCTTCTTTATCGACGGTTAAACAGAAAGGTCGAATCTTGCGGCGCACCGCCTCGCGCAGCGCCTGGCGGGTGTCGTTGACCGCGTAGTCTTGATCGCTGGCGTCGCGGCCATAGTCGCGGTCGTAGGGCCGGCCGTCGCTGACGAGAAATAATAGACGGGTTTGCGCCTCGACTCTTTCCAGTTTCTTGACCGCATGGCGGATCGCCGCGCCCATGCGGGTGGCATGGGCCGGTGCGATGCCGTCGACCCGGCGCGCGATGCGCTGGCTCAACGGTTCGGCGAAGTCTTTGACGACGTGGAATTCGACACTGCCGCGGCCGCTGCCGGAAAATGCGTAGACCGCGTAGCTGTCGCCGATGCTTTCCAGCGCTTGCAGCAAGACGATGGTCGCCTGCTTTTCGATGTCGATGGTGCGCTTGCGCAGCGGTTTGCCGTGCTCGTCGACGCCGCTGGCGATTTGGCGCAGGTACTGGCTATAGCTCTGCGCAGTTGCCGCCGTTGGTCGAACGTTGCGGGCGGCTTCCAGTTGGACGTACTCGTTGGTGGTTGCGCTCATGTCGAGCAGCAGGGCGACGGCCACGTCACGCTGGGTGCGCTCGCGCCGCCAGTAGATTTTTTCCGACGGCGTGGCGCCAGCTTGTAAGTCCACGACGAGATCGATTATCTGATCGAGGTCGACATCTTCACCGTCGTAGCGGCGCGTCACTTTGCGGAAGAGCTCGGGCAAGAAGTGCTCAAAACGCGCTCGCACTTGACTGACCAGCCAGCGGTATTCTTTGAGCGTCTCGGTATAAAAGTCCGAAGTGCCTTCTTCCATCACCCGCTCGCGCACCCGGCACCAGCGATCCTTAAATCCGCCGGCGCGAAAATCCCACTCCGGGTAAAGATAACAAAAGGGCTCGTCGCGCTCGAGCGGGCCGTCGGCTTCACTTTCGATGAGATCATCCGGCGATTGATTCTCGGCGTTGGGTTTTTGTTCTTTTCGGTCGAGCAGCGATTCGTCCATCTGCAGGCGAAACTCGACTTCAGGCGGCGCTTTAAACGGTACTTCTTCCGGGTCCTTGAGCGATTCCTCGAGCCGCTCGGGCGCCTTCTCGTCGTCCGGTTGGCGATGGTGGTGCCGTTCGTGATCGTGATCGTGATCATGACAACAGTCTTCGCCAGCGACGATGTTGGGAAGCGTGGCGGCGATCTGGTAGATGCGCAAGGCCGCCTCCGCGGAATCCTCCACTGTGGCGCCGGCATCGTTGACGCGCGCCAAATGTTCGAGAGCGCTTGCCAAGGCGGGTCGGACACTTTCCGGCGCCGCGCGCAATGGTGTGCCGCCCAGACTCGCCTGCACCAGACCCTCGACCAATGCTTCGCGCAGCGGCAGCGCGCCGAGGCGCGGCCGTTCGGCTAGGACCCGCAGAGCGACTCGCCGGTATGCGCCTTCGATGCCGGGATAGCGCTGCACAACTTTGCCATCGACGCGGGCATCCTCGACACAGTCAAAAATTGTCATGCCGAGCAACGGGTCGGGAAAGAGTTCGCGTAGTGCTTGGCGATTGTCGTCGGTCCGATCGGCGGAAAGGTTTTGTGCCAGAGATGGGCGCCAGTCTGGGAAACATTGCGAAGCACGGCGCATCGAAAAGTCGAAGGTGCCGAACTCGGCATGGCCGGACTGATGGGTGAGAATCACCTTGTACCAGGCGAAATTCTCGCGCTCGGAGGGAAATCGATCGATCTTCGCCGGCAGCATCACCGAGATCGCCTTGCCGTCATGAGTCGGGGTTACCCAACCGCTGCCGCGCGCGCTAGCGCCGCCGCGTGGAATCAGACGAACTTCATGGCCGGTAAGCGCCTTGGTATAGAGGCGCAGGACCTCGCCGATTTTTTCGAGTTCGGCTGGCGTCGTCGGTTGTTTCTCTGTACTGGTCATGACTGACAGTTGCTCTTCACCTGCGGATATTCTGTCAACGCGGATCTCATTTATTTACCACGAAGGGCACGAAGAACACGAAGGTTTAGAAAAATTAAATATCCGACCCTCGTGCTTGTCGTGGCGAAAACCGACCTTCTCGTTTCACGGCGGATTACCGTCAAACCGCATCTGGTTTCCGTCCTTTGCTCAGTTCTGCCGATGTAAACGGCCGACCAGCCAGCGGCCGCTAATTGTCAGTAGCGCCAATGCGACGATCAGTAAAACGCCGAGCGCTGCGGTTGCCCCGGCGCGGCCGTTATTCCACAAATCCCACATCACCACCGAGAGCACGAGACTGTCCCTGCTCGATAAGATCAGCGGCACCGAAAACGAACGTAGTGAGTGGGAAGCGACCCAGATCCAGCCGCTGACGAAGGCGGGCAAAAGCAGCGGCAGGATGATCCGGCGCATGATGGTTGACCAGGCCGCGCCCGAGACTTTTCCTGCTTCCTCGAGTTCGTTGTGGATTTGCGCGATCGCGCCGTTCATCGTCCGGCTGCCGAATGCCGTATAGCCCACGGTCAATCCAAGGACAATGATCCAGATGGTGCCGTAAAGCGGCAGAGAATTTAGCGGCGGGTTCAAATAAACAAAGATCAGCGCGATGCCGATGGTCACGCCGGGGATCGCATGGGGCAGGAAGGTGAGGCCGTCGAGCACAGCGCGGCCTTTGAACTTGCTTCTGACCACCACCCAGGCGACGATCAGGCATAGAAACATGGTCAGGGTCGCCGTCGCCACGCCGACGGTCAGCGTGTTGATGAGCGCCCGTATAATCTGATCCTCGACGAAGACCTCCCAGTAATTTTTCAGCGTCACTTGCGCCAACGCCGTCCATGAAGGCATGACGTAATAACGCACGAGAGAGCGCCACAAAAGGACCAGCGTCGGCAGAGCGATGGTGAGAATGAAGTAAAGCACAAAGGCGCCGAACGCCGGGTAGCGCCACTTGCCCAAAGCGATCAGGCGCGGCCGATAACCCTTGCCGGTGATCGTCGCGAAGCGCCCGGCCTGGCCGACGATGCGGCGATAGCCGTAGACCAATAAAATGCTGACGATCAGAAAACTCGCACCGAGCGCCGCGGAAAGGCCGTACTGGGGCGGCATGAAACGCTGCGAGACAAAATAGATGTAGGTTGGGAACACGTAAATCCGCGCGGGAAAACCGATGATGATGGGAATCTCCAGGGCTTCCAAGTTGGTCATGAAACTATACATGCCGGCCGCTAAGAGCGCGGGTGTGAGCATCGGGATAAAGATGCGAAAGATGCTGGTGCGGTTGGACGCACCGGAAACCCGCGCCGCTTCCTCGAGGCTTGGATCCATGGCGCGGAAGGCGCCGACGAGGATCAGAAAAACCGTCGTCACGCCTCTGATTCCCTCCAGAAATATCATGCCCCATAGGCTGTAAATGTTCAGCGGACCTTCGCTGAGTTCGATGCCGAATAGCTCGAGCAAGGAACGCAGCCAGATGTTGATCAAGCCGATTTTCGGCGAGAGCAGAAAGACCCACGAGATCGCGAAGAGGATGCCGGGCACGGCCATCGGCACCAGCAGCAAGCCCCAGGCGAGGTTTCTAAACGGCATGTCGGTGCGTTCGGTGAGAAAGGCGAAGAAGACCGCGATCAGCAACGCCAACGTCGTGCTGGTCACCGCCAAAACCACAGTGTTGAAAAACATCCAGAAGACTTGCGGGTCGGAATAGGCGGTCGTGTAATGCTGCAAAGTGAAGGCGCCGGGCTGCCAAGGGGTGCCCAAGCGGAAGCTAAAGACCAGCAGCGTCAAGAGCGGAACGACGATCAACCAAATTGTGAAGAGCACGCCGATCAGCGGCAGAGCCTGTGAGCGCAACTGGGGCCAGCGACGGGCTGGGCGTGACGCCTTGAGATTTTCTATTGCGTTATCCATTGGAACCGACTGACGAGAATCTCATCTTTCCAGCTAACCTGCTCTCGATTGAACGCAGCCCTGGTCAGTCTCCCTCGGTGCCGTTTTCCAAGGGGGCGCGATCGGCGATACTCGGTCACGACGAAAACTTCTTTAGTAGCCCACCCGTTCGATCACCGGCTGGAGGCGCTCGATATTTTGTTTAACCTCGTCGGTCTGGGAAATCTCCGCCCAGGCTTCTTGGACGAGCTCTTGGCGCACGACCTCTTCAACATCGCACCGGGTGAGCGACCGCGCCAGCACGCCGGCGTCTTGATGTTCCTGTAAGATACGCCACACTCCTTCGACGCTCAGTTGGCCGTCCATTGGGTGAAAGCGGCCTTCCATGACATCGATGGGCCGCAGCTCGCGCATGCACTCGGCTTCGTCCGGATTGTCGACCCGCAGCTTGGCCTCGACGAATCGCTGAAACGGAAAATGCTCTGGCACGATGCGCATATACTGATAGCCGCGAATGGCCGCTTTCCAGTACCGTTTGATGATTTCCGGATTGCGCTCGATGAATGACTTGCGCGCCACTGTCACACGGTCAGGCCGGCCGAATGGTTTGTTGTCCTCGACAAAGTCGTAGAGCTTATTGAAGCCTTGTTCCAGGAGTCTCGGCACATAGGGCGTCTGCACGATAGCGGCATCGGTCTCGCCGGCGAGCAGCGGCTTCCAGGCCGCTTTCATGGCGCCGTATTTCCAGCCGATCTTCCAGTCAATTTCGCGATCGGGATCAACGCCTGCTTTGCGCAACTGGTGCTCGAACCACATGGTGGCGATGCCGCCTTTGTACCAATCGCCGATGCGTTTGCCTTTGAGATCGGCGATGGACTTGACACCTGGCGCGGTCACCAGCGCGCCGGGAAACCAATTGCGCCAGCCGCCGATTATTCTTAGCTCATCGTTACCCAAGGCGCGCTCGGCAAAGGGCGTGCGCACATGGACATCGGTGATGATGTCGATGCCGAAGGCGATCATGTCGCGCAGCACCGTGCCGATCTCGTCGTAACGCTCGCCGTCGGGACGGCTTGAGCTGATGGCCTTGGGATTGATTTTGGCGTGCACCACCTCGACATCGAGGCCTTCCTGGGCATAGAAGCCGGCCGCCAAACAGACCGAAGCATCGAGCACATGCCCGGCATGCCAGCAGCCGTTGCCAACTCTTAATCTCATTATTCCTTAGCTCCTTAATCTGCCGCGGGATACTCCGGCGCGTCTTCGAGCTGCTCAATGCCGCCGAGCCCGACATCGGTGAAAGGACTCGGCATCGCGCACAACAGCAGCACGCGGCTGTCACCGGTATTAAAGTGTTGATGTGTGGTCATGCGCGGGATGCAAATGAATTCTCCCGCTTGCCAATTCCAGCGCTCGCCATCGTGAATGTCGTAGCCGTTGCCTTCGATGACGAGCAGCTGTTCCTCGGCGACATGCGCGTGTTTGCCCGAACGGCTGTGCGGCGGAATCTCCTGAAGGTACGCCCAAACTTGCCTGCCCCCGGTTTCGATGGCCGGATGAACGAACCACTTGAGTCTGCCCTGAGGGGTCCACTCCCAGGCTTCCCGGCTCTCATGGACGACGTGATCGACGCGGCTCAAATACTGCACTTCGTCGTCATAGAGCTTGAGATAGCGCTCGTAGGTGTCCAGTACCGGCGCGGTCCAAGGTTTCGAGAGTTTGCGCGCTTGAAAAACCTCTTCCATTTTGGGCTCGGCGCCGACGACTACCTCGATATCCGCGGTGATTCCGAGAACGCCGCGTTTGATCTTGTAACCCTTGAGCTTGCCGGTCTCGTCGTAAAGAGGTTCGGTGCCGTCGGGAAACACCGGTTTCTCCGTCATCTTGTGTTGCTCGCGCCACATCAGGCCGAAGCTGTGGAAGAGCCGGGTGGCCAAAGAGATCATGGCGCAGCCAACGTCGGCATCACCGCCATGTTGATGCACCGAGTAGGGCGCGAAACAAACCATGTCGTGGCTCTCAAACTGGTAAGTGACCCCGTCGTTCATCTCCCAGCCTTTGCCTCGGAGGCAAAAAATCGTCGGCGCGGCAATATGGCGATGGATGCCGCGCACCGGCACGTGGGGCGCGATGTCGATGATATGCGATGCGAAACAATAAAGCGGCCCGCGCGTCAAGATATCGTAACAGGTCAAATCGCCGGTTTGGTGCGGGCTGCCCTTGCCCATGACCGTTTGTTTAGACGGCAGCGGCTTGAGCACGTGTGGCAGGGAGTCTAAACGTTGGTCTTCTTTGATTTGATGGACAAAGCGTTTCACCCGATCGGATCGCTCCGCTTCGGCTTTGTCCTCCCACGGCTCAAGGTATGACATTGCTTTCCTCCGATGAGTCAGATCGGCGTGCTCGAGTATGGGCTCGACGCCCATCCCTACAGCACACCATGACTCCAATTTGATTTCGCGAGTTTTTCATCCAATATTCCCCGCAGTAAGCTGCGGGGACCATCAAATGGGGTTTCCAAAGGGGGCGAGCATCCCCGTTGGCCGTCTGCGGGGTTAATTTCCCACAGACGAAATGCCTTGTTTATTTTTTGTTATTTACTTTAGTTTCTCGGCTCGCGGCAGGCCAAAAGCCTCGATAATCATTTTATACCATCCGGGAATTTGCCCGAAACTATCCCATTTGTCGATGGATAATTTTTTCCCCTGGGTCACCTTCGCGAGCTCCGAGCCCGGTCCAAAAACGGACGATTTGAGCGGCTCGTACTTGTCGATGATGCGCTGCCCGGTGGGCGTCGCTTGAAACTCCAGCCACAACAGAGCGGCATAGGGATGGGCGGCCAGGCTCGACACGCCTTGCAGCTCGATCAATCGCACCGGCACGGGCTCGATGATTTTGCACACGATGGATTTCTTGGGATGCTTCTCGGCGACTTCGACACAGGATTGATAGTTGGCCTGCTGGTGTAGAGCGTACTCGCCGACCGCCATGGAGGCGAGAGCGCGAGCATAGCCTCGCACCCATATCGGTTCCTGCTCCTTCAGTTTGGCGGAATAGTCTTTCACCCAGGCTTCGCCCATGCCCGGTACCAGCGAAACCATGCCGTGGGGCCGAATGTCGATCAAAAATTTTCTACCCTTGAGCTCGGGCTTGAGAAAGTCCTCCCAGGTGTTGGGAATCTTTTCCGGCGCAATCAAATCCTTGTTGTAAACCACCACCTGGATGGCGCTCGCCTCGGCGACGATGCTGCGCTTGTTGGGATCGATCATGCCGATGGGAATCTTCAAGACGCCCTGCTCAGCCATACCGAAGATATCGATCTTTTTTATGTGCTCGGCAAATTCATTGTAGAAGTCGCGCGATAGATGTATGGCGTCCCATTTATTGCCGTTTCCTGCTCTAAGCTCCAGCAAAAATCGTTGGACCGCTTCGCTGCCGTCCACCGCGCTCAGGCTAAAATCAATGAAAGGATATTTCTGCTTAAACGCTGCGGTCATCTGCTTGTAGGTTTCCGGGTCGAGGGAGCTGATCACCCGGAGCTTGCCTTCCTGCTTGGCCTTGGCGAGGATCTCTTCGTGGCTAGCTTCGAAGACAAACCCCTTCGCTTGTGCCGCTTGCTTTGCCTTGAGCAGGGCGGGGGTTGCGGCGACGGCGCTGCGCGCCAACAGCAAACAAAGAACCACCAACGCCATCTTCGCAATCTTGATTTGAAGTTCCTTCATGGTTGATCTCCTCTCCAGTTCCGTTGGCACGGTAGCCGAGCCATTTAAATCTCAATGTTCCCCGCAGCTTGCTGCGGGTACCGTGTTTATTGTTGTTGCCAAATCAGACCCTCGCGCGTGGGCAAGGCCGGGCCAAAATCCCTGCCGCCAAGCCGTTTGGTTTTTAATATCCCCAGCGCTCCACCACCGGCTGCAAGCGGGCCAGATTCCGCTTCACCTCTTCGGTCTGGGATAGTTCTCCCCAGGCTTCTTGGACTAACTCCTGGCGCACGACGGCGTCAACGTCGCGCCGGCTGATCGACTTGGACAACACCTTCGCATCTTGGTGCTCCTGCAAAATTCGCCACACCCCTTCAACGCTCAGTTGGCCGTCGAGGGGAACGAAGTAGCTTTCCATCAACGGGGGCGATAGCAGATCGCGCATGCGTTCGGATTCGTCCGGGTTGCCGACTCGCAGCTTGGCCTCGACAAAACGTTGGAACGCGAAATTGTCCGGCACCATGCGCATGAAGTGATAGCCGCGAATGGTCGCTTTCCAATAGCGCTTCACCAGCTCCGGATTGCGCTTGATGAACACCGCGCGAGCCACCGTCACCCGGTGTCGGGCCGGCCGTGGGGCCGGCTGTCCTCGACGAAATCGTAGAGCTTATTGAAGCCCCGTTCAAGCAGCTGCGGCACGAAGGGATTGGCGACGATCGCCACATCGGTTTCTCGCGCCAGCAGGGGCTTCCAGGCTTCGCGAATGGAGCCGTACTGGTAGCCGATCTTCCAGTCGATGTCGCGATCCGGATCGATGCCGACCTTGCGCAACTGGTGTTCGTACCACATCGTGGCGATGCCGCCTTTGTACCAGTCGCCGAGTCGCTTACCCTTGAAGTCCGCGATCGAATTGATGCCCGGCGCGCCGATCAGCGTGCCACGGAACTGATTGCGCCAACCGCCGATGATTCTTAGCTCGTCATTGCCCAACGCGCGTTCGGCGAAGGGGGTGCGCACGTGGACGTCAGGAATGATGTCGATGTTAAAGGCGATCATGTCGCGCAACACCGTGCCGATTTCATCGTAGCGCTCGCCGTCGGGGCGGCTGGATTGGAAGCCGGCCGGGTTGATCTTGGCATGGACGACTTCGACGTCGAGTCCTTCCTGAGCGAAGAGGCCCGCTTCAAAGCAGATGGCCGCGGCGCGCACATGGCCGGCGTGCCAGCAACCGTTGCCCACCCGCAGTTTCATTGGTTAGTACTTTTCCCGTTCCAGAGACTCGTCGAATGTCTTTTCGGTTGTTTACTTTTGCCCTTTTAATTTTTACTTGTTTTCAGTAGCCGAGTCGTTCCACGACCGGTTGGAGCCGTTCCAAACTTTGCTTCACGTCGTCGGTCTGCGAGAGTTCGGCCCACGCTTCTTGAACCAGATCTTGGCGCACGACTTCTTCGACATCGCGCCGGGTGATTGATTTGGGCAATACACCCGCGTCTTCGTGCTCTTGCAGGATCCGCCACACGCCCTCGACGCTGAGCTGGCCGTCGAGCGGAAAAAAACTACCCTCCATGCCGTTTAACTGGCCCAAATTGCGCATGCGCTCGGCTTCGTCAGGGTTGTTGACGCGCAGCTTGGATTCGACGAAACGGACAAACGGATAATGTTCCGGCGCCATGCGCATGAAGTGGTAGGTGCGGATCGATGCCTTCCAGTAGCGCTTGATCAATTCCGGATTTCGCTCGATGAAGGACTTGCGCGCCACGGTGACGCGATCAGGCCGGCCGTGCGGCTTACTGTCCTCGACAAAGTCATAGAGCTTGTTAAAGCCACGCTCCATGAGCATCGGCACATAGGGATTCTGCACGATCGCCGCGTCGGTCTCGCCGGCCAGTAATGGTTTCCAGGCCTCGCGCATGGAGCCGTACTGATAGCCGATCTTCCAGTCGATTTCGCGTGCCGGATCGATGCCACGCTGGCGTAACTGGTGCTCGTACCATAGGGTGGCGATGCCGCCTTTGTACCAATCGCCGATGCGCTTGCCGCGCAAGTCGGCCACCGACTTGATCCCGGAGGCAGCCATTAATGTGCCGCGAAACTGATTGCGCCAGCCGCCGATGATGCGCACTTCATCGTTGCCGAGCGCGCGCTCTGCAAAGGGCGTGCGCACGTGGACGTCGGGGATAATATCGATGCCAAAGGCGATCATGTCGCGCAGCACCGTGCCGACTTCGTCGTAGCGCTCGCCGTCAGGACGGCTGGAATCGATTCCCTTCGGGTTAATCTTGGCGTGGACCAGCTCGACGTCCAACCCCTCTTGGGCAAAAAAGCCTGCCTCCAGGCAGACCGCCGCATGCTGAATGTGAAAGGCGTGCCAACAACCGTTGCCCACTCTTAGTTTCATTGTGCCATTGCCTTTTCGACTCTAGAATTTCTATTACCGTTTTGCTCTGCGGGTTTTTGCTTTTGCCTTTTTAATTTTTACTGTCTTCTAGTATCCATAGCGCTCGACCACCGGCTGGAGCCGCTCGAGACTCCGTTTCACGTCGTCGGTCTGCGACATCTCGGCCCAGGCTTCCTGCACCAGCTCCTGGCGCACGACTTCTTCGACGTCGCGCCGAGTGATCGATTTTGCCAACACGCCGGCGTCGATATGTTCTTCCAAGATTCGCCAGACCCCTTCGACGGTCAACTGCCCGTCAAGCGGATGGAAGGCGCTGTCCATGATACTCATCGGCCTGAGGTCGCGCATGCGTTCGGATTCATCCGGATTGTCGACTCGCAGCTTGGCTTCGACGAAGCGCTGAAAGGGAAAGTTGTCCGGGATGATGCGCATGAAGTGGTAGCCGCGAATCGCCGCCTTCCAGTAGCGTTTGATGATCTCCGGGTTGCGCTCGACGAATGATTTGCGCGCGACCGTGACCCGGTCCGGCCGGCCGTGCGGTTTGTTATCCTCGACGAAATCGTAGAGCTTGTTGAAGCCGCGCTCGAGCAACTGCGGCACGAAGGGATTCTGCACGATCGCCGCGTCGGTCTCGCCGGCGAGCAAGGGCCGCCAGGCATCGCGCATGGAGCCGTATTGGTAACCGATCTTCCAGTCGATTTCCCGGTCCGGGTCGATGCCGGCTTTGCGCAGCTGGTGCTCGTACCATAGGGTGGCGATGCCGCCTTTATACCAATCGCCGACCCGCTTGCCGCGCAGTGCGGCGATCGATTCAATGCCGGGCGCCGCAACCAGGGTGCCGGTGAACTGATTGCGCCAACCGCCGATAATACGCACTTCGTCATTGCCGAGCGCGCGCTCCGCAAACGGCGTGCGCACGTGGACGTCGGGAATAATATCGATGCCGAAGGCGATCATGTCGCGCACGACTGTGCCGACTTCGTCGTAACGCTCGCCTTCCGGGCGGGTGGAATCGATACCGCCGGGATTGATCTTCGCGTGCACCACTTCGACGTCGAGGCCTTCTTGAGCGTACAAGCCTGCCTCCAAGGTCACCGCGGCATCGAGCACATGGCGCGCGTGCCAACAACCATTGCCCACTCTTAGCTTCATTGTTTCATTGCCTTTGTGACTTCAGAATTTTTTATAGTCGTTTCTCTCTGCGGTTTCTAAATGGAGCCTTTTTACTTTCTTCTAGTATCCGTATTTCTCGACCACCGGCGCCAACCGCTCCAGATTCCGTTTGACCTCGTCGGTCTGGGCCATTTCGCGCCACACCTCCTGAACCAAATCCTGTTGGATCACGGCAGCCAAATCCTCGCGAGTCACCGATTTGGACAGCACGCCGGCGTCGATATGTTCTTCCAAGATGCGCCAGACACCCTCCGCGCTGAGCTGACCATCGAGCGGAAAGAACGAACTCTCCAGCATGATGATCGGCACGAGATCGCGCATGCGCTCGGATTCATCCGGATTGTCCACCCGCAGCTTGGCTTCGACGAAGCGGCGAAAGGGATAGCTCTCGGGAATCATGCGCATGGTGTGATAGGCGCGGATGGTCGCCTTCCAAAAACGCTTGATCAACTCCGGATTACGATCGATGAAGGATTTTCGCGCCACGGTGACGCGGTCGGGCCGGCCGTGAGGTTTGGAGTCCTCGACAAAATCGTAGAGCTTGTTGAATCCCTGCTCGACCAATTGCGGCACCCATTGATTGCGCACGATGGCGGCGTCGGTCTCGCCGGCTTGCAACGGTTTCCAGGCTTCCCGCATGGAGCCGTATTTGTAGCCGATCTTCCATTCGACGTCGTGGTCGGGATCGAGACCGGCCAGACGCATCTGCCGCTCGAGCCACAAGGTGGCGATGCCGCCGCGATACCAGTCGCCGATGCGCTTGCCCCTGAGTTCTTTGATCGACTTGACGCCGGGAGCGGTCACCAATGAAGCGGGAAACCAATTGCGCCAGCCGCCGATGATTCTCAGCTCGTCATTGCCCAAAGCGCGCTCGGCGAACGGTGTGCGTACATGGACGTCTGGGATGATGTCGATATTGAAGGCGATCATGTCGCGCAGCACCGTGCCGACTTCGTCATAGCGCTCGCCTTCGGGCCGGCTCGACTCGAGTCCCTCGGCATAAATCTTTGCCGTGACCACTTCGACGTCGATGCCTTCCTGGGTGAAAAGCCCGGCTTCATAACAGTAAGCCGCCACTTGGACGTGGCCGGCGTGCCAACAACCATTACCCACGCGCAGTTTCATGAGTTAATACCTTTCAAGAGTCTCGTCGTTGTCATGGTTAATTTTGCCTTGTTACTTTTTAATTTCTTCAGTAGCCGTGCCGTTCGATCACCGGTTGCAGTCGTTCAAGGTTGCGCTTGATTTCATCGGTCTGGGAAATTTCCGCCCAGGCTTCGCGCACCAGTTCTTGTTGGATCATCTGTTCTACGTCGGCGCGGCTGATCGACTTGGCGAGCACTCCGGCGTCTTGATGCTCTTCGAGAATGCGCCACACCCCCTCGGCGCTCAGCTGGCCGTCCATCGGAAAAAACGCGCCCTCCATCAACTCCATCGACCAGAGGTCACGCATGCGTTCGGATTCATCCGGATTGGTGAGCCGGAGTTTGGCCTCGACGAAGCGCAGAAAGGGATAATTCTCCGGCGCGATGCGGATGAAATGGTAGCCGCGAATCGACGCCTTCCAATAGCGCTTGATCAGTTCGGGATTACGCGCGACAAAACTGCGGCGCGCCACGGTGACGCGGTCGGGCCGCCCGTGCGGCTTGCTGTCTTCGACGAAATCGTAAATCTTGTTGAAGCCGCGCTCGAGCAGCAGCGGCACGTAGGGATTTTGCACGATCGCCGCATCGGTATCGCCGGCGAGCAAGGGTTTGTAGGCTTCCCGCATGGAGCCGAATTTGTAGCCGATTTTCCACTGAATCTCGCGATCGGGGTCGACGCCGGCTTTACGCAACTGATGCTCATACCACAGGGTGGCGATGCCGCCTTTGTACCAATCCCCGACGCGCTTGCCGCGCAGATCGCCGAACGACTTGATGCCCGGCGCGCCGACGAGCGTGCCGCGAAATTGGTTGCGCCAACCGCCAATGATCACGACCTCGTCATTGCCCAATACCCGCTCGGCGAACGGCGTGCGCACGTGCACGTCGGGAATGATGTCGATGCCGAAGGCGACCATGTCGCGCAGCACCGTGCCGACTTCATCGTAGCGCTCGCCCTCGGGTCGGCTAGCGTCGATCCCCTTGGGATTGATTTTCGCGTGGACGATTTCCGCATCGATGCCCTCTTGAGCAAAAAAGCCGGCTTCCTGGCAGAGAAATGCATGCTGGATATGAAATGCGTGCCAGCAGGCGTTGCCGATTCTCAGTTTCATAAACCTCTCCCCGAAAGAAAATGTTGCTGCTTGCTAGCGGTCTCAAGTTAAAACTGCGGCTCGACAAGCCGCGCTGGAGCGTGGGCAAGCGACGTCGCTAACTATCGCTTCACAAACTCGATTACTTGGCGATTGAATTCATCGGCTTGGTCGAGCATCGCCAGATGGCTGCAACGGTCGATTAAATGCATGTTCAAACCAGGCTCCATGGTCGCGAGCTGGGCGAAGCGCTTGGCCGCGTTACCGCGGTCGTCTTTGGCGTAAAGGTAAAGCTTCGGCACCGCGCAGTTCGCGAAACGTTTCCATAAGGGTGTGTCGCCGGCGTACCAGTCTGGCTCGGCGGTTCTGGCGCTCAGAAAAGCTTCAAAGTTCGACCCCGTGCTCAAGCGGTGGCGTAGCTGGACAAACTCATCGGTGATGAGCGCCTTGTTGAAAAAGTCTCGTTCCAATGCTTGGCGTACTTCCGCCAGCGTTGGCGGGCTCTTCGGCAGTTCCGCGCCGCCGGCTTTTTGCTCCGCGAGCAAAGGCAAGAGCGGAAATACCGCTAGGGCGACGACGCCATGCAACCGGTTGGGGTGATTTAAAGCGAGTAGCGCTGGGCCGGTGCCGGCGTTAGAGTGGCCGACCAGATACGCCTGGTCGATTGCCAGCGCATCCATAAATTTGACCGTGAAGTCGGTGCGATATTGGTCGCTGTAATCCTTCGGTTGAGTGGATAACCCGAAAGCGGGCAAATCAAAGGCGATGGCGCGCAGCCCTGCTTGGGCTAACACCGGCAAGTTCTTCTGGTACACGTCGAGGGACGAGCCCAGGGCAAGACCGTGCAACAGCAGTACCGTCGTGCCCCTGCCGGCTTCGATGTAGCGGGTTTTTAGACCGTCGACGACAACGAAATTTTCCATGATCGCTCTCCCTGAGGCGCCAAGCTATCGCTCTCAGGCGTGAACTGTCAAGCACAGTGGCTGTTGGCATCGTAGCTAAGTGAATCTGGCAGGGGATGGCGGCAAGGCAAGGATGGCGGGGCGGCGGTCATCGCTTGACAGGCCGTATTCAATAGTAGTAATCCGGCCATGAATGTGGCGGAAGCCGGTTACGCTATGGCCGGCTATTTTCTCTACCGTAAGCAGAGTTTCTGATCTCAGCCAAAAGAATTGTTTTCGTCGATAGTAGGAGGACCGCAATGAAACTCCGTGTCGGTAACGCTTGCTGGCATGCCTTCCACGTGCAACACGCATTGCTCTGTCGCGAGGCGGGATTCTACGACCAAGAAGGCATCGACGTTGAGATCGTGCACGCGAAAATTAATCCCAAGGCGATCGAGTCGAGCCGGCCCGGCGGCGAGCGCTACGATGAAGTCGGTACGGTACTGCGCGACATGATCGCGTACGGCATCGACATTATTCCTGACGTGCATGTGCGCACCCCGTTTGCCGAGCGGGTATTGGGCAACGACGAGGTCGTGATCATTGGCGGCTGGCGCAATCACTATGGCGGCACGGCGATGGGTGCGCCGAGCGTTAAATCTATGGGCGATTTGAAAGGCAAGCGAATTGGCGATTGGTACAAAGGCGGCATTCACACCCTCTGGTGGGAGCGCCAACTGCGCCAAGCCGGTCTTAGCCCGGATCGAGACGTGGAATGGAAAATCGGTTACCTCTACGGCTCGATGCGCGAAGCTTGGAAGCCGCTGCAACGGGGCGAAACCGATGCGGCGATCGTGCAAAATCCTTGGGTGCCGATGTTGCTCGAACAAGGCTACAACAAACTCTATGACTTCGATCAAGCGACCAAACCCTACGGGCGGCCCGATCGCGTCACCGTGGCGCGCAAATCTTTCGTCAGGCGCAATCCGGAATTGATCAAACGCTTCTGGAAGGCGGCGATCCGCGGCTATCATTTCATGCGCATCGTGCCGGAGAATTTCGCATTCCAACGCTACGTCGAGGCCAAATTGCGCACCAGTAACCCGGACGAGGCCGAGTGCCTGCGCGACCTGACACCGATGGTGATGATGGAGAGCCATTTTTTTCCGCTCGACGGACAGCTCACCGAAGAAGGGGTCTGGCGGATTCTTGAAGAACATATCGACGGCGGCGTGTTAGCCAAATCGATTACTCGGTCGGATGTGGCGAGTTTGATCGATCAAGCCTTGGTCCAGGAGGCTTGGGCCGAGATTTCTCAGACCGACGCGGTCAAGCGCAGCCTCGAACGCCTCCAACCCGTTATCGAGCGTGTAGGGTATTAAGAAAATAAACATTAAAAAGTAAAAAGGCAAAAATAAGAACTTGACGAGCAGAACGGCGAGAGCTTCGACGCTCGCAATGTCGCTTGACAGGCGGATCGGATCTTTAGTAATGGCTGAGCTGTAGGGAAAAGTTTTCGGAGGTGGCCATGTACCGCACAACCAAAGAGGAAAATGAAATCCTGACGCGCGTTAGCGCCGGCACGCCGATGGGTGAATTGCTGCGGCGCTACTGGTGGCCCATTGGCATTTCCGCTCATCTCAAGGAAAAGCCGACTTACATACGTGTGCTCGGCGAAGATTTGGTGCTTTATCGAGACGGCGCCGGACTGCCGGCGATCATTGGCGCGAAGTGCGCGCACCGCCGAGCCAATCTGTGTCTCGGCACTGTCGAAAAAGACGGGCTTCGATGCCGCTATCATGGCTGGCTTTACGGCAACGACGGTCGCGTGCTGCAAACGCCGGGCGAGCCGCCTGACAGTAAACTCAAAGATACGATCAAGCATCCGGGTTATCCGGCGCAGGAGCTTGGCGGATTCATTTTTACCTACATGGGACCCAATCCCGTTCCGTTATTGCCCCGATATCATTTTCTCGCCGCCGAGGGCGAGCGCCACTCGATCGTCCAAGGGTTTGGCAAATGCAATTGGCTTCAAGCCACGGAAAACGGCATCGATCCTTTGCACGCCGGATTCTTACATGGGGATATTTGGGACGCCGTCTCGGCCGAACCGGAAACCACTTGGTTTGAAGAGACCGATTTGGGTATCGTCTACAAGGTCATTCGCCCAGGGCGCAAACCGGGTGAGTATAATTATCGCGAGCACCATTTATTCATGCCCGGCATCAGCTCGGGCGGCGACGCTTCGGTCAGTGAAGGCGCTGACAATCCGCCGCCCGACGAACTGCCCGCCGTGACGGCGCGCTGGAGCGTCCCGGTCGACGACACCCGGATGATGCACATGCGGGTGTTTTTCAAGCCGGCCAGCAAGGGTGCCAAGCCGCTACAGTTTAAAACTCTGAGTTTGGCCCAGACGCGCACGTCGCCTTTTCAAGTCGAGCCCTATGGCGAGTACCAGAACGCCACGGGGACGCCGACGCTCGGCTACACGATCCCGAAATCCATCGGTGGGGAAGACGCCGTCATGCTCGACAGTATGGGAGCGATCGTCGATCGCGAGAATGAAAATCTGACCGTTGCCGACGAGAGCATGGAGATGCTGCGCAAAATGTATCTCAAGCAAATTGAAATCGTGAAAAGCGGCGGCGATCCGCTCGGTGTGGTGCGCGATGCAAAGCAGAATCAATTGATCATCGCCGGCGGCCTGTACCGCTGGATCTCGCCCGATGAACGCAAACAGTTGCTCGAGAAAGCCGCCTGAAGGCGCGCCGCGAGCGTGTAAAGGAAAACCGGATGGACATTGAAACCAAGCTGAATCGGTTAGGATATCAAGTTCCCAATGTCCCTGGCGCCGCCGGCAACTATATCGGCTGCGTCAGGGTCGGCAATCTGCTGTTCGTCGGCGGCAATACGGGACGCATCAATGGCTCGCGCCGCTATGAAGGCAAGGTCGGCGACAAAGTCAGCCTTGAACAGGCTTACGAAATGGCGCGCGACTGCGCGCTCAATCATTTGGCGGTGATTAAAGCGGCGCTCGGCGATCTCGATAACGTCGAACGGATCGTCAAGGTTTTGGTCTATGTGAACGTCGCGCCGGGTTTTGTCGATATGGCTAAAGTCGCCAACGGCGAATCCGATTTGCTGGTCAGCCTGTGGGGCGAGCGCGGCCGGCACACGCGCGCGGCGATCGGCGTGGCCTCGCTCGGCGGCGAGGCGCCCGTGGAAACTGAAATTACCGTCCAAGTGCGCGAGTAAGACTCGGTCATGGAGCAAGTTTTTCACCGGATCGGGCAGAGATAACGGCGAGTAGCAGATTAGGAGGGCAGTTCCATGGGCGCAGGACCGAATTTAGAAGGGATGGCTTTTACCAAAGAGGAAAGCGAGTGGTTGACCCGCGTCGGACCGGGGACCCTGATGGGCGATTTGTTCCGACAATACTGGATTGCGGTGGTGCCAACTTCTTTCTTACCCCCGTCGGCCAGCAAACCGCTTCGGGTGAGGCTGCTCTGCGAAGACTTGGTGTTGTTCCGCGCTGGCAACGGCAAGGTCGGTCTCGTCGGCGCCTACTGTCAGCACCGTTTGGCGCCGCTTTATTTCGGACGGGTGGAGCAGGACGGTATCCGTTGTCCTTATCATGGTTGGAAGTACGGCACCGACGGCACTTGCATGGAGATGCCGAACATTCCCGCCGAGCAGCAATTTTGCGATGCGATTCATCACCCCGGCTATCCTTGTGTCGAGTACGGCGGCATCATTTGGACTTATATGGGCCCGTCCAAGGAACTTCCGGCATTGCCCGAATTCGAATTCGCCTTGGTGCCTGAAGATCTGCGCCGCCACCGGCTGTTTCGTTCGGAAGGGAACTATTTGCAAGTCTTGGAAGGCGGCATCGATCCGACCCATGTCATGTGGCTGCACTCGCCCTATGATTTGGCGGACGATGAAGTGGCGCTGGTCCATCAGGGACCTCAACAGGTGGTCGCCAACAAGTCGCGCAAACGCACCCCGGACCAAACCGATATCGTCGACACTCCCGGCGGCTTCATGTACGGGACTAGACGAAGTCTCAATGACGGTACGAGCCTGTGGCGTGTCAACCAATTCATGGTGCCGTTTTACAGCATGCCTCCGGGTGGCGATCTGCGCGGCGCCCGCATCTATGTGCCGATCGACGACGAAAGTTGCGTCAAATGGCAGATCGCCTGGTATCCGAACCGAGAGACCAAGGAAAAGAGCCAGGAGACGCCGCGTCTGATTCAAAAAAACGAAGAATTTACCGAACCGACGAATCAGCCCTTTGGCTTTATCATCCCGAAGGCTAACAAATCGAATGACTACCTAATCGATTGGGATACCCATAAAAGCCGGCGGGTCGGAATTACCGGCGTCAATCTTCAAGACATGTGCGTTACCGAAGGCCAAGGGCCGACGCCGATCTTAGACCGAACAAAAGAAAATCTTTGCAGTGGCGATCAGACCGCCGGCAAGGCGCGCCGGATGCTGCTCCGGCTTGCCAAAGCGTTGCGTGAAAATAACGCTACTCCATTGGGCGTGCGCGAGCCGGAGATTTACCGCGTGCGTGGCACCTCCGTCGTTGTCCCCGACAATCTCAATTGGGTCGCTTCGGTTAAAGAACGAGTGACCGTTGCCAAGAGCGCGGCTTGATTTGTGCCCAACTCGCGCCATCAGCTTTCTGCTGAGTCGCTTGCCGCCTTCGCGGTACCGTCGTTGGTCGGATGATGCAGCGTTGGATTGGAGTGGACTGAATGGATCTTGGTTTGACCGGAAGAGTCGCCATCGTGGCCGGGGCGAGCAAAGGGTTAGGCAACGCCATTGCGCTAGGTTTGGCACGCGAAGGTGCTCATGTGGCTCTCTGCGCTCGCAGTAACGAAAAACTGATCGATACGGCGAAGTTTATCGAAGAGAATTATCGAGTGGCGGCGTTGCCGATTGCGGCGGATTTGCGAAATATCCAGGACATCGACCGCGTGGTCGACAGCACCCTCAAAAAATTTGATCGAGTCGACATCCTGTTGAACAACGCTGGGGGACCGCCGCCGAAATCTTTTGAGGAATCGAGCAGCGAGGATTGGGAAAAGGCGATGGAACTCAACTTCCTCGCGGCAATGCGCCTGATTCAACGGGTATTGCCTCCTATGAAAGTGCGGCACTGGGGCCGCATCATTAACATTCTATCGTCCGGCTTGAAGCAGCCGATCGATGGGCTGATCCAATCCAACGCGGCCAGGGCGGCGGTGGCGGGCGCGGCGAAGACGCTGTCGCGGGAAGTCGCGGCGCATGGGATTCTGGTCAACAACATCTGTCCGGGGCGAATTCAAACCGAGCGGGTCAACGAAGTCGACGCGGCAACGGCGCGGCGCAAAGGAGTGAGCGCCGAAGACGTGCGGCGCGATAGTTGCCGGGAAATCCCCGTGGGACGCTACGGTCAGGCGGAAGAGTTCGCCAACGTCGTCGTCTTCTTAGCCTCCGAATGCGCCAGTTATGTCACTGGCTCCACGCTGCAGGTCGATGGCGGCTATATTCGGTCACTCTGGTGATCGATGGTTGCCCGCGCTTCGCTCATCGCTCCATTCGAACTCGCGTTTTACCATTCGCGGATAATTTCGGCCGAGCTGACGATATCGAAAATTCTTTCTAACGATCGCAGGGCGGCGTCGTAGGTATCTTGAAACGGACTGCCGACGCAGTCACGCGCGATGACAGTGTAGTAACCTAAATTGAGGGAGTCGCGGGCCGTGCCGTCGATGCCGGTCTCGATGGACGCGCCGGCGAGGATCAGAGTTTTAAGCTGGTACTTGCGTAGCCACCATTCGAAGCTCGTGCCGAGAAATGCATTGGGCAAAAATTCTTCGAAGACAATGTCATCGGGTCCAGGCTCCAACCCCTGGGCGAAGGCCGTTCCCGCCGGGCTGGGAATTTTTAGCGCATTGGGAGCTTTAAGGCGCATTTGCTTCATTCTCATTCGAATCATCGGCGCGCCGACGCTTTTCCAATCCACCGGTCCTGGCTTTGAATACATGATGCGGACGCCGCGTTCTCTCGCTTTGGCAACCAGTGATTGGGTGTTTGTCAGCACGGTGGCGCCGTTGAAGCAGCGCTCAATCGCCGCCGATGAAACATTCCAAAGCAGCAGGCCGGTGTGCTTGGGAGCGACCACTTCGGCGAATTGCTCAAGAATCTCCATACCGGCCCAACGAATCATGGTGCGGTCCTCCTTCGTGACTCAAAGCTCGCGGGCGCATAACCAAAGTGTAACCAGGGATTGAACACTCGGACGGCGCGAGCGCTCGACGGCGCTTGGTGGCCGTCAACATAATCGTGCCCCAGGATCGTTGTCAAATGGAATGTTGGGCGAGCTGGCGACAATGCGGTTGACAAGTGGTGGCGCGCCTATGCTAGCTATGCCTTTGACGCGTAAACCGGTGTCGCGCGAGATGAAAAATCCGATCTCGCCACGAAGGTCGCGAACGGTTCGCTTAGGGGAGTTGCCGGGCTGGGTTTGACATGAAAATCGACACCCTCGAATTGGCAAAGGCGCATTCGAAATCTATCTTCGAGCGCTTCGATGGGCGGACGCTATTGCTATCGCTGTTTCTGGCGCTCATCGCATTTTTGGTTTTCACGCCACTGCTGTTTTTGCTTTACGGCAGTATCGAGACAATGCGGCCGGACGGAACCATTGACTACACTCTAGACGGCTGGCGCCAGGCGTTTGCCAACCCTGGCATCGCCGGCGCGATCTACTATAGCTTTGCTTTGGCCATCGGGCGCCAATCGATTGCCATCGTGATTGGCATTTTCCTGGCTTGGCTGATTGCCCGAACCGATATCCCCCTGCGCGGGTGGTTGGAGTTTGCCTTTTGGCTTTCCTACTTCATTCCGTCCTTGCCGATCGCCTTGGGATGGATTCTGCTCTTGGATCCGAATTACGGAATGATCAATCAATGGCTGACGGCTCTGCCGTTCATTAGCGGACCGCTGTTTAACGTCTATTCTTTTTGGGGCATTGTCTGGGTTCATCTGAGCGCCAGTACCATCGCCATTAAAGTCATGCTCCTGACTCCGGCCTTCCGCAATCTGGACGCGGCCCTGGAAGAGGCTTCCTACGTCGCCGGCGCCAGCTCTGTCAAAACGCTCATGAGGATCGCCGCGCCGATCATGATGCCGACGATCCTGGTGGCACTGATTCTTGGCCTGATTCGCTCCCTCGAAGCGTTCGAAATCGAGCTGGTCTTGGGCCGGCCCATTGGCCTCGAAGTGTTTTCGACCAAGATCTTCAGCTTCATGACCGTGGAGCCGCCGCAGTTTGCTCCGGCTTCCGCGCTGGGCAGCTTTTTTCTGGTGGTGCTCTGGATATTGGTTGTCTGTCAGCGCTATTTTCTCAAGCAGAAATCCTACACGACCATCAGCGGCCGCGGTTTTAGCACCAGGCTAATTAGTTT
>Ga0214472_10001926_pt1 | contig 22542 bp, 29 predicted proteins | sample RVTome_6_FD_207662 | JGI IMG/M metagenome (GOLD analysis project Ga0214472, IMG submission 207662) | Soil microbial communities from uranium-contaminated site in the Upper Colorado River Basin, Wyoming, United States - RVT140D175 | ecosystem: Environmental > Terrestrial > Soil > Contaminated >...
ACCGACAGCGAGCCGGGCCGGATTGTGCTGGCCTATGGCGAGACCTGGCCCAGCCTGACCCTATACCCGGCCAACCCCATCCAGATCACCTTTGTGGCCGGCTATGGGGACGCGGCGGATGATGTACCCGGTAATGTCAAACGGGCGCTGAAGCTGCTGTGCGGTCACTGGTACGAGAACCGGGAGGGGACGGTGAGCGGCACGATTGTGCGCGATATTCCCATGGCGGTCGAGTCGCTGATCTGGATGGATAGGAACTTCCCATGAGAGCGGGCCAGCTACGGCATCGGGTGCGCATCGAGGAGCCAACCGAGGCGCAGGATGCATTTGGCGAGGCGATCCCGGCCCCCTGGTCGCCGGTGGCCACGGTCTGGGGGGCGGTGGAGCCGAGGACCGGCCGGGAGCCGTTTGTGGGCGAGGGAGCGCAGTTCCTGGCGGAGGCGGACACGTTGATCCGGATTCGCTACCGGGCCGGGATTACCCACAAGATGCGGGTGGTTTTCGACTCGCGGGTTTTCAATATTCTCTATGTGGCGGATGTGATGACGCGGCGTAGAGAAACTCATTTGCTGTGCGAGGAGCTGCCGGATGGCTAAAAGGGGTAGAGGCAGAGGTATCAGCAAACAGACGGTTGTAGGGACGAAAGATATTCTGCGGGAGCTGAACAAGTTTGGGATCAAGGCTGATGATAATCTGGAGGAGATCACGCTTGAGGTGTCCGAAATCATCCGCCAGGCGGTGGTCAAACGCACCCCGGTTAGAACCGGCCGCTTAAAGAGAAGCATCTCCAAGGAGGTTTTAGAGCGCAAGAAGGGCCATGTTGTGGTTGGCGTAGGGCCGAAACCAGGGGCGCAAGTTGACAGCTTTTATGCGCTATTTTTGGAGTTTGGCACGCAGTCCTATGAGGTAACCACGACCGGACGTTCGGGGGGGGCCAAGGCGCTCAAAATCGATGAGAACACATACCGCTCCTCGGCGCGGGTTCCAGGAATAACGGCGCGGCCGTTTATGCGGCCGGCCTTTGATGAAAACATCGACCGAGCTATCGCTGAAGTGGCGCAAGCTTTCAAGCAAAAAATGAAGTTGTGAGGGACTATGGCCACGATTGAGGAGGCGCTATACACGCTGGTGACGGGCAGGCCGTTGATTGGGGACATAATCGGTACGCGCCTGTACCCGCTGAGGCTGCCCCAGAACCCGGTCTACCCGGCCATGGTCTACCAGCTTGTGTCCGCCCGCTGGCCAATGGCCCACGACGGGCCGGCCGATATGGGTTTTCCCCGGGTGCAGTTTGACTGTTACGCGGCCAGCTACGGCGTCACGAAGATTTTGGCCAAAACCCTGCGCCGGGAGATCAACGGCTTCGTTGGGACGGCGGCCGGGGTGGAGATCACCGGCATCTTTTTTTTGAATGAGATCGATGAGTTTGGCAGCCAGGCGGAGGTATACCGTGTCAGCCTGGACTTTCGCGTGAATTATAAGGAGTGACAAATGACTTACGAAAAAGCATTCGGAACGCAGTTTCAGATCGGCGATGGGGCCCTGGCCAGCACGCCAAGCTATACCACCATTGCCCAGGTCAAGTCGGTTGGAGATTGGGCCATCGAGCAGATTTTGGCCGATGTGACCCACCATTCCAGCACGGCCGGCTTCCGCGAGGTATTTCCCAGCGGGCGAAGGAACGTGGACGATATCGACATCGAGCTGGGCTATGACCCGGCCAACGCCACCCACGCTAACAGCGCCGGGGGCCTGATGCACGCCCTGCTGAATGAGACCAAATTAGCCTATAAGATTATCTTCCCGGATACCAACTCGACGACCTGGACGTTTGAAGCCTACGTCAAAAAGATTGGGACGATGGTCGAGCAGGAGGAGGAGCTGCGCCAGACGGTGACGTTTGCGATCACCGGGCAGCCAACGTTGACCTAATTGAGTAATCAACTATGGAGGTAAGAGACGATGACTCTATTGAGTCGAGACGCGATTTTGCAGGTGGATGACCTGGTCTATGAGGATGTGTCTGTCCCCGAGTGGGGCGGTACGGTGCGAGTGAAGGCCCTGGCCGGGGCGGAGCGGGATGCGTTTGAGGCGTACATCGCCGGCGAACAGCGGGGCAAGAAGCGGGTGCGAAACCTGCGCAATATCCGGGCGCGGATGGCGGCCATGGCCATGGTCGATGAGAAAGGTAAGGCCATCTTCCGGCCATCCGATATAGAGACCCTGGGCAAAAAGAGCGCGGCGGCCCTGGATCGCGTGTTCGACGCGGCGATGCGCCTGGCCGGGATGCGCGACGAAGACATTGACGAGCTGACGGAAAATTTTACCGAAGGCCCGAAAGACGATTCTACTTCCGACTAGCCCGCGATCTGGGTATGACGGTGCGGGAGATGCTGGCCCGGATGGGCAGCAAGGAGCTGTCGGAGTGGATGGCCTACTACCGGCTGGAGCCGCTGGGCGAACTGCGCGGCGACGTGCAGATGAGCATCCTGGCGGCGACAATGGCCAACATCCACCGAGACCGCAAGAAGCGGTCGCGGCCATTTAAGCCGGCTGAATTCATGCCGGAATTTGGGCCGGGCCTGAAAGAGCAGGACTGGGAAACGCAGTTGAGCATGGTAGAGATGCTGAACGCGGCGTTCGGCGGAGTGGATAATCGTGGCGACAATCGGTAGCCTGATCGTCAAAATTGGAACCAATACCAAAGACCTTGAGAAGGGCCTGAAGCGCGGCGTCGATCAGGTCGAGAAGGCCGGCAAGAAAATGGAAGGGCTGGCCGATACGGCTGACGAGGTATCAGAGGGCCTGGATGGGGTCGGCCAGAGCGGGCGCAAGGGCCTGGGCGGGATCGAAATCGGGATCGATAACGCCAGGGGCGCGTTCCTGGGCTTCCTGGGGGCAATCACGGCCGGGCTGGGCGTGCTCGCCGTCCTGGATTTTCTGAAGAACGCTATCATGGCGGTCGGCAAGGCGATCCTGGACACGGCCAAGGACTACGGCCAGGCCATGCGCGACATCGAGGCCAGGACCGGGGCGACCGGGCGGGACCTGGAAGCGCTGGGGGATACGGCCGTCGATATCTGGAAAAACAACTGGGGGGACAGCATCTCCGATGCAGCCGACGCCGTCATCCAGACCAACCAGGTCCTGGGCGAGACGGGCGACGTGCTGGAGAATAGCGCCACCAAAGCGCTGATCATGCGCGACGTATTCGGCGTGGAAATCCCGGAGTCGCTACGGGCGGTCAGATCGGCGGTTGAGTCATTCGGGATCGAGAGCGACCAGGTCTTCGATATGATGGCCAAGACGATCCAGAATGTGGGCGACCCCGCCGGCGACCTGGCCGATACGGTCAACGAGTACAGCACCGTCTTCGCTCAGGCCGGCTTCAGCGCCGAAGAGATGTTCGGCATCCTGGAGGCGGGGGTCGGGGCCGGGGCGCGTAACTTCGACGTGGTGGCCGATGCGGTCAAGGAGTTCGTCATCCGGATCATCGACGGCAGCGATCTGACCAGGGATGCGCTGACTGATTTGTTCGACGCCGTGGGCCAGGGGAGCTTAGAATTCGAGACCCTGACCAGTGAATTGGGCCAGGTCGAGGCGGCCCTGGCCGCAAACGAGACGGCCCTGAAGAGTTCTGAGGGAGCCTACAAAGCACAACGGGCGGTTGTCGGCGAGCTGCAACGCCAGTTGGACGAAGCCAGGCGGGAATTGGACAAATTGTCGCGCCCGAATTTGGCGGGCATGGAAGAGTTCGATGATACGTTGTTCGACCTGGAGCAGCGGGCCAAACGGGCGGAGCTGGCCCTGCTGGACCTAGTGCCGGAGACCGACGCCTACGAGGAAACGGAAAAGGTCCTGGATGAGATCAACAAGCAGCTCGACAAGGTTTCGCTGGAGCGGGACCTGATCTTTGATGAGCAGTTGCGCAATATCGAGAAGGCAGCGACCCAGGGGCTGGAGCCGGTAGTATCCTACGGCCAGGCCCTTGATGCCATAGCCCAGAAGCGAAATGAGATTGCCGGCATCGAGAGCGCGCTGGCCACAGAGACGGGCATCCTGGCCCCGCTGGAAACCGACTTCAACAACCTGACCCAGGAAAATGAACAACTCAAAACCTCGATGGCGGGCTTGAAAAGTCAGTTGGAAGGGATCAAGACGCCGGCCGGCGAGATGCTGGCCGGCCTGGCCGATGGCTCAATTACGGGCCGGGATGCCATGAGCCAGGTCATCCGGATGCTGCAACAGGTCGATGACAAGGTACTGCAAAATGAGATCGGGGTGGCCCTCTTCGGTACCAAGTGGGAGGATTTGGGGGCGCAGGTGATTCTCTCACTCGATCCGGCTGTGGCGAAGCTGCACGATTTCGAGGGGGCGGCGGACGCGGCCGGGGAGGCAGCCGGCGGCGGCATGGAAAACGCCCTGGAGGCCCTTAAGCGAGGCCTGCTGGGGTCGATTGTGCAATCGGAGGATTTCCAGGAATTGATGACGCGGGGCAGCGAGGTGGTGATCAAGTTCGCCGGCGATCTGCAAGGGACTCTGGGCGACGCCATGATCTTGATCGACGATGCCCTGAACCGGATCGCTACGTCGCTGGGCCACACCGGCGACGAATTCACGGGGGTGGATTTCCTGATCTTGGTTTTTGAAAAATCTTTGGGCTTGATTACGACCACGGTTCAAGCCTTCGCCATCGGCATGGAGCTACTGTCTGGCTGGGTCTTTCTGGCATCTGAGGCAATCACGGGGATCGGCGGGGCCATCGAGGGCGTGCTGGGTTGGTTCGATAAGTTGGGCGATAAGCTGGATGGTCTGAAAGTACCCGACTTTTTACAGATGCATTCACCGCCACCACTTTATACAGCTTTGCAGTTTATCAAAAGAGGGCTGAGTGATTTACCGTCGCTGGACCAGGCGTTCGGCTTCAACGGCATGCAGGCGCTGCCGGCGGTGGCCGGGGCGGGCGCGGCGAGTAGCGGCGGCGGGTCGAGCATCACGGTCAATGTCGATGGGGTGAGCGCCACGTCGGTGAGCAACGGCGACCCGGTGGAGGACGTGATCGCCCTGGTTGTACAGATGCTCCGCCAGCGGCTACGGGACAAGAAAAAATAATGGCGACGATTAAGATCAACGGGGTGACCCTTGACCCGCAGCCGGCCCGGGCCAAATGGGACGACAATCTGATCGACCAAAAACTAAACGCCACGGACGCCCTGGGGACGTACCGGCTATTCACCATCCACGCGCCCCCGCTGGCCGGCCAGGCCGATTTTAACTGGACCGACTTCCAAAACCAGGTCCTGACCAGCATCCAGGCGTTCGCCCCCGGCGACCGGCCCACGGGGAACAATGTGATTTATTCATCCGGGGCCGTGGCCAGGCAGATCAAGACCTACGAGGCCGGCGATGACCGGACCGTGGGCGGGGTGATGATGGAGATATGGGTGGTAGTTCAGTGATCAGTGATCAGTAATCAGTGATCAGTAACCAGTGATCAGTGATCAGTAACCAGTAATCAGTGAACACTGAATACTGAATACTGAATACTGAATACTGATCAGTAGGGAGTAAGATGGCGACTGAGCCGTTTTCGGCTGAACTGGTGGCAAAATTAAAACAGGCAACGGCCTGGCGGTTCAACACCCGGCTGGGGACGGTCTTTACGCCCCGATTTTTTTGCTGTACAGACCCGAATGAGATGGGGGTTGTCGAGGGCAAGCAGCCGGTGGCCGTGCTGGAGATGACCCCTAATCCATCGTTCCCGGGCGATAATGTGACCTTTGATGGCCAGGACAGTTACGACCCGGATGGGAGCATCGCTTCATACGCCTTCACCTTTGAGGACGGCACGCCGTCATCGTCAACGTCGAGCAACGGCACGGTGAGCTGGGCCGCTGCCGGCGAGTACGAGGTGACGCTGGTGGTGACCGATGGCACCGGTCAAAAATCGTCGCCGGCGCGGGTTATTCAGCGGGTCGTTGAGCCGGCTGAAGCGTTCTTCATCGGTACCTCAAACGGCGTTTTTTTCACCGATGACGGCGGCCAGAGCTGGACGGCCAAGAATAATGGCTTGTCCGGTGATGCGCTGGGGGTCAATGATTTGACGATTGACCCGGCCACCCAGAACCTGGCCCAGGGATCAAAAACGCTGTGGATTGCCACGGACGGCGGGGTCTATGTTTCCAATGACGGCGGGGGGAGCTGGGCGCAGAAAAACCCGGCCGGCGTATCAAACCAGTGGGGCGATAGCCCGGCCCCGACCATCGACGATGTGGCGTTCAAGGCGCTGCGTTTCGCCGGCGACAAGCTCTTTGTGGCCGGGACCTGGCTCAATGGAAGCGCCTATCGCTCCTGGGCCTGGCACACTGAGGACTTCGCTGCGATGCGGACGGACACCGGCCAGGCGGTGACATGGACGCAGATTAGCACGGGATGGGCAGGGTAATGGCGGAATTAGTACACATCACCCACGACAGCGACGATTTCAGCGAGTGGGACTCCAAAATCGGGTCAGGGATCGCCACCAGCGCCGGGGCGGCGCTGGGCGGGTCCGCTTTTGGCGTGGAGGCCACGCCGGCGCTTTCCGCATCATTTGCAACATGGTCTGCGGATCCTGGTGTGGCCCTTGACGCGCTTCGATTTGCCGCCCGGTTTGACCGTAACACATTAGCGCTATCAGCCGGCACAACCGCGCTGATTATGGCCCTGACCTGGAACGACCTTCTTAAAATTTACCTTAAAGAGGATAGCGGCTTTTATAAAATCCACATCGAATCCGAAGAGGACGACACATCGGTTCAATCAGCTACATCAACAGCGACCGTACCAGCTGTAGAGGTCACAATTGAGGCCAGGATTTTGCGCGCCTCTAGTGACGTTGCTTCAGACGGCGCGGCTTACGTGTACGTCAACAACACAGAGTACGTTTCACTCACAGGGTTGGACAATTATGATAACTACAACAATTGGGATTTGGGGAACTTTGCAATCTACAACCTGGTCAGCGGCGGCTCGCCAAGCGGGACCTGGTACATCGACGAGTTTTTTGTCAGAGACGATGACACACAAATCTTCTCTGACACCTTCCGCGTTCTGGGCCTGGCCGCCGACATCGACCGGCTCTATGTGACCGGCCTGAAAAACGGCGTTTTCCAACTCTACAGGTATCTGCTGGACACGCTGGCCGAGGATGCGACGATCCCGGAATTTGGCTCGGCGACGGACGCGGAGATTGACAGCCTGGACCGGGGGCTGCTGCCGGCAGTCAAGCCGGGCGTGGATGGCTGGCCATTCCTGTTTGGCCGCGACGGAAACGACATCCAGGTTCAGCTATCCGATGACGGCGGCGATAATTTTTCCGACATCTCAGACGGCGGCTGGGCCTCGACGAAGATGGCCATTGCCCTGCTGCCCGCCCCGCTCCGGAGCGATGACCTGATAGCGGCTTTCGCCGATAATGACATCTATCGCTCCAGCGTGATCGGAACGCCGACCTGGGTCAAGCTGGGGGACGCGCCGGTGACGCTCAGGCGGGCGGCCCGGCATCCCACCGCCGGGGCGGAGCTGCTGCTGGCCGGCCAGGCGGCGGGCGAGGTTGAGTACACACATAATTACGGCGTCAGCTTCGAGGATGTCAGCCCGGCCGTCCCTGACGAGTTTGACGGCCAAACGGAGGCTCATGCTGATGATGGGTACGTCGATTCGGGCGGCGCTTATAACAATACCGGCGCTCAGGTTTTAATCGCCAACCTGAGCCAGAATTTCTCGATCTGGGTCAGGTTTCCATCCGTCGCCATACCGCCAGGCGTGGCGATTACCACCGCCTATGTGACGTTCACCCCTGACAGCGACTATCCCACCGGCACGGTCACCGTCGATATCTCAGCCGAGGATGTAGACGACGCGGTCGCGCCCACCGACGCCACAGACTTCAACGGCAAAACGCGCACCACCGCCTCGGAAACCTGGGTTGTGGGCGCGTTAACCTCTGGTACGCCGGTGAACACACCCGACCTCAGCGCGGTCATCCAGGAGATCGTGGATCGGGGGGGCTGGGCCAGCAGCAACGCCATGCAGTTTCTAATCGATTATGTTTCTGCTGGGGAAGGGATCCTCAGACGGTTTCAAGCCTACAACCACGCCGACCGGCCTAAATTGCACGTTGAATATACCTATGGCGCCGGCATAATCAACGCCATCGAGGTGAGCCTGTGAGCGACGTAGATGTTCTGGGCCGGATCGAGGCCGATGTGGAGGATGGCGGCTGGCGCATCAGCGGCCAGGTGTTTGGGGATGCGGACAAGCTGGACTTCTACAAGGGGCTGGATGCCTGGTTTGATCTATATATAGGCGGCGGCTGGGAGGCGCAGCCCCGGCCCGGCTTGAGCGGTCACCTCCTGCCGGAGGCATGGCAAAAGACTTTCCAGACCAGCGTTGCCCCCTTCTCCGGCTTCACCGCGCACCAGATTATGAAGTCGGGCCGGGTACAGGGCATTTTCTTCCGGCATGTGGCCTCCTCGCCGGCGAACGACCACCAGATCATTGACCAGACGTACGCCGATATCGTTGAGCATGTTTTGGGCATCTCCGGCCAGTATGGGCACTGTAACCTGGTGCAGGGCGTCTGGCCGGAAGGTTTCATGCAGCTCAACATCGACAGCGCCAACAGTTCGGCTATTGATGAATACGAGATGAAGGACGGCAATTTCTGGAGCCGGCTGAAGGAGATCGCCAACATTGACCTGTACTATCTATTTGTTGACAAGCGCAACCTGCTGAACTTCACCCGGCATCCGATGTTTGGCGGCTCGCTGCCGGCCTCGGTGCTGACCCTGGATGACGAGCTACTGCTGCAACCGCTGGACATCACCACCCGCAACGCGGAGAGAGTGGGCCAGATCAAGCTCCAGGGCGCGACGCCCTCGGGGACGCAGATCACCGGCATCTATCCAACCGACCCCACAGCCGGGCCGGTGGAGATCCGGGGCGGCTATATCGCTTCGAGCGACGCGGAAATGGACGCCGTTGCGGAGCGGATGTACCGCTTCGAGAACCGCAGCCACACGGTCACGGCCCGGATCGGCAATGGGCTGGGGCTGCTGCTGGAGTTGCTGGACCGGCTGTCGATCACCTACAGCAGCGCGGCGGATGGTATTAGCTGGACGACGAAGAAGTTCTGGGTGCATAAGATTTTGGTGGAAATTCTGGCAAACTTCAACGCCAGGACGACCCTGGTACTGGAGGCGGAGAATTGAACCCGCAGTTGATGGAGCAGATCGAGGCCCTGGCCGGCGAGATGAACGACCTCTTTGCCCAGCCGGAGTTCATTCCGGGCTGCAAGGTAGTTGACCTGACCGACCGGGATTTATACGCCAGCAACAACGGCTGGATTGAGTGCCTGGCGGGCCAGCACAACCGGCAGCGGGTGCGCTACAAAGGCAACCCGGCCGGGGTGGCGGTCGATGATTTTGTAGACGTGATCTATTACCCGGGCTACGGTCTGTTCCAGGTCTTTGGCGTCGGGGGGACCGGCGCGGCCAATCCGTTCAAGGTTCATCAGCTCTGGCAGCCGGACGGGTCTGCTGTGGTACACAGCGTTGACAACGATGGTCACAGCACGGCGGCCAACGACGTTTCAGCGGCCAATTTCGCGTTCATCTGCAAAAACACATCGGGCGTGACGGCCAGCGCCAATGATGTTGGCTACATAGATGAGGCCGGTGAGTATAAGACAACCACAACGGCCAACGATCCGGTTAGTTGGTGTGTTGTTGTGCAAGGCGGCGCAAATGATGCTGATATTTATGTAGCTGTTCGCGGGCGAGTGACTGTAAATTATACTGGTTCCGCGCCATCTGCTGGCGATTATTTGGTAACTAGCACAACGGCAGGCGCGGCGCAGGCGGTAAGCAGTTTTAGGCCGGAGGCTTTCGCAGCCTGTTTGGCGGCAGGCAGTGGGGGAACGGTTCAGGCGCTATTGCTCACGCAGAGCATCAGCCGCATGATCACTTTTGCCACCGCGCTATATCAACCACAATCAGGGGCAGTTAGTCGCACTGACTGGATAGGCACAATTGCCGAACTGCCTGGGGGCGCGGCTGTTCGCTACTCCACCACTAGCGGCAATGAAGATGTATTAAAACCGCGTGATACAACGCAACTTAGCAAGATGGTCCTGCACAATACGACACGTGGCGATTATGCCCTAATAGACGATAATGACGAGACGGGCGGGGCAGGGCCGCCTGCCTACGATGGCGAAATTGCATTGACCGCCAGCGTACCGGGATCATGGCAAACATCGGATGTGATCACCGTTCGCAGCCAGACAAACACCTCTACGTTTGGTAGTCCATCGGCATATTTTCTTGATTTCGAATTGGTCGATGGGGGCATAGATCCACTTGCGCGCGCAGTAGGGTTTCAGGTGTTGTTTAGGGATAACACCGCAGCGGGCGAGGCAATTCGATTTCATCCATTTGAAGCAAATGAAAATCAGAAACGGATGGGGGCGCGGAATTACATAACTACACAAGATAGTTTTACGACTGTGTTCATATCTTTCATCTCAAGGCGTTACTGCATGGGCTGGACGGCTTCCGGCGCAACCTCGGATCGAACCAAGTTACAGGTATTCCAGCTGATAGTGGCAGTACCGTGATAAAACGATTGATAGTTCTTGCATTGATCATAATGTGCGCGGCGATCGCGCCGGAAATAATGGCGCAGCCCCAGCCACCGAACCTGGTTGTCATCTTGCTGGACGATGCCGGCTTTGGCAACCTCAGCCCGTACAACTCCGCTGTAGACTATACGCCAAACATTCAAAAATTGGCCGACACCGGCACGATTTACGAGCGTTGGTACACCGTGGCTTCGTGGTGCATCCCGACCCGATATGCCCTGCTGACCGGTCAAGCGCCCACGCCTGAAATGATAGCCGCTGACCCAGGCCGCGAGATCAAGCCGACCATTGTCACCCTGCCGAAATATCTGAGCGTCCTCGGCTACGCCACAGGACATTTTGGCAAATGGCATGTGACCGAGGACATGACTGGGGCTGATGCGCTTGAGGCAGGTTTTGATGTCTCCTACCCCTGGCCCACGCTGCCTGGTTCAAGCCTTTATGACCGGCTGGAAACAACCAAAAAATTTACCGTCCCGGCAGCGGAGTGGATTCGACAGGTTGACGGCCCGTTCTTCGCGTACGTGGCGTTTTCAGCGCCTCACACGCCCCACTTTCCGACGTTCCAAGGTCTCACCGGTCAGGGCTTCGTGGTAGATAGCTACTATGGCATCGACTGGGCCATCGGAGAGATTCTACGCCAAATAGACCTCAAAGGAGAGTTGGCCAATACACTGATCATCGTCATATCCGACAACGGCCCCAACCAGCCGTTACGTATTGACCCGGCAACGGGCGCGGCTCTGCCCCCTGATTGGCTCAACCAGACCTGGAAGGACAATTATCCCGACGTGCAGAACCCGCTCCGATGGTCAGAATCATCAGGCGACAATGACTTTGGCTGGCTCTGGCGGCAGCCGGTCTATGACACTGATGGCCAGCGCATCAGGCCAACCAGTAAGGGGTCGGTATTTGAGCAGGGTGTTAGGGTCCCAGCCATTGTGCGCTGGCCGGCAGGGATGGCGCGTCAACCGGTAGACAGCGATCTCCGCTGGACTGCTGACATCTATGCCACAATGATAGACCTGGCGGGCGGTACGATGCAACTACCGACGGATGGTCGTAGTCTAACCAGGCCGGGGCATAGCCAATTGCATATTTACAATCATCCGAATTTGGGAGACGGCTTGGGGGCTATAGTAGAGGACAGGTGGAAATGGCACACAACCGGCGAACTGTACGACCTGCACGTTTCAACCGAGGAGGTTGATGACGTGAGCGACCAGTACCCGATGGTTGTGGCTCATTTCACCGGGTCGGGCCGGGCCGTTTATTTGCCGATGGTGTTGTCTGAGACAACGGGGGGATTAGGGATTAGGGATTAGGGAGAAAGAAGAAGCCCCCGGTCTGGCAGCCGGGGGCTTTTGTTGTCTGAGACAACAGGAGGAGGGGGGTTGTTTGCGCGCAAACATGCGTTGTTAAAAACGGCAGGGTCGGCCGTGCTCATCGAAACTCTGGCCGCACTCGTCGCAGTATACCTGCTTGCCTTCGTGTGTCGCGTTGCAAACTGAGCACGTCCAAACATTCTCCTCGTGATAATCCAATCCCGGTCTCGCTTTCTCCTGGTCATCCGGCTCGAACGTATCGCACGTAACGCAGTACCAACCCGGCTCCGGACCGGCGGCGCGGGCCATGTAGCCCTGGCAACCGTATGGGCAGTGCCGGGTCTGCACCTCGCCTTCGGTGATGATCACCTCACTCCCATCGGGACGGTGATAAGTGCGACGTGTCTCCACCAGACGAAAATCTAACTCCGCGACCAATATTTCTTCCAGGGCATTCCAACCGAATAATTGGATGAATTCCCTCATCATTGTTTTGAGTGTTTCAATTTTTTCGGGGGTCATGGGATTATCCCTTCGGGAGGCTGAACTTTTTGTATTGGAAATTTTCGAGGCGGTCAGCTACCTGTTCGACTAATTCCTCCCAGCGGCGCAGCAGTGAGTTGTTGGCGGTCAGGCCGGGGAGGTCGATTTGGGTCGTGAAAATCTCTTGGAGACGATCCCTGTGTTGCCTTAGCGTCAGAAGCGGGATTTCCTCTCTTTCTCTCAGCAGGGCGGCGATGATGTCTAATTGTTCGCTGACGGCGGCCAGGTGCTGGGCTGCTATCGTTTCTGCTTCCTTCTCCAGCTTGCGCCGGCGGGCCTCGATGGCCTGGCGGGCGGTTTTGGTCTCGCCGAACAGGGGCAGGAGGGTCAGGGTGTAATCGAGGGTGATTGGGTTGCCAACCTCCTGGAGGTGGCTTTTGAAATTGATGTCGCCGGCGGGGACGGTGATGAGCCATGAGACGTGTTTGATTTCTACCTGGTCGATATTGCCACGCTCCACCAACGAACGCAGTGCCAGTAGCACGGTTTTGAGTTCGTCAATGCCGATGAAAATTTTGCGTTCGGCGAGTTGGGCGCGGTCATCGGCGCTGCCGGTATCCTGGAGTTGCTGGGCCTCGTTGGCCAACTCGGCCAGGTTGGACAGGTTGCCGGTGATTTGCTCCGGGGTTGGAGCGGTTTTACGGAGGTCTTTGACCCAACTACCGATGCGTTCCAGGCGGTTGTCGAGCTTGGGGATGGCGTGATCGGCGGGCCAGGCCAGGCCGGCCCCCTCGAATAAGGCAATCATCTGTTTCAACGCGCCGGGGATGTCCCGGTAGGAATCGTAGACCAGGTTGTTGGTTATGATGGACCGCGCCAGACGGTTCAATATTTTTTCCAGGTCCCAATCAGCAACGTCCTGGTAGACGTTGCTGATGCGGGGCAAAAAAAGCCGGAAGGCAGCGGTAGGATCATCGCCGGTTAGCGCCTCAATGAGGGCTTGCACGGCCGGAGCCACCACCTCTTTCTCCAGCCGCCGTTTGGCCGCTGCCTCTTCCTTTTTGGCCGGGTCGTTTTTGGACTGCTGGGTCAGAATGGTTTTGAGGCAAGCGCAGCCACCGGCTGGTGTGGTTCCAGCTGATTTACCATGATGGCAGGCCAAGCCTATATGCGGGTAACCATCTATAATTGGGTGATCATCGGGATAGCGGATGTATTCCAACCTCAGATTCCCGCAGCCCTGCTGTAAAATTCGCCGGCCCACACTGTCCTGCTGGTGATGGAGTTGCTTGACCGTTTCCCAACGACTCTCGTCATCGGCCAGGTCCAGTGGGGCCAGGCCGGAGGCGTCCATAGCCGCTTCCAGTTGCATTTGTTTGTAAATATCCAGCTTGGTTGCCTCACATTCCTCGTCGGGACAGCGGAAGGTTTTTGCTACCTTGACCCGGATCGGGCATTCGGCGCAAATAGGGGCCTGGATAGTGTTGTCTGAGACAACATCTTCCGCGAAGGCGAAATCAACGAACGGCCAGCCGGCCATATCCTGAGTGGCGTTGCGGATGGCCCGTTGGACATCATCTCGCAACTCGTCTGAATCAACGCCCTGGGTCGCCTTTTTAAGCAACTCCGAGGGCTTATTATAGTAGCTCTTTTGGGCCGCGTTCAGCGCCTGCTCCGGCAATTTGTACAGCGGTATTAACGCCTGAGCCTGACGCTCCGATATTTTGCCTTGCGCCAGCGGCAGGCGAACCTCTGCCGGCAGCGTTAGCAGCCGCCGGGCGTTGGCTATGGTGCTGCGGGATTTGCCAACCTGCTGGGCTATTTCGGCGTCGCTGAGGCCGTATGTATCGGCCAGTTTTTGATATCCCCGGGCGCGCTCGATGGGGGTGAGGTCGGCGCGCTGGTCATTGGCTACGATGGCGCGCACCAACAACTTCTCGGCGCCGGCGCCGGCAGGGACGATGTAGGCCGGAATTTCGTCCAGGCCGGCGAGGGTGTGGGCGCGCCAGCGGCGCTCGCCGTCGTGGAGAGTGTAGCGGTCGCCGTTGGGTTGGACGACGATGGGCTGGATCAGACCGTGCTCGGCGATTGAGCCGGCCAATTCCTGTAGCCCAGCCTGGTCGAAACTTTGACGAGGCTGCTCCGGGTTGGGGTCGATCAGATCGACCGGTATTGAGACGGTGACGGGTACGGTGACGCCTGTTTGCGCGCCAACAGTATTTTTTTTAGGCATGGTTCACTCCTTTGGACGGCTCGACGTGAGCTCGCCGAACGGTTGTCTGAGACAACAGGCATCAGTCATTCCTCGATCTCTACGGCTCCGCGTGGCTCGGCGCGTTGGTGGTAGTCAGCGTGGACACGGGCGATGATTTCTTTGAGAAGTATTACTTCAGGAAATGCGGGGATGTGGTTGAGCTTATTGAACAGGTGAAAGGTGTAGGTGTAGCCGGCTTCATCGAGGCGGTAGGGGATGTTGACTTCGGCATAGATGTTGTCCCGGATGGCCTCATGCGAGGGGCTGCCCGGCTCCAGGTCAGCGACTGGTATGATGACCAGCTCGTCATTGTAGAGGCGGGCGTTGGGGTTGGAAATAAATTTGATGGTTCCCGGCGAGAAGAAGAAGGCAGCGAATTCGAGTTCAAAGTAGGGGATGGATTTGGTGGTTGTGGTTTTCATGATTGCCTCCATGGTTGTATGGCCCGGGCCGCGATCAATTGGTCCAGGAGGTGTTGAGGCGGATCGGGCAGGCTGTTGAGCATGGCGGCGGCGAAGCAGAGCTGATACGCCATGCCAAATTCCTCTTTTGTGCCTGTTTCGTCGGGGGGGAATTCGTCGGGACAGGCGTAGAAAATAAGGCCATCGATGTCCAGGGCGCGCCATTGGGTTTCGACGGCGGGATCGCTACGCTCGCTGCGGTCGCAGAGGACGCAACGCATTAGCTCGCCCTGGAAGGGGAGGGGGCCTTCCAGGGCTTCGAGGCTGGTGGCGCTGATGTGCTGGGTGCCGCCACCGGATTGCCTGATCTGGTGGTAGAGGAAGGGGTTTTTTGGGGGGCGGTTTCGGTTGGCCATAGTTGTCTCCTTATTCTAGAATAATTCTAATTTCTTTGTGTTCTAAAACATATTTAGTATTTGGGTTTTAAGTTGCTCGTCAACCTCTTCAATAAGAGGCGAACCTTCCTTTTTTTGCCCATTACCGCTTTGTGCGACCACGGCCAGATCTCGGGCATCAAGTTCGTCGCGGACAACACGTTGAATATCGGCCAGGCTGAAGCTCGTGGATGGTGAGTGATTGTTAACGACCATAGCCTCCATAGCCTCATACAGGACCTGGCGGATAAAGCTGCTGTAATCAATACCGCCGCGCTCTTGCTCGATCCAGCGCAGTAACTCAACATCCTCCTGGCGGAAAACCAGCGACGTGGTGAGGTTACCTTTCTCGATGAGTTTGGCCAGCCGGTTGGTTATTGCCATTTGAGCGATCCAAAAAGATAAAACCCTTGCGCGTTGGCCAGAACACTGTTCTCGACAATGGTCAGATGAGGATAGGTGTCCATCAGCAATGGCAGCAGGTCGGGCGCTCCGCCACCGGTTCCCAGGACCACATCAATCAAGTTGCCGTCACCCCATAACGCGATGGCCTTATCACGTACCGGGTTTATCGCCACGTCCAGGATGGCATCAATCAGCTTGCCGATCTTGTGCGGTTTACCCTGGATGCGGATGGTTTCGGAGCGCAGAACTTGCTCCGCCTCAAAAGCGTCAATCGTAGTTCTGAATTCACGCTTTATGGCCTTGATTATCTGATCGTAGACATCGCTCATGCCGTACTCAATGCTACCGCTGGCGTTATTGAGATAGGTCATCTGGTCGCTCAACGAAAGATCAGTCGTGTGACCGCCAACATCGATCAGGCCAACGCGCACGTTTGCCAGGCTCCGGTCTTTGACCTTGACCTTGCCGTTCTCCGCAGTGAGCATCTGCCGGTAAAATGTCCCAAATGGTTGCGGTTTGACCTCTATTTCGGTTACATCTATTTTGACTTCAGTAACACCCTCGCGCCGGATGACATGTTCGCCAAGCAGTTTTTTCCTCAACGCCTGCCGATCATTCTCCTCGAACCAATCAGGGGGTAGTCCGGTAACAATCTTGATTTCACCGGACAGACCCAACTCGGAGATGGCGGCCAGGGCCAAATTGAGCACGATATCGCTTTTACTGCTACGATCTCGCTGCTGTGGAGTCCACCAAATTTTGGATTGTTTTAGAGCCAAATCGCCGATGAAGCGCAGCCCCTTGTCTGTAATGAGTTTGATGTTCTGGACGCTGCTGGGGCCGGCACCGTTATTTAATATGCCTCCTTCGTACTTAATTTCTTCAGGGTATCCCTCCACGGACGGGAAGCAAATAGACGTTTTTCCCGCCGTGGCCTTGGTGTTGCGATAGCCTATATCCAGGCCGATGATGTTGTTGTTCTTTTTGATAGTCACTTCTCTAATTCCTTTCCAGGATAATGCCAGGCCATGAGTCCATGCCTGACCATGCCGGGGGGCGGGCTTCCCCACCACCCCAGCCTAGTGAGTTTCGATGTTTGACCACTCCACAGTCTTCTGGGCGGGGGTGGGGAGGTAGTCGGTGCGGATGATGGTTGGGACGTGGAGCAGGCGCTGGATGCTGGCCAGGTTGGGGTAGCGGTCCAGGTTGACCTGTTCATCGATGATGACTTCTCGCTCTTCGAGCCAGGCTTTGGCTTTTTGGGCCATGGCCTCGCCCACCGGTTCGCGTTCGCCCAGGGAGGCCAGGACTTGCGCTCCGGCCTGGCGGCGAGACCAGGGCCGGCTCTGGCCCCGGAAGTAGCGGGTCTTGCTCCTGGCCAGGTGGTCATACGCCTCCATCATTATGGCCAGGACCAGGGCGCTCAGCCGCGCCTCCTCGCCCATGCTCCGCGTGTCCATGACGGCGCTGCGGAGCATGAGTTGTTTGTGGTGTAGTTGATCGGTGAGCTTGTCGGCCATGATTTCGCGGTGCTCAAACCAGCGGTCAAAAAAATTTTCAAGCCAGTGTGTGGCCAGCCAGGCGGCGAACGACAGGCCGAGGCCCCAGAGGATGATCTGGGCTAGAACCTCATCGGGGCGATGGACGCCGGCGCGGTCGAGGAGGAAAACGCCTGCCGGCCATGTGAGGAGGACGGCGGCGAAAATGATGATTGACCGGGCGACGATGGGGGCGGCCTGGCTGGCCTCATGGTGGACGTGGGTGATGCGGGGGGGCGTTTGTTCGGTTTCGCTTTTGTGGCGTCTCATGGGTGGTTCCTTACAGGACTACCGCCAGGCGTTGGCTAACGCTCAGGCCGGGCGATAGCAGCCGGTTAGCGAGTTTCAGGACGCCGCGCTGTAGGGCCAGGCGCAGCCGAAAAAAGCCGTTACGGGCGCGGCTGACCAGGCCCAGGAAGATTTCCAGGAGCAGGCCCATTTCGTCGTAGCCCACCAGGTAGTAGGAGAGGTGGCGATTTTTACGGCCTGAGGCCCTGGTTATTACCCGGGCGCCGTTGAGCAGGATGCTGTGGCCGGGACTGGGCCGGTAGATGACGACGCCGCGAAAGCCGGTTTTGTGGACCTGGTTGGCGGCCAGCAGCTCGTCGCGGGCGCTGGGCCGGGGGATGAGCTTGCCGTCGATGATGGTGGGGGGTGGGGTTGCGGATGCTTCCAGGATGGCCATTATTTACCCTCCGGCAGGAAGAGGTCCCAGGCCCGGCCCTGGTGTGGGGTGTAGGGCACGGCCACGGCCAGGCTAAGATAGTGGATCATGAAACCGCGCTCGATGGGGGTGAGAAGGTCTTTGGCCGGGGCATTCCACAGGGTGTTGATGACGCCGGCAACCAGGTTGGCGGCCCGCTGGCCCCACTGCTGCTGATCGTGCAGGGTATTGTTTTCCGTCCACAAGATCATTTCGTTCAGCAGGGGGCGCATGGCGCGGCGGAATTGTGGGCCTAAATCGTGCGTTGTCAACGGTATTACCGGGTCCAGGTCGGTAGGCCGGGCCTGGTGCACCACATGGCCATGCGGCAGGAAGAAAATGACGTGTGTGCGATGGTTGAGGCTTTGCAGGATTTTCAACTCCTTGACAGGCGTTTGGGTCAGGTTGAAGAGATGGATGGCCAGGCACTGCAAGTGATAGATTTCGGCCTTGTTGTGGGCTGCCGGGCGGATGGCGCCCGCGTCGGGTATGATGCGCATGGTTAAGCTCCGGGTGTTTGCGCGCCAACAGGGACGATGTTGAGGGAGCGCAGCAGGGAAGGCTGGCAGATGTCGGGCTGGTAGGTGAGCCCGACGACGAGTTCGGTTTGTTGTTCGTCCAGGTCGAGGACGCGGCAGACGTCGGTTAAGAGGTAAGTCTGCTCCTGTGTGATACAGCCGGTCTCGATTTCGAGTTCTCGGCGCAGGTCGGTGAGGCGGTTGGTGATGGTTGTGGTATTCATAGGATATTTCTCCCAAAATAAAAGGTCGCTCTTGTGATGAGAGCGACCTGCCGTTACAATGATCGTAACAGCAGATCGCTTCCCGGCGATTGCTTGTCGAGCGAGGGTCCAACCCCTCGCTCTTTTCATTAAAGGTGCTCCACGCCCGGCTCACCCCCGTCATTGGGGAAGCGCATGATGATGAGGGTGGGGCAGGTGGCGATGGACATTTCGAGCGGGGGCAGGTCAGCTTTGCCCAGCTCGTAGGTGAGTATTGGGAATTCGGCGCCGCGCAAGATGAAGATGCCTTCAGCGCCGGCGCGTTTGCCCATGGTGGTGATGAGGCTGAGGTTGCGGGCCAGGCGCTGTTCGGGGGTGACGGCCGGCTCGACGTCGGGTTGGGGTTGGGATTGGTCAGACATTGTTTTCCTCCGTAAGTAAATTCAATAGGTTTGACTGGCGGTAGGCGTGCCAGCGCAGGCGGACGAAGCGGATTTCGGCCCCGTCCTGGCCGTAGCATTTGCCGCTGAGCTGGTTGGCAGCTTCGGGGATGTTGAAGGCGCCGCGACAGGCCATGATTTCGAGGCAGCCCGGCGCGCCGGATTTGCGGCTGAGGGTGAGGGTGTACCAGCCATCGAAGTATTCCAATTGGATGTGCAGGCCCTGCGATTGCCGGCGGGCGACGTGGATGAGGTCGGGGTCGCTTTTGGCGGCGCTGCGGACGCAGGCAATGAGGCGGGCCAGCTCACGGTTGAGACGGTCCATAGGCGCTCCTTTTGGCGCAAAATGGCTAACTGTTTACATAATTGTTGTCAACGGGCGGGAATCGGGTGAAAAACAGCGATTTTTGTTGTCACTGTTGTCACTGTTGTCACTGTTGTCACTGTTGTCACTGTGTTGTCATCAACGACAATAAAAGGTAACTAACTCTTCGGTTTTTCGGTTTTTTTTGGGATGGGTCTATTATAGCATAGCCCTCCCTTCCGGTGCAAGTTCGTAGAGTTTTGCGCCATCGGTGTCGCGTTTGACGACCAGGCCGGCCTGCACCAGGTCTCTCAGAATACGAAAGAGGTTGCTGCGGTCGTGCGAGCTGATCTGCTGAATGTCGCTGAGCCGGCAGCGGCCCAGCTCGTCCAGGATTTCGAGGACCTCGCCGCGCCTGGCGGTGATTTCGATGCTGGCGGCCTCGCCCTCCAGGAGCCACTGGCCGGCGTCGGGATCGTATCGTATAGCGAGTAACCGGTCTTCGATGTCGCGGCCAGTGACCAGTAGCCTGGCGTAGCTTTCTCCCCGCTGGCGGTAGAGGCCCAACAGGGTGTCAGCAATTGCGCCTTTGGCGATGCTGCCAAGCACATTATGTACGGCGTCGGCGCTGGTGGTTTTTTTGGTGTGGTGATCGACCAGGACGACGGCGCACCCATATGTATGGGCCATGGCGTGGACCGGACTCAGGGCATCCGTCATGATGTTGACGACGTTTTGATCGCCGCCGAAGGCCCGGGATAAGGTGTCAATGACGACCAGTTTGGGCTTGTAGTGGGCGATGTAGCGGGCCAGGACGGCGCAGCCTTCGGGGTGGTTGAGGTCGCCGATCTGCTCGGCGAATTGGTTGTAGAGCATGACGCGCATTTCGCCGTTGGCGAGATCGGCGGGCCAGGATTGGCGCTGGAGGCGGGTCTGGAGTCTGATCGGAGAGTCCTCCAGCGCCAGGTACAGCACGCCCCCCTGCTCTACGTCCTCGCCCATTAGCGGCTCGCCCAGGGCGATGGACCGCGCCAGTTGCAGACATAGCCAGCTTTTGCCGATTTTGGGGTGGCCGGCCAGGATCGATAGTCCGGCGGGGAGGAGGTTGGGGACGGTGTAGGTTGGCTCCGGCCAGGCGGTGTTGAGGATTTCGTTGCTGGTGAGCAGGTCGAGGGCGGGGGGCGGCTCCGATGATGGGGGGAGCGCCGGGGCAGGCGGGAGGCCGGGGTCGTTGACGTGTTCGGCGGCGGCGCGGATGACGAAGTAGATTTTGAGCGGTTCGCCGGCCAGGGCGGTGACGGTTTCCTCGATGATGGGCCGGAGACGGTTTTCGAGCCATTCCCGGCCGTGGGGGCTGGTGGTGTAGACGGTCAGTATGTCGTCTGACCGTTCGGCGACGGTTTTTGTGAGCCAGGTGTCAAACGCGGCTCTGGTCATTTTGTGCTGAAGCCGGTCCAAAACATCTGTCCAGGTCCAGCCGGCGGGGTCATTCATGAATGAGCCTCCGCGTACATGGTGTTTGCGCGCAAACGGTCAGGCATAGGTGACTCCTTGAAAATGGTGGCCAAATCGTGGCCGTAAATGTCGAGGACGTTTTGTTGCACCTGATAATCCGCCAGGAAGGTCAGGGCGTCGAGACGGTCCTCGAGGGTGGCGGTCTGGTCCGGGACGAATACATCTTGAAGCGCTCGGATGAGCACGGCGGCGAAAATGCGGCGGCCGGCGTGTGGATCGGGGGGTAGTTCGCGGTTGCTGAGGAGGCGGGGACGGATGCCTATGGGTGGGCTCGGGTAATAGTAGCAGGCTGGGGGATCAAGATGGAGGATATCGCCCCGGACCAGGGCGATGATGGCGTGCCAACGGATGCGGCCCCGTGTGGCGCGCCAGGCCGGGCGGACCAGGCCGGCGATTGCTCCGGACTGATGGAGCAGGTAAACGGGCTGCCAGTTGGCCAGTCCATCCGAGGGATCGGCCTGGCCGAAGAGGCAGAGCCTGGTCCAGGCCCGCCTCAGTTCGCGCGGCTCGACCCGGTCGACCGGGGAGGGCGAGGCCAGGCCGAGGCCGCGTTTCTGACTGGATATGAGGATGTTGCGGAATGTGGCGCGAGCGAGTATCATAGAGGTCACCTATTTTCTAACGGGTTTGCAACCGGGCGGTGGCGTCCTGGCGAGCAAGCCCGTTTTTTTTGTCTTTGAATTTGCGCGCGCAGTCATCGCAGCAGCCGTGGGTGACGCCGGTGAAGTCGTAGACGATGGCCATGAATTTATTACACCAGGCGCAGACCAATTTACCTTTGCTTCGTTGTTTCACGCAGCACCGCCCAGATCGAATGAGAGTTCGGGCAGGATGTCCTTCCAGGCTACATCGACGGTGGCCGTCCAGGCGCAGTCTCTGCTATCGAGGCAGGCCAGTTGGATGGCGAGGCCGGTTGCGCCGGGGCTCGGAACGCGGGCCTGTACCGGGGAGCTGCACATGGGGCAGAAAAGCCCTTCGGTGGGGATGGGGGTTGGGTGCTCCCGTACGGTGGGAGCGGATGGGGAAAGCATATTTACCTCCACAAAAATTGGGGTTTTGCGCCCCTTGCACCACGCGCCGGATGAGGTCGGTCGGCATGGGGGGCGCGGCTCTCGTTGATGGCCGTGGTCGCCGGGTTTGTGCCAACCGCCAGGCAAACTGAGGGAAGCGGCTGGGTATGAAGACTATATTATCATAAGTTGTAAAAGGTGTCAATACCCTATTTACAACTTGTAACGTAATTGTAATGCAAGGGGGTGATCAGTGATCGGTGATCAGTATTCAGTGGTCAGTGGTTGGGGGTTGGGGGAGGGGGAGAGGGGGTGTTGTCTGAGA
>Ga0214472_10001928_pt1 | contig 22524 bp, 11 predicted proteins | sample RVTome_6_FD_207662 | JGI IMG/M metagenome (GOLD analysis project Ga0214472, IMG submission 207662) | Soil microbial communities from uranium-contaminated site in the Upper Colorado River Basin, Wyoming, United States - RVT140D175 | ecosystem: Environmental > Terrestrial > Soil > Contaminated >...
ATATCGGGCAGATCCGCAGCCGCCATGCGTGTTCCGGTGTAGCCGTGCGCAGCGCGGTAATCAGCAATGGCGACGTACGCAGCGCGCTGGCACGGCTAGTGGCGGACGAAGCGGTCGACCTGCTGGTCATGTCGGCTCACGGCCGCAGCTGCCGGCCCGATGTCGCCTTCGGCAGCGTTGCCGGCTACATGATAACTCACGCCCGCACGCCGCTTCTCCTGGTCAAGGGATCGCAGGTGCATCAAGGCAACCAGCTGGCGGGCAGCCAGCCAGGCGGTCTGATGCGCCGTCCGCTGCAATAATGCTGGCGGCGCCGGAAACCGGCAGCGATCCACTCGCGGCGGCAGCGCGCATACTCGCAACTGGCCATCGGCCGTCCAAGACGAAGTCGCGCCGCATCGATTCCTGGCTGGAGCTCGAGAGAGCAGCGGAGTGGCTGCGGTCCCTGGCCGTGGCAGCAGCCGATCCCGAGCCGCAAGCCGCCAAGGCGGCCGAATGGCTACTCGACAACAATTACCATGTCCGGCGCGCAGTTCGACAAGTTAGCCGAGACATGCCGGCGCATTTCTACGAAAAGCTGCCGTGCCTGGTAAACGAGGAGGATGCGGGGGCGCCGCGCGTGCTGGCGGTAGCCTATGGATATTTGCACGCGTCCCATCTGCAGCTTTCGCTGTCGGCGCTGACGCAGTTTATCAATGCCTACCAGGAAAGCGCGCCGCTGACGATCGGCGAGCTATGGGCGTTTCCGACCATGTTGCGGCTCGCCTGCCTGGAAATCATATCCGATGCCTGTTCGCGGCTGTTTCCTACTGTCCGCCCGCCATTCGCGCCCACGCGTTATGTCGGACTCCTTGGCACGTTCGACGACACGGATCGCGTCGCGCGCGCGCTGACCAATCTCATCGCCATAGGTTCCATTCCCTGGAAGGAGTTCTTCGATCGCACAAGCCTGGTCGAGGAGGCGCTCAGGCAGGATCCCGCCAAAATCTATGCGCGCATGACGTTCGAGACACGCGATCGCTACCGCAAGGCTGTCGAGGAACTGGCAGCGGGCTCCGGCGTTGCCGAGCAATTCGCCGCCGAACAAGCCGTGGTCGAGGCCGCGAAGGTTTCAGATTCGCCCGAAACCCATGTCGGTTATTGGCTGGTCGGCGACGGCCGGCGTGCGTTTGAGCGCCTGCTTGGCTACAGAATTCCTTTTCGCACGACATTCGGACGCTGGTTTCGCCGCCATCCCGGATTGCTATACGTGGCCGCCCTTGTCGGCGCCTCGGCCGCAGCATTGATCCTGCCGGTTGGCTATCTGGCATATTCCGGGGCGAGCCCACCGATGCTTGTCCTCGGCGCGGCACTGACCCTGCTGCCGGCTTCGGTGCTGGGCATTACCTTTATCCATTGGGCTATCACGCTCGCGGTTTCGCCCCGCATCCTGCCCAAACTGGATTTCGAGGCGGGTATTGCCGAGGATTCGCCGACGGCGGTGACCGTGCCGGTCATCATCGGAAAGGCCGATGAGATCGGGCGGCTTATGGAGCGGGTGGAGGCGCATCGCCTGGCGAATCCCGATCCATCGCTGCGTTTCGTGCTGCTCAGCGATTTCGCCGATGCGCCACAGCAAAACGCGCCTGAAGACGGCGAGATCGAAGGCGCGCTGCTGGCGGGTATCCGCCTTCTCAACCAGCGCTACGGCTCCGGCGGAGGCGGGCCATTTCATCTGTTGCACCGGCCGCGACGGCTCAATCCATGCGAAGGATGCTGGATGGGCTGGGAGCGCAAGCGCGGCAAGCTCGAAGAGTTCAATGAACTGGTCCTCAACGGCGAGGCGTCCGGCTTCAGTCTGATCGAAGGCGATACCGAGGTTCTGCGCCGCGTCCGTTTCGTCGTTACGGTTGATGCCGATACGGTATTGCCGCCCGGCGCGGTCGGCCGGCTGGCAGGCACATTGGCGCATCCGCTCAATCAGGCGCGTTTCGATGAGACTTCTGGCCGCGTCTGTTCCGGCTACACGATCCTGCAGCCACGAGTGGAGATATCGCCGCTCAGCGGCAACCGTTCGCGCTTTGCCCGGCTTTATGCCGGAAACACGGCAATCGACATTTATTCGCGTGCGGTATCGGACGTCTATCAGGACCTTTTCGGCGAAGGCATCTATGTCGGCAAGGGCATCTACGAGGTCGCCAACTTCCATAAAAGCCTGGCGGGACGGGTGCCGGAAAACGCGCTTGTCAGCCACGACCTGTTCGAGGGCGTGCACGGGCGTGCGGCGCTGGTCAGCGATATCGTGTTCTACGAGGATTTTCCGTCGAGCTATGTCGAGTATGCGCGCCGTTGGCACCGCTGGGTGCGCGGCGACTGGCAGCTTTTGCCATGGCTGATGAGACATGTCCCCGGCCACGGCGATCAGCGCTTCGTCAATACGCTCTCGACGCTCGATCGTTGGAAGATTCTGGACAATTTCCGCCGCAGTCTCGTTGCCCTGTCGCTGTTGCTGCTCGCGCTGGCCGGCTGGCTGGTGCTGCCGGGCAGTCCGTGGCTGTGGACGTTGATGACGGTAGCGGCACCGGGCGCCTATCTGTTCACTGACCTCGTCACCGGCGTCGCGCGGGGGCCGCGGCGCGGCGCCATGCAGGGAATCATCCGCAATCTGGCGGATCATTCGGGACGCTGGCTGCTCGCCCTCGTCTTCATGGTTCATGATGCAGTCGTTGCGGTCGACGCGATCGCGAGGACTTGCTGGCGGCTGACCGTTTCACGCCGGCATCTTCTCGAATGGACATCGGCGGCGCATACGGCCGCAGCGGTCAACGGATCGGCGCCGCGGCTCTCCGCCTGGCGCCAAATGTGGTTCTCGCCGGTCTTTTCCCTGCTGGCGGCGTCAGCGATCCTGCTGGTCGATCCCGCGATACTTGTTCCAGCCGCTCCACTCCTCTGCCTGTGGCTGGTGTCACCGGAATTGGCCGTATTCATCAGCCGCACCCGGAAGCCGCCGATCGAAGAGGTTCGCCCGCAGGACCGGGCATTCCTGCGGCGGCTGGCGCGGCGGACGTGGCTGTTTTTCGAAACTTTCGTCGGTCCGGCGGACAACTGGCTGCCGCCCGACAATTTCCAGGAAGAGCCGCATTCGGCGATCGCGCACCGCACATCGCCAACCAATATCGGCATGATGCTGCTGTCGGTGCTTGCCGCCCTGGACCTGGGCTATGTCGATACGCGCGAGTTCGTGGCACGATTGCGCAATACATTCGATGCGCTCGGCCGGCTTACGCGACACCGCGGCCATTTCCTCAACTGGTACGATACGCGCACGCTCGAGCCGCTGGAGCCGCGCTATGTGTCGGCGGTCGACAGCGGCAATCTCGCAGTGTGCCTGATCGCGCTGAAAGCAGGTTGCGAAGAGGCGGCGTCGCCGCCGCTTTTGCGGGGGCGACTCTGGGACGGGCTTGCCGATACGCTGGCGGTGCTGACCGAGGCGACCGCGGACCTGCCGAACGACAAGGGGCATGCGCTTGAGTCCAGCCGGTCGGTATTGGCGATGCGCATTGCAGTGGCGCGCAACGATGTTGCAGCGTCATGGCCGGTGCTGTCCGAGATCGTGGCCGAGGTGTTTCCCCGCTTCGAGGAGGCGCTTGCAGACGCGATTACGACGTCGAAGGAGCTGGAAGCCGAACGCCTCCACAATATCTATGTCTGGCTCGAGCGGGCAAGGCATCATCTCTTGCGCATGCAGCGCGATTTGCAGGAGCTCTCTCCCTGGCTGCCATTGCTGGAAAAGCCGCCCACCGGCTTGGACGAGCTTGCCCTCGAACTGAAGCGCTTGCTTTGCGCGCCCGTGTCCCTGGCAGTAATTGTAGAACGCTGTTTGCCCGCGCGCTCGATCATCGCGCAGGCCGCAAAGACAGTACAGGGCGATGCGGCGATCTGGTTGGGCAATCTGGAAGCGGCGATCGAAGAAGGCTGCGAGCGCCAAGGTGCGCTCCACGACGAATTGACGGAGCTGGCGGCAACGAGCGAAGCGCTGGCCTTCGCCATGGATTTCCGCCCTCTGTATGACAGCCAGGCGCGGCTTTTCCATATCGGTTACAATGTCAGCGCCGACCGACTCGATCCCTCGCATTACGACCTGCTTGCCAGCGAAGCGCGGCTGGCAAGTTTCTTCGCCATTGCCAAGGGAGATGTCGCCTTCGAGCACTGGTTTCACCTCGGCCGGCCACTCACACGGGCAAAGGACGGCCTGACGCTGATTTCCTGGAACGGCTCGATGTTCGAGTATCTGATGCCGCCGCTGCTGCTGCGCAGCGCGCCGGAAACGCTGCTCGGGCAAAGCGAACGCACGGCAGTGGATGTCCAGCGCCGGCACGCCGAAAAGCACGGCGTGCCCTGGGGGGTTTCGGAATCTTCCTTCGCCTCGCGCGACGCCGATCACAATTACCGCTATCGCGGTTTCGGCGTGTCGGAACTCGGTTTGCGCCGCGATCTCGCCGAAGACATTGTTGTTGCGCCCTATGCCACTGCTCTTGCCCTGCCGGTGCGGACGGACCTTGCCGTCCAAAACCTTCGAAGACTCGAAAAGCTCGGCCTTGCAGGACTCTACGGCCTGTTCGAAGCCGCCGACTTCACGCCCGAACGTTTGCCGCCGACAAAACCTTTCGTGGCCGTGCGCAGCTACATGGCGCATCACCAGGGAATGATCCTTGCTGCCCTCGACAATGCGCTGTTTGCCGGCGCGCTGGTGCGGCGGTTCAACGCCCATGCCAATGTCCGCGCCATTGCGCTTATCGTGCAGGAACGAATTCCCTGGGAGTTGCCGCCCGAGGTACGGGCATCCGAGCTTGCCGAGCCCGAAACCCGGCAAAAGCCGCTATTGCCGGCGCCTCACCCTTGGCGGCCGCCGCTCGACACGGATCTGCCGCAGATTCACGCGCTCGGCAATGGCAGTCTTTCCAGCCACATCAGCAGCGACGGAGGCGGCGCGCTTTCCTGGCGCGGTCATGCGCTGACGCGCTGGCAACCCGATGCGACTCGCGACGATGCCGGCCTGTGGCTTTATGTCATGGACCAGGATAGCGGCGCGACCTGGTCGATGGGACGGCAACCGACCGGTGTCGCCGCCGAGGAACGCAGCATCATCTTCCACCCGCATATGGCGGAGTTCTATCGCCGCGACCACGGCATCGGCATGCGCATGGAAGTGGCTGTCGCTCACGGCGACGACGTGGAGATCAGGCGCATCAGCATTGTCAATGAAGGTGAAACCAGCCGCCGGCTGCGGCTTGTTTCCTATGGCGAAGTCGTTCTTGCTCCGCCAGTCGAGGACGCGCGGCATCCGGCATTCAGCAAGCTGTTCGTCGGCAGCGAATATCTGCCGGGGCACCAGGCGCTGCTGTTCACGCGCCGGCCGCGGCATGGCGATGACAAGCCGCCCGTGGTTGTTCATCGCATCGTCGCCGACGAGGCGGAGTTGGAGCTTTCCGGATTTGAGACCGATCGTCGCAATTTCGTCGGACGCAATGGCAGCTTGCGCGCGCCGCGGGCGTTGCGCGAGGGGCTGAGCGACGGCTCGGGCTGGACGCTTGATCCGGTCATGGCCTTCGACATGACCGTATCGCTGGCGCCGGGCGAGCGCCGGCAATTCTCGCTCGCCACCATGGCCGCCGAATCGCGTGAGGCGGTGCTGCGTCTCGCCGACCGCTTTGCGACGCCGGCGGCACTCGATTGGGCACTCGACGATACGGCAATGGAAGCTGCACGCGAGGCGCGCCAGCTCGGCGTTGACCCGGCGCGCCTGCCGGAACTGCAAGCACTGGCGTCGCTGTTGATCCGCCGCCATCCTGCGTTGCGCGCGGCGCCCGAGGTCATTGCCGCCAACCGACTGGGTCAGCCGAGGCTTTGGGCTTTCGGCGTTTCGGGCGATCACCCGATCCTGCTGGTACGGGCGGGCGATCCCGAGAATGTCGATCTGCTGCGTGTGCTGATCGCGGCAGAAAAGATATGGCGCAGGCGTGGCATCCTGGTCGACCTCGTGATCATGCGCACCGGGATGTCGGGCTATGTCGAGCCCTTGCGGGAGAAGCTCCTGGCGCTGCTGCGCGAAATCGAGGCGCACGAGCTCCTGGGACGGCCTGGCGGGGTTCATCTGGTTCTCGGCGATCAGGTTGGGGAGGAGGAGTGTCGCTTGCTCGAAGCAAGCGCCATCGTTGTGCTCGACACTGCGCGCGGCACGCTGGGAGCGCAACTTGCCGAAGCCGCAGGGCCAAGGCAGCAACCGCCACGTCTCGAGCCGAGCATGGATGGACCGCGGCCGGAAATTGCGGAAGTCGCTCGAGCCCATGACCTCCAATTCGACAACGGTTGCGGCGGCTTTAGCAAGGACGGCCGCGAATATGTGATCCATCTGAAGCCGGGCGAGACCACACCGGCGCCATGGTGCAACATTCTTGCGAATGAGGCTTTCGGCACAATTGTGACCGAAGCCGGCGGCGGTTTCACATGGGCATTAAACAGCGGCGAGAACCGGCTGACACCGTGGACCAATGATGCGGTCGCGGATCCGGCTTCGGAGGCGCTATATCTGCGCGACGAGGAAACGGCCGAAGTCTGGACGCCGACGCCGCGGCCGGCGGGCACCGGACGGGCTTGCGAAATCCGCCATGGCGCCGGCTATACGGTGTGGCACAGTACGGCACATGCGCTCGAACAAAAGCTGACGATCTTCGTGCCGCCCGACGGTCCGGTAAAGATCGTCCGGCTCGAACTGCGCAATGCTCAGCCAAGGGCCCGCAGGGTAACCGCCACCTACTACGCCGAATGGCTGCTCGGCAGCCTGCCGCGGATCGCGCGGCCGTTCGTCGTGTGCGGATACGAACCTTCCTGCCACATGCTGCATGCGCGCAATCCCTGGAATCCGGATATTGCCGACGGCGTGGCGTTCCTCACCTCGAATTTGCCGCCGCACAGCTTCACCACCGATCGCGAGGATTTCCTCGGTCGCGACAACGACTTGGCGTTGCCGGCGGGGCTGACGCGCTGGGATCTGGGCCAACGCGTTCGACCCGGCGCCGACCCATGCGGCGCTTTCCAGGTGCATCTCGACATCGCCGCGAACGGCAATGCGGAAGCCATTTTCATCCTGGGCCAGGGCAGCGATTTTGCCGCGGCCGCGAACCTCGCCCGCCACTGGCAGCAACCCTCGCACTGCGACGCCGCCTTCCGGGAGGTCGCGCGGCTGTGGGACCAGCGCCTCGACTCCGTCAAGGTCTCGACGCCCGAACCGGCGTTCGACCTGATGCTCAATCGCTGGCTGCTCTACCAGACCTATTCCTCGCGCCTGCTCGCGCGCGCCGGCTTCTATCAGGCCGGCGGCGCCTATGGTTTTCGGGATCAACTCCAGGATGTGCTGGCGGTCATCTGGAGCGAGCCGGAGCGGGCACGCCGGCACATCCTCACGTCGGCGGCACATCAGTTCGAACAGGGCGATGTCCTGCACTGGTGGCATCCGCCGAACGATCGCGGCGTGCGCACGCGCTGCTCCGACGATTTGCTGTGGCTGCCATATGTAACCGGCGCCTATTTGGATGCGACCGGCGACGATGCGATCCTGGAAGAGAAGGTGCCGTTCCTGCAGGCGCCAGCGCTTACGGAGAAGGAAGGGGACCGCTATGCGCGCTACGACATCGTGAGCGAACCGCTCAGCCTGCTTGAGCATTGCGAGCGGGCGCTCGAGCGAGGCGTGACCAGCGGCGTGCACGGCCTGCCGCTGATGGGGAGCGGCGACTGGAACGACGGCATGGACCGCGTCGGTGACAAGGGGCGAGGCGAGAGCGTTTGGCTCGCCTGGTTCGCCATCGCCGCGATTGATCGCTTTTGCCGGCTTGCGCACATCATGAAGCGCGACGACCTGGTGGAGCGGTGGACGAGCCGCGCAAGGGAGATCGAGCGCGCCATCGACGCCGCTGCCTGGGATGGCGACTGGTATTTGCGGGCAATCGACGACGACGGCAATGCGCTCGGCTCGGCAAGTGCGCAGGAATGCCGTATCGATTCGATTGCGCAGTCCTGGGCGGTGCTGACGCCGAAGACGGTATCCGGGCGGGCGCGGACGGCACTGGAAAATGCCGCCCGCGAACTGGTCTCGGAACAGGAGCCGCTCGCGCGCCTCTTATGGCCACCCTTTGACAAGGCGGAAATCGACCCCGGTTATATCAAGGCCTATCCGCCCGGCATTCGCGAAAACGGCGGACAATATTCCCACGCCGCGGCATGGCTCGGCCATGCGTTTGCCCGGGTCGGCGAAGGTGATGAGGCGATCCGGATCTTCCGCCTTCTCAACCCGGTTGCGCGCGCGACGGACCGCGCCAGCGCGGAGCATTATCGCGTCGAACCTTATGTGGCGGCGGCCGATATCGCCAGCGTCGATCCGCATTCGGGCCGTGGCGGCTGGACCTGGTATACCGGAGCGGCCGGCTGGACGTGGCGGCTGGGTGTCGAGGCGATCCTGGGCCTGAAGCTCAGCCGGGGACAACTGATCATCGATCCCTCGCTGCCGGTGGGCTGGGGCGGCTTCAAGGCACAAATCCGGGCGCCGGGCGGCACCTTGGAAATCGAGGTAAAGGACCCGCAAAGGATCGGCCATGGCCGCGTTGAAATCACTGTCGACGGCGAGGCCCATAATGGCGGCATCCCGTTGCCGACCGACGGGAAGACGCACTTGGTCGAAGTCGGCCTGAAGCCGATCCAGGTACGGCAGGCAAAAGCAGCGGAACGGACTAGAGCTGGGCGGTAAGGGGGGCCGATTGTCGCCAGGCAAATCCGACGGAGCGTGGCTTCCTGAACCGCAACTGCGATGCAGAGAGGCAACAGAAATCATCTTGTGGATAACCAGAGACACATGGATGCCGGCCAAATGACGCCCGCTATTGCCAGCGTGCAGTCCGAAGGCGACCGCGCGTTTTGAGAATTAAGCGTCAACTAGTTCTCCCTTGGCTGGCTTTGCCGCCTCGTCACTGAAGCACGATCTACAATCCGGTCGCTAGGATAGAGGATCACTTCTTCGCCGACATCGATGCCGGACAAAATTTCCGCGGTTCGGCTGTTACGCTGACCAATCCCGATCCGGGTCTTTTGCGCCCGGCCGTCGCGGACCAGAAATACCGCCCAGGAATCGCCGTCGCGAAAAAGCGCTGCGACCGGAACCGTCAGCGCACTCTCCGATTGCCAGACCTGGATGCGCGCGACGACGCTGAATTCGTGTCCGAGCCGTGACCAGGTCTCCGGCGAATCGACAAGCCGGATCACGATGCGCACCCGCTGCTCTTCGATCCCGAGAGCCGAAATCCTGGCAAAGCCCGCCGGATCGATTCGCTCCACGCTCCCGCCGATTTCCGGCCCGCCCCAATCGACGATCCGCACCGGCGCACCGATCCTGACGCGCACGGCATCGGCGGACAGCAAATCGGCAACGATTTCCAGATCGAGCGGATCGCCAATCCCGACTAATGGTGTGCCGGCCTGTACCACGGCCTCGCTTTCCTGAGCGATCGTCAATACACGTCCCGACACCGGCGCCTTTACTTGGACGGCGCGCTTCGACGAGTCATTGGCACTGTTCGCGGGATCGGTCAGCCTGATCGCAAGCGCGGACCGGTCGCTGATCCGGATTTCGAGCTGTGCTTTGGCCACGGCGAGCGCATGTTCATTCGTCTCGATGTCGACCTTTGCCTTGTCGAGGGCCTGGGAGGAAATCACGTTGCGCTGCGCCAGCACCGATGCGCGTTCGTATTCGGCACGCGCAAATTCGAGCGCCGCCTCGCGGCGCTTGATTTCGTGTTGGGCAAGGTCAACGGCTGATTGGGCTGCGTTGAGCGCGGCAGTGATTTCGCTGTGTGTGCGTTCGTCGAGCAGCGCCGGCGCTACCGGTTCGATGATCGCTACGACGGTTTCGCCAGCAACCACTGAATCGCCGACGCGCAGCGGACTTCTCGCCATCTTTCCCGAAATAGGCGCCGAGACCAGGTAAAGATCGGCAACGCGCGTTTTCGCGTCTTCTTCGACGGTGATATCCATTGGCCCGAGGGCGACGATGGCTGTGTCAACAGCGATCGGCCGTGGCCACACCAGCCAGGTCCCGCCAACCAAGAGCAGGGCGATGGGCAACCAAACCGCGATCCGAGCCAGCCAGTTCCTCTTCGTTTTCATCGTCTAATCCCTCGTCTTCAGCACTTCGACCAGGTCGAGCCGGAGGACCCTCGCCCAAACAAGCAGCGACGAGACAATCGCCGCGGCTACGGCGATGGCACTCGCCGTCGCGTAGGTAAGATTTTCGATCAGCAGTGGCGACCGCATCAACTCGCCGTCCATGCCTGATTTCATAAGCCACGCCAGCCAGTAGCCGAATGCCCATCCGGGCGGTTGAGCAAGAAGCGTCAGGAGGCCGAGCTCGATCAGCAGAATGCGCATCACTTCGGCGTTTGAAAAGCCGAGCACACGAAGGCTCGCCAGTTCGCGTGCCCGTTCCGACAGGGAAACGCGGGCGTTGTTGTAGACGACCCCGAAGGCGATGATCGCAGCAAAGCTCACATAAATTCCCGACATGGTCGTGACGATCACAACCAGCGCTTTGCGAAAACCTGCCAGGGCGGAGCTTTTCAACGCAAGGCTGGCGATGGCGGGAATTGTCTTGATTGCCGAGTAGAGCGCTATCGTCTGGTTTTCGTCGAGCGCCACATCGACGCTGTTGGCCGACGGGCCTTCGCGTATCATGCGCGCAAGATCGTTGGCATCGACCATGGCGTTGATGCCGAAATAATCCTCGATCAGAAACGCGACCGGCAATACAGCCTTGGTGCGTTGCCCTTCGAGGAATTCGACCTCGACATACTCGCCGGCGCGCACGCCCAGGATGTGCCCGAGCCACGCCGAAATCGCGATCGCCGATTGCGGCAGTATCGCTGGCTGCAAATTCGTATCGAGAACCTGACGGATCTTGGAGTCGCGTGGCCGGCCCTCGATCAGTATGCGCCGCTCGACGCTGCCCTTCCTGATTCGGGCGGCGACCTTGCGATACGGCTCCGCCGCGATGACGCCCGGCAACCGGCCGATTTCCCTGGCAACGTCGATCGAACGGCTTTCGACAAGGCCGATGGTTGCATCTTGCCGGTCTGTCCGGAAGAACTTGATGTCGATCAACCGTTCCATGGACCCGGCGATAAAGAGCGATGCAACCAGGATTCCGGTGGCAAACGCCATGCCGATGGAAACGAACGCGGCACGCAGTCCATGCTGGGTGACATTGCGAAACGCCATCACGACGGGCATTGGCACGATCGCGGTGCCGGATATCCGCAACGGCAGGAGCTGGCGGTATTTCGACGGCGCCGGCGGACGCATCGCAACCGCAGGGGGCAGCGCGATGACGGATCGCAGCGAAAATCCGGCGCCAAGCAAGGCTGCGCCGAGGTTGAGGATCGCGGCAATGAAATAGAGGTCGAGGTCGTTTTGGAACACCAGAAACGGGAAGCGAAAGAAATCGCCGTACACGCCCGTCACATAGCCGCCGAGCCAAGTGCCGGCCGCCGAACCGATGGCGATACCGGCGACGGCGATCAACATGACGAATTTCAGATAGTGGCCTGCAATCGACACCGAGTCATAGCCGACCGCTTTCATCAGGCCGATCTGCTCGTGCTCCAACGCCACCATTCGGTTGAGCGTGAGATTGACCAGAAATGCCGCCACAAGCAGGAACACCGGCGGCAGGGTGCGGCTCATGCTCTTCAGCATTTCGAGCGCATGGTTGAGGAACATGTGAGATATCTGATCCGTGCGGCCGTAGGCCGCGGTACCGCCATAGCGGTCGAGCAACTCATCCGTCCGCTTGATTACATCGCGCTCCGAAGGGTCGCGCGTCAGCGTCATATTCACCGACGTAAACGCGCCCTCAAGATCGAACAAGGCTGCAAGCGCGCGTTCCGACATCCAAAAAACGCCAAATCGGCGATCGTCGGGGACAACATCGCCCGGTCCGATCGCATAGATGAATTCCGGCGACATCGCGGTGCCGACCGCGGTGAGCTTGCGGCTGCGGCCGTTCAGGATCGCCGAGAATTGCGATCCGATCGACAGCCGGTGCGCTTCGGCGAAGCTTTCGTTGACGACAACTTCATCGGTGTTTTGCGGATCGGGAAATCGTCCGCTGCGCAAATGGATGCGGTTGACGCGTGACGGCACGCGATCCGGTATGGAAATGAACTGGCCGGTGGCCGGTTCGATGGCACCTTCGATATCCAGGATCGCCAGCTTGGCGATGCGCACTTCGACAGCGCTAACGCCGGGGATTTCCTCGATGCGAGCGACCAGCGACTTCGGTGCGTGACGGACGGAGGCAAATACGTCGGCAAATCCGTAACGCTCGTAATAGGCTTGGCGAGTCTCCAGGAGGGAACGGTACGAGCCTACCGAAAGAATGAATGTCGCCACGCCGCCGGCGACAACCAGCGCGACCGCCAGCACCTGCGCCCACAGACGCAGCGAATCGCGGAACAGTTTTCTGTCCAAGACAGAAATCGGCAGACGCGCAGCCGCTGTCACCGGTCGCAATTCCTGATCCATTGTCCGCGCGGCTGTCCGGCAGCCGCTACTGGGGAAGCGGTGTCCTGCTCGGGATGATTACCCGCCTCCGGTTTCCAACCCGAGGACCTTGGCATTTAGCGCGTGGGTCGTTCTTGATTCAAAGCAAATTGGCCAATGTGGGCCCCGGGCGGATTGTCCGATGCACAACCGTTGCCGGGCGGGTGTCGATGACCCTGTTTCAATCGCTACGCCACCGAAACGATACCGTCATTGGCCGCGACATAGTCGAGGCTGTAGGCCCGGCCGTGATGTCCGTGATGATTTCCGCCATCGCGGCGCCGCCGAGCCGGTTGCCATACACTTTGGCGCGCAATCTGCTCAGGGACGCAAGCGGTCTGGGGTGGCTAACCGTGATGGTTGCACCATCGGCAAGCTTGAGCCTTTGCCACGCCGATTCTGAAAATCCCGCTTCGTCATGCGCCAATTGTTCTCCGGTTACGTGAAACACCGTGGCGATGATCGACTGGTCGGCGCCAGTAACGCGCACGCGAGCATGGGCGCCAAAGCCCTCCGACCGGCAAACGGCGCAGTCCCGGCGCATGAAAATGATCGATTCGTATTGGGTGTCGACGCCCATGCGGCGGGCGATCAATGATTGCGCGGCCGATCCAGTTGGCGCTTTCTGAATTGTCTTTTCCACGAATTTTTTCCGTAGGGCCGTTCCGAATCCCCAATTCACCTGTCCAGCAGCAATTTTTCTTGCGTCGCGGCGCAGCATGGCGACATCCGGATTTGGGACATTGATCGGTGTCAATGCGGCAATTGCCGCCAGCACTATTTGTTTTGGTGTATTCGGTGGGGTTGAGAAAATATCGACCACGGCGAGATTATTCGAAGCGCGCACCAGCAAGCGAACTGGTGACAAACGCCAAATTGGAGGAATTCGCCATGACTGACAGGTCGCGCATGCTTCTTGCTGCAACGGCAATCGCGCTCACGATCGGCGTCGGATCACCGGCGTTCGGGCATGAGGAGGAAGAGCATGACCAGACGACGAAGCCAGGCGCCATTGTCGAGGAGATGAAGGAAATGCACAAAGGCCATGGCCACGGCCACGACTTTGAAGCGATCGAACGGGTGTCGCCGGACGAAATGTCACGGATCATGCGCGCGATGATGGATATCGGGTTGGTGGTGCCACCGATGAACGCCCACAGCGGCCGCGAATTATTCGTGACGAAAGGATGCATCGTCTGCCATCAGATCAACGGTGTCGGCGGCGAGATCGGCCCTTCGCTCGACGCCGAAGACATGCCTTCGCCGATGAACGCCTATGAATTTGCCGCGCGGATGTGGCGCGGCGCGGAAGCGATGATCACAATGCAGCGCGAACTCTTCGGCGACCAAATTCAGTTGTCAGGCCAGGAACTGCTCGATCTGGTCGCCTTCGCCCATGATGCAGTCGAACAAAAAGAACTGACCGAGGATCAGATTCCGGAAAATATGAAAAGGCTGATGGCGCAGTAGCGTCGTCAACGTTCGCATCCGCCCACAATTGCCGTCGCGCCGTGTGTCTTGAACGGTGCCTATATTCCCCACGCATATTCCGGTACGCGGCCGAAATGCAGCACGATGTCGCCGACACCCTTGATGTTTTCGATCGCCACGCGCGCTGCTTCTTCTTCCTCGTCTGACTTTGCAATTCCCCAAATGTGGACGCGTCCGTCGTCGATGACGACATTAAGATGCGCCAAGCTGATGCCGGGGACTTCGGAGAGCGCCTTCATCACGGCGTCTCGCAGTTCGCGGCTTCCGGCGCTCGGCTCGACTACCGCGACGGGAACCGCTGCCAGCGCGTGCAACAAGTTGGCGCGGCTCACAATCCCGATCAGCCGACCATTTTCGACAACCGGCACGCGCTTGATGTGAAAGCGCTCGAGGATCTGTGCGATCTCACCGACGGACGTTCGCGGGCTGACAGTCCTGACCGCTTTGGTCATCACATCGCTCGCGTGGCGGCCGCGTTCCTTGATGAAATCCGCCGGCGTGCGTTCTCGTCCCGAAAACATCGAAAGCCACCAGGACCTGCGCTCCACATTTGCGCCTTCGACCCGGCGCATCAGATCGCCTTCGCTGACGAGTCCGACGACACTGCCGCCGCTGTCGACGACCGGTACCGCGCTTATGCGATGCTTGATCAGCAACGCCGCGATTTGGTCGACTGTCGTGTCCGGCGCGGCGGCAATGACGTTCCGCGTCATCACGTCTTGAGCTTGCATTTCGTCTTCCTTTTGCCGTTCGAGCGATCTGCCTGGAAAGCTACCCTAGTGCGCGATCGCCGATGCTTTCAAAAGCCGCGGTACGAAGGCGGGCACGTCGCGTGCGTAGTTCTCATACTCGGCCCCGAAGGCCACCCGCACTTCTCGCTCCTCGGCTTGCGCCAGGCGCACATACATCCACACCAGCACCGGATACATCGCCAACGTTAGCACGGTCGGCCACTGCACGAGGAAGCCGGTGAGCACGAGGACGAAACCGACATATTGCGGATGTCGAATGCGGGCGTATGGCCCGGTGGTCGCTAGCCCGCCGTCACGCTGGGCGGCGTGGAGCACGTTCCAGGCGGCGGCGATCAGCCAGAACCCGCCGCCGATCAGTACGAAGCTCAGCAGGTGGAATGGTCCGAAATGCGGATTGGCGCGCCATCCGAACAGCATTTCCGGCAAGTGTCCGGCATCGTGCGAAAGCCAGTCGATGCCGGGGAAACGGCTCTGCAGCCAGCCCGACAGCAGATAGATGGTGAGCGGGAAGCCGTACATCTCGGTGAACAGCGCCACGAGAAACGCGCTGAACGCACCGAAGCTTCGCCAGTCGCGTCCGGTACGGGGCTTGAAAAAACTCAGCGCGAAAAGGATGAAAACGGCCGAATTGACCAAGACCAGCAGCCAAAGACCGTAGCCCGGGGTGGGATCGGTCACGATTGTCCTCCACCGCCATGCTTGTGGCCGCCGTGCATGAACAGGTGCATCGCAACGCATGCGAGCAACAACAGCAGCAGCAGCAGCCCATCGCCGGTCAATAGGTGGATCCGGTGCTGATAGGCGAGCAGAAGCGCGGCTGCGGCGACAAACAGGATGAACGCCATTCCCGCGCGCGAACGCCAAAACACATCAGATCGATTTGGGCTATGTTGCACTGCTTGACCTCCTCAGCGGATGGCGCTGATCGTCCGTTCGCAATCTCGTCGCACCAATCGCTCGGTCGATCATTGATGTCGCTCAAGTTGTCCCGCGAGGCAAAAGCGGTCCGTTCTTCTTAATTACGGGGCCGCCAGGAAAGCGTTTGAGACCGAGTTTCCGGTTGCTTTGGAAATTGCAGCAAGACAATGCCGCTCAGTATCGCGGCAAAGAAGCACCACACCGAGATGAACCATGCGGCATAGAACGCATATGCGGCGACAAACGAAACGAAAGCCGCGATGCCAAACAATCTAACCGCCCAGTGCCTCGAAAAGAGCATGCTGACGCAGGTGCCCAAGACATAAAGGCCAATCGAGGCATAGGCAAAGAAATGCGGGGAAACGTAGACAATATGCCGCCCCACGACCTGCGACGTGATTGGAAATCGGACGAGGAAATACAGCAGGTACAAGGCCACAACCGCACCGGCCAACGCGATGGCAATCAATGCCTTGCGGCGCCAGATGTCGGCTTCCAGCAGCAAAACCGCAATGGGAACATAAGCCGGCCAGAGTACGTGCGAAAAGAGCGAATAGACGTGGGTCAGAATTGAGTTCAACAGTGGCGCCTCGCCTGTAAACGTCAGCCAGATGCCACCCTCGATTAGCTGTTGCGCACCAAACAGCACCGGGATCAGCGCAAAGGGCAGCTCGACGGGTCGCTGGGTGCGTCGCGCCGTTACCGTGCCAACGACCAGCAGCGCTGCTCCCGCGGAAAAACTTGCCGTGGCGGAAAAGCACATTACGGTTCGGGCGCTCGCTTATCTCGGTTCAGAATTTACCGGCGACTTCACTCGAACTCATGCGATGCACTTGCAAGTTACAAGCCCGAAAATCCAGAAATTGCGGCCGGGTTCCCGTTTCCGTCGATCGCGGCGCATTCAGCCTTCGATAGCAGCTTGTCTCGTGGCTGACCGCAAAGCCGCGCGGCAGCGTCGACGATATGCGCCCACGAACACCGGTTGGCGAACAAGAGGCCCGCCACATCGAGCGTGCCACCGCGATTGATATATCCCAGCGCGATCGTCCGCTCTGGGCCGTTGTCCAGGCGCCGGAGCACGCCAAGCATGGGTTCCGGACGCGTATGGGTTACGATCAGGCGCGGGATTTTGGTCGGAAAGATATCCGCGAGCGCCAAGTCGCCTGCAACAAAACCTGCTTCGATCGAATCCCTTGGTGTCCGGAAACGGCCCGGTTCCGCGACCGCCGTGACAACCGGTTTTATGCCCCGCGATGCGAGACGTTTGGCGGCCTTGAGCGCCTCCTCGAGCTGATAGGCACCGATTGTCACCAGTTGCAGGTCGGCGGCCCCGGGTTCGCCGTCGATGTGGGCCGCGCCGGCGGTCATGAACCGGCCTGCCGCCTCGCCATCCAGTCGGTGAGGCATATCGCGTTTCGAGACGATCAGGCAGGCGACCTTGCCGCGCCCTTCATAGACCGATCGCAGCGCGGCCATGGCGCTGTTTGCATCCACTGGAAACAGCACCCGCGCGGTATCCGACATCTCGCCGAGCAGTGCCTCGCCGATCGTCGGGTCCTGATGAGACTGCTCGTTCTTGGAGTTTTCCCAGGTGTGGGAGGTCACGACGAGGGGCACCGAGATCCAGCCGGGCTCCTGCCCGTTTTCGCGCTGGCGCCGGGCAAAGACAATCTCTTGACGCAGGCCGCCAAGCATCTTCATGGCGAATGCCTCGTAGCTGACGATGAGGTTGAGCCCGCCCTTGTTGGCGAGCGCCGCGCCGGCCACCGCCTCCTCGTTCAATGCGGTGATGACGGCGCCGTCGATGGCGTCTGCCACACCGGGCTCCGGGACGTTGACACGGTGCCGCAGGCGATCGAGCGCGGCACCCATGTGGTTGGAGCGCAATTCGTCGGGATTGCCGACCCGCGGCCGCAAGCCCGGATTGGCGTCGACAACGCGCACGAACCAGCGATCAAGCGCGTGCATGGCGCAACCCGGCGGATCGCCGGCACCCGTCCATTCCGGTTCGGGTAGCTTGGGTGACGGTTGGCGTCGCAGTGCGAGCGGATGCCGGCTTTCGAGCGGCCGGCTCTGCCGGTCGTGGATGGCTAGCGCGCCGACTGCGCGTTCGATCTCCTCCGGCGGCACGAAAAGTGCAGCCGAGCCCCGGTTGAAGACGTTTCTCGCCGCGTCGTTCGTCGACGGATTGCCGTCGATCGGCAAGTTGTGTGCTGCATTGGTGCCAGCACCGGGAAAGCCGAACCCCTTGACGGTCTCGGCGATCACGTAGGGGATAGGCGCGGGATAGCTGTGGTCGGGATTGGCGGCGAAGCGTTCAAGGCGTTCCTCGGCCGCAAGTATCGCCCATGCAAAGGCGGCCGGGTCGCGGCCGTCGATGGCGAAGGGATCGAAGCCGTTGTGACGAAGATGGGTGGCAAGCCAGGCAGAGCCGCCCTGTTGCGCGATTTGCGCGCGCTCCTCGATCCGCCGTCCGTTGAGGATCATGACAGGGATCGCTACGCCGGAATCCTCGGCCCGCCACCAGCGGGGTGTCCAGTCCGAGCCACGCTGCTCTTCGAAAGCGCCGTCGCTCAGGAAGGCAACAAGGCTTTCTCCCGGAAGCGGCATGTGGACATATTGCACCTCCGCGAACCCGAGATAGCCGCCCTCGGAAATCGCGCCGGCCGTATTGGGACCCGCATGGCTTCCAAGCGGAACTGCGGCGCGGCCATCCGCGTCGATCGCGTAGGAATAGAAGTCGGCGGCGAGCCGCGAGATACCTTCCTCGGTGCGATCGTAGCGGCCTTTTTGGCTAGGCGAGACGTCGCCGGTGAGCGCATTGACCGCCTCGATTGCCGCGACGCAGTGACCTTGCCCCATGATCCAGGATCGGGTCTTTGCCGACAGGGTGTTGGCGAGCAGATAGCCGACATAGGCAGGGACCATGTTGAGCGACCCGCCGGTATGACCTTCCGGCGAGGACTTGAAAGCGTCGGCCAGCAGCGGCGCGCCCGATAGGTCGACGCGGCGGGCATAAGTCATATGGACCACTACCCACATCGCTGCCGAAGCCAGCCGATCGGCGGCGGCGAGCAGGCGGTAGAGCATGTCGGGATCGATACGTCCCGACGCCGTCAGTGCGCCAACGCGCTCGATCGTCTCGGCGCTGTGCTTGATTGGCCCATAGCCGTTCCGCCATTTCTCGAATGCCTCGGATGTCGTTTCAGTCATTCTGCGCAACCGCCCTTCATCTCTCTTGCTTTCGACACGCACGTTCAACTGACGCCACTCGTCCATGGCGGCGGGTCGCTGGCCGGGAAGGAATCGAAGCCTGCCTGCGCGACCGCATCGAGCGGCTCGGGCGGTCGCCGGTGCCGGGCGAATTCGCCGCCTACCCGGTCGGCGGCGCCGATAGCCTTAGCCACCAGTGGCGCGAGACCGATGGCGTTGCTCCGGTGCGGCACGGAATCGCTTGATACGATCCGCTCGGCCAACGCTTCGAGGCGCTCATAGGAGTCTTCGGCGAAGATGCCGTGAACCACCGCGCAGATCGGCTTGGGAAACCCCTGGAGAGGGATTTTCCGGGCCGCTTCTATGAGTGTGCGACCCGAGGAAGCGATATCGTCGACAAGGACCGGCTGGCGCCCGCGCCATTCGGCGAGATTGGGCACTTCGACCTCGACCCTGCGGTCGCCGTGCCGGGTTTTGCGCAGCACTGAATAGGGCGCGCCGATGCTTGTCGCGATGGCTGAAACCCACTGTTCGCTCTCCTCGTCCGGACCGAGGATTACCGGCTCTCTGACATTCGTCGCGATCCAGTCGGAAAGAAGCGGCGCAGCATGCAGGGTTATGGCAGGGATCGTATATAGCGAGGAAAGGGCCGGATAGCGGTGCAAGTGCGGATCGACCGTTACCAGCCAGTCGAAGGTCGAGGAAAGGAGACGCGCGAAGGTTTTCGACGTCACTGCTTCGCCGGGCAGGAAGCGGCGATCCTGGCGCATATAAGCGAGATAGGGCGCAACGAGCGTGATTTCGCTCGCGCCCAGTGCCCGGGCCAGATCGGCGGCAAAGAGGAGACGCAGGAACCCGTCTTCTGGTCGCGCCAGGGTACACACGAAATCGACGGGGCGGTTAGCGACGTCACGGACAATCCGGACATATGTCTCCCCGTCGGGAAATCTTCGCGTATCGATCGCGCCGAGTTCCCATCCGCCGGCCTCGGCCAGATGTCGGGCGAAGTCTTCGTTGCGGGGCAATGCAATGATCAGGCGCATGGGACGGGCTTTCGGTCTGGCCGGCAAAACTAGGGACCGGGCCGGTAGAAGCGCAGCAGTTGCGCGTTGATCGCCACAATCACCGTGCTTGCCGACATGAAGATGGCGGCGACCGCCGGGGTCATCAGAAAGCCCGTTCCGAAGGTGATGCCGGCGGCCATCGGGATGGCGATCGCGTTGTACCCGGTCGCCCAGATCAGGTTCTGCACCATCTTGCGGTAGGTCGCGCGCGACAAACCGAGGATCGCCGCGACATCGCGTGGATCGCTACGGACCAGAACGACGTCGGCCGATTCCACGGCAACATCGGTGCCGGCGCCGATGGCGATCCCGAGATCTGCGACAACCAGCGCCGGCGCATCATTGACACCGTCGCCGACCATGGCGACCTGAAGCCCGCGCGCCTGCAGCTCCTCGACCTTCGCCGATTTCTGATCGGGCAGCACTTCGGCGAAATACTCGCTGATGCCCAATTCCTCGGACACCGATTGGGCGACGCCCTTGGCATCGCCGGTCAGCATGATGGCTTTGACCCCGAGCGTCTTCAATTCGGCGATGGCTTGTTTCGATTCGGGTCGGATGATGTCGGCCAATGCGAACAGCGCGCGCGGTTTGCCGCTGCGCACAAGAACAACAACAGTCTTGCCCTGGGCCTGCAATCGTTCCAGCCGGGCGTCGGCGATCGGCTTGCCGCTGCGTGCAAGATGCCCCGGGCTGACGATGCGCACGCTCGCTCCCGCCACTTTGGCAGTGATTCCCTCGCCTGTGATGTTCTTGACCTCGCTTGCCTTCGGCACGGTCAGTTTACGCTTTCTCGCCTCGGCAACGATGCCATGGGCGATCGGATGCTCCGACTGGCTTTCGGCCGATGCGGCGACGGCGAGTTCCTCGTTTTCGTCGCCCCCTGCGAGGAGCACGATGTCGCTGACGCCGAAGCGGCCTTCGGTCAGCGTGCCGGTCTTGTCGAACACCGCCGCGTTGAGATGGCGCGCGCGCTCGAACGCGGCGCGGTCACGGATCAGAAGCCCGCTGCCGGCCGAGAGCGAGGTACTGACCGCGACGACGAGCGGAACGGCAAGGCCGAGCGCATGCGGGCAGGCGACAACCATCACGGTCACCATCCGCTCCAATGCAAAATCGAGCGGCGCATCGAGAATGAGCCACCAGACAACCAGCGTGCTGAAGCCGACGGCGAGGGCAATGTAGGTGAGCCATGAAGCTGCTCGGTTTGCGATATCTTGTGTCCGCGACCTCGTAGCCTGCGCCTTCCTCACAAGGTCGATGACCTGGGCGAGATAAGTTTCGTCACCGGTGGCCGTCACCTCGATGGTCACCGCATTGGCACCGTTGATCGCGCCGCCGATGGCGGTCGCGCCGACCGATTTCGAGACCGGGCGCGACTCGCCTGTCAGCATTGCCTCGTTGAAGCCGGACGACCCTTCGATGATCCTGCCGTCGACTGGTACTTTCGCTCCAGGCCGCACCAGTACCCGGTCGCCCGGATGCAAGGCGGAGATGGCAACCTCGTGGGTCGTGCCGTCGATATCGATCTTTGTCGCGCTGTCGGGCAGCAGTCGGACCAGTTCCTCGAGCGCGCGGGAAGCGCCCATGATCGAGCGCATCTCGACCCAGTGGCCAAGAAGCATGATGGCAACGAGGGTAACCAGTTCCCAGTAGAAGGGCTCGCCGGGGAAGCCGAATGTCGTGGCGGCCGAGAAAAAATATGCGGCCGAGATCGCCAGCGCGATCAATGTCATCATTCCGGGCTGCCGCTTGCGCAACTCGGATACGAAGCCGGCAATAAACGGCCACCCGCCATAGAGGTAGGCGACGGTCGAGAGCGCGAACAGGACAAGATCGTCTCCCGGAAAAGCGAGCGCCTCGGCAAGCCCGAGCCAATCCCGGATCATCGGCGACAGCAACAGAACCGGCGGCGTCAGAACCAGCGTCACCCAGAAACGGCGCCGAAACTCGGCAACCATTGCGCCGTGATCGTGTCCCGCATGCCCTGCATGCGACGAGTGCGAGGAGCCGCCCGCGGAAACGACCTTGGCCGCATCCGGATCCGCGTGCCCGTTTCCCATCCCCTTGCGGCGAACGCCGTGGCCGCTCGAAAGTTGTTGTGCTGGGCTTCCTGCCGATGCCATTTTGTGGACCTTCATCGCTTGCTCAATCGTATGCCGGCAGTCGAACGCTCGCGTCCGGCGCGCCAGGTGTCGTTAGTTTGGCTTTCCTATGTCGATGCGTTCCAGGTGTTCCGGCGCGCGGATATTCCAGCCCAACTCGTGATCGATGCGCGAGCGCAGGGCGTCGGCGGCATCCGGTTCCCCGTGGGTAAGGTAGACCGCGGCCGGCGGCCGTGTCGCATTGCGCATCCACGCCAACAGCTCGTCGGCGTCGGCGTGGCCGGAGAAGCTCTTCATCTGGACGACTTCTGCTCGTATCGGAATCTCGCGGCCAAAAATTCGCAAATGATCGGCGCCGCC